>ERZ890510.2262-NODE-2262-length-11125-cov-4.255556_pt1 | contig 11125 bp, 11 predicted proteins | sample MGYA00521265_ERZ890510 | MGnify/ENA primary metagenome ERZ890510 (study PRJEB32303, sample SAMEA104408624) | aquatic metagenome | biome: Brackish water; feature: Chemocline; material: water | place: Baltic Sea | collected 2014-10-26T21:54:00 | depth 110 m ...
TTCCACTATTGATGCTAGTAACGTTGTTGAAATTGGCACTGGCACAGGCATATCTGGACTGTGGTTATTAAGAGGTATGAATTCAACGGGTGTATTAACTTCTATTGATAGCGATGCTGAAAAACAAAGGGTTGCTAAAGAAATATTTAGTGGTGCAGGAATTAATACAAATAAGATAAGACTAATTGCAGGCAAAGCTTTGGAAGTTGTTTCTCGTCTAACAGATAACGCTTATGACATTATGCTCATTGCGGGAGATAAATTAGAATACGAAGCATTATTTGAAGAATCTTTAAGATTACTAAGACCCGGTGGAATTTTAATTTATAGTAATATTTTTAGCGATTCGAATTCAGGAAACAATCCTGACACGATGGCTGTGAAAATTATTTCTGAAAAAGTTAGAGATGATGCAAGATTAGTTTCGGTTATGATTCCAAGTGGATCAGGATTGCTAGTTTCTTCTTACAGACCTAGCTAATTATTCAATAGTTTTTAATTCAACAAGAAGAGCATTAGCTTCTTCTTGACTCATTTCAACAACTAAACGCCCGCCACCTTCTAGTGGAACACGCATTACATAGCCGCGACCTTCTTTGGTAACTTCCATTGGTCCATCACCAGTGCGAGGTTTCATTGCAGCCATATCATCACCATTTCATTTCAAATTTATTCTTAATAACCATTATCCAATAAGGCAGAATCAGCGATTACGCTGGGTCAATTTGTGTGAATGTATGAGCAAATCTATTCAAGGATATCTTAATTCCCAGCACGAATAATGGTTTAACAAAAATCCAACCAAATCTTCCCAGCATTCCTAATGGCAAATCGATTGTTTCACTCCAAATAAATGTTGAATTATCTTTATCAATTTCTTTAACAATCATGGATCCAGTTCCTTTAACAATGCGTCCAAGATGTTTCACTTCAACAATGTCTGGTTCTTCCCATTTAGTAAAGACCATTGGATCGTTAAAACCTATTTTCCAAAAGCCGGTCCAAGCAACAATTTCTCCCCCCACATCTTTTCCTTGCTGTTTGGTTCTTGAAACTTTGGTACCAAGCATCCAATCGCCTTGAGTTTCCCAATCAACTACTGCATCAAATACTGTTTGTTTGTCTGCCTTTATATTTACCGAAAGTGTGATTTCAACTGGCTGCATCTAGGCACTAAGCCAATTTTTTAAAGAAGTATAAACATCATTAATTTGTTTAATTGTCACAACTTCATCAGGATGATGTGCCAAATTAGGATCTCCTGGACCAAAGTTAATTGCAGGAATTCCAGCGTTAGCAAATCTTGCTACATCTGTCCAACCAAATTTAGGTGCAATTTCTAATCCAATTGCTGCTACAAATTCTTTAATTAATTCATTATTTAAACCTGTCGGGGCACTTGGTGAGGAATCGATTAATTTAAAATTGAAATCTTTAAACAACTTAGCCATATTTTTTTCAGCTTCGACAACACTAGTGTCTGGGGCAAACCTATGATTGATTGAAACTGTAACTAAATCTGGTACAACGTTTCCTGCCACGCCCCCATTAATTTTTACTGCTTGCAAGCCTTCTTTGTACTGTTGTCCATCAATAACAGGTTGCCTTGGTTGATAATTATTTAAAATATCTAAAATTTTAGTTATTTCATGTATTGCATTCTTGCCTTTCCACCATCTTGCAGAATGGGACCGAGTTCCAGTACTTGTTACTTCAAATCTCAACGAACCTTGGCATCCAACTTCAAGAATTGCATTTGTTGGTTCCATCAAAATTGCAAAATCACAATTTAATAAATCTTTTGCTTCATTCGTCACTAGCTCTAAACCATTAAACCTGGTCTCAATTTCTTCTGATTCATAAAATAAATATGTGATGTCATATTTGGCACTAGCTAAATCTTGTGCAAGTTTTAGAGCTACGGCAACTCCGCCTTTCATGTCAACTGAGCCAAGGCCAATTATTTCTGTTGCGGTTTTTTTACCTGGAAAATTATTATTTGCAGGAACTGTGTCTAAGTGACCTGCGATCACAACTCTTTGTTTATGTCCGAAATTTGTTTGCGCAATGAGAGTGTTATTAATACGGGTGGTTTTCAAATGAGACATTTCTTTGAGCGTTGACTCAATTTGATCAGCTATTGCTTTTTCGTCTTTTGAAACACTTGAAATATTGACAAGCTCCAGGGTTAAGTCGCCTAAGTCTTGTTTTAAATTCAACACGTTCCCATTGTGCCAATAACCTCACCCTTATGTAGTCATTCACCCCAACTAAGGACTATTTTTGACTCATGACTTTTATTAAAGAAGCAGCCAGCGCAATAGGAGTAGCCACAGTTGATGGCGATAAGACTCTTGATGTTTGGTATCCATCCCCCGCACTAGATGAATCTCCCATTCAATTAATTGATGCAAATTCATATGAGCGAATAGATGAAGTCAGAGATTGTGAAATAAAAGTAGTTAAAACGGTTATCAAAGATTTGTCAAAACCAGCAGAAAGTGTTGCTGATGCTTATCTACGCCTGCATTTAATTTCAACTCGCTTAGTAAAACCTAGAACTATTAATCTCGAAGGTATTTTTGCGATCTTGCATAACATTGCTTGGACAAGTTTAGGTCCAGTTTTACCTGAAAAAATAAATCAAATAAGAGCAACAGCAAAAAAATTGGGTTTACATTTAACAATTTATAGTTTAGATAAATTTCCACGTATGGTTGATTATGTAGTTCCAAGTGGAGTAAGAATTGCTGATGCAGATCGAGTTCGCTTAGGAGCCTATCTAGCAAGTGGCACAACAGTTATGCATGAAGGTTTTGTTAATTTCAATGCCGGCACACTTGGTGCATCAATGGTGGAAGGTCGCATTTCGGCTGGAGTTGTAATTGGTGATGGCAGCGACATTGGTGGTGGCGCTTCAATTATGGGCACACTTTCTGGTGGAGGAAAAGAAGTAATTAGCGTTGGTGAAAAAAGTTTAGTTGGAGCAAATTCTGGTTTAGGAATCTCAATTGGTGATAACTGCATCATTGAAGCTGGTCTTTATTTAACAGCTGGGGCAAAAGTGTTATTGCCTGATGGAAAAATAGTGAAAGCTAAAGAATTATCTGGAGCAAATAATTTATTATTCAGAAGAAACTCACAAACTGGAGCAATCGAAGCAACCAATAGAACTGGTGACTGGGGTGGACTGAATTCAGTCCTGCACAAAAATTAAATTTCGTTGACTAGGTAATTAACGCTCTCTCCACCAAATTCAAAATGGGTGGCCATAATTCTATTTTCAGAAGCCTTGATTAAATCATTCACAATTTCATTATTTTTTGAAACTACTTTGTTTCCTTTTCCAGATTTAACTTTATTTAAGGTTTCATCAGAAATGATTCTTACTGCACTTGCACTTTTTAAGTATTCTTCAATATCAGCTTTGCTGCCCTGGTCTAGTAATCCTTGTAATTTATCAAGATTTTGACTTAATGCTTCAACAACTTTTGATAATGATTTTCTGTTAGGCCAAACAATTTCTGCGGTTCTATCTGCTGGAGATCTTGTGACACGAGTTAAATCTCTGAAGCTTCCACCGGCTAACAATTGTGCAAGCTGAGCAAATTCTGATTCGCCAACACTTCTGGCATAAGCAGATGCCACAACGTGAGCCAAATGACTACTTAAAACTACAGATTCGTCATGATCTCTAGGATCAACTGGCACAACAAATGCACCTAATTCATTTATCATTTGCAAAACAACTAGTGCTGCTTGATTAGTTGTTTCTTTGGTAATAGAAATTGCCCACGGAGCATTAAGAAAAATTTGTGGATTAGCACCACCAAAACCTGCCTCATTTGATCCAGCCATGGGATGGCTGCCTGCATAATTTAAACCTTGTGCAGCATCCAATAAAGGTGCTTTCACAGAACAAATATCTGTAACAATTGCACTTATCTTTTGCTTTGCTAATTCTTTTAAAGTCTCTTCGCTAATTGTGGTGGGGGCCGCAACAACAATTAGTTCAGCATTTTTTGCGGCAATTGACAAATCGGGTACCATTTTTATTCCAGCAGCTGTTGCTAACTTTTGAGTATTAAAATCTGGATCAAAACCAGTTATTTCATGTTTATTTTTTAGACCTAAGGCAATAGATCCACCGATCAGCCCAAGGCCAACAATTGTTATTTTCATTTATTTAAATATTTGTTAGCGTGGAACTTCTGTTACGTCACGAACTAAACGAGTAACCCATTCTTTTAAGACATCAGAAGTAACACTTCCTGGTGGCAAAGATTCCCCTACTCGAGCTGAACTAATTTCAGGATTCATTGGGTAAGAACCCAAAACTTTTACAGCTGCTCCAATGTTTCCAACATCCATGATTGCTGCTTGCAAGGTTGGTTCCCCAATATGGCCACGGGTAGAAATCAGAAATGTGTATTCACCCAAACGAGTTTTTAATGGTCTGGAACTAATGGAAGTTAAACCGATATCTCTTTTCGAAAAGCAGGCCAAAATATCTGCTAATAAACCATTTCGATCTGCAACTGGAGTAATCACCAAAGTAGTTTTATCTCTTCCTGTAGGAGGAGAAAGTTTTCTAGAAATTAAAGCCATCCGAGTTTTACCACCAGCAAAATCTTCAAGTCTGGTTTGTTTTACATAAAGTCCAAATGTGTCAGCACCTTTAGTGGCAGCTATTGCAGCTAAACCTTCTTCTTTTCTTTCAGCAACGATTCGACAAGCATCAGCAGTAGAGGCTGTGAATTCAACTTCCAAGTTATTTGATTTTAAAAATTCTTTGCATTGTGCTGCAGCATGAGGATGAGTTAATACTTTTTTTACTGTGGCATTTTTAGAATTTGAGGGAACTGCTAAAACAAATGAAATCGGAACAACAATTTCTTCATTAATAAAACATTGTGCTGCTCTGAAAATTAATTCATCTAAAGTACTTAAAACATCACCTTCAACTGAATTTTCTAAAGGCACTAATCCTGCATCAGCACTTCCAGATTCAACTGCAAATACGACATCGGAAACTTCTTTTTCCGCAACTATTTCCCCGGTCCAGGGAACAGTCATTAAATCAATGGCAGCATGAGTAAAAGTTCCTGGTGGGCCCAAGTAGACCAGTTTTTTGTTACTCACAAAGTCACTTACTTTATTTCTTTGACGGAATAGCTTTAATGTCTTCAGGATCGTTACTGGTCATTCCCAATTTAGCTGCTCCACCTGGAGAACCTAAATCTTTGAAGAAGGCAGCATTAGAAACTGAGTAATCTTTAAAATTTTCTGGAACATCATCCTCGTAATAAATTGCTTCTACTGGACAAACAGGTTCGCAAGCTCCACAATCGACGCATTCGTCAGGTTGGATATAAAGCATGCGGTCACCTTCATAAATACAATCCACCGGACATTCTTCGATGCAAGATTTATCCTTAATATCTACACATGGTTCGGCGATCACGTAGGTCACGCTTAGGCTCCTCTTAGTTTGAATGTAAGACGAAAGTACATCATCTCTACTATTTATATGTAAGCGTATCCGAAAGGAAGTATGTTTCTCGTATGCCCGCTATCGGAAGGCTAAGAATTAGCCCTGCAGACATTGGCCGAAGGGTAAGTATTCGCCATTTGGGAGGGACGGACTTAACCGATGTCTTGGGTCATTTAGTTTCCTGGGTTGGAGATTGGCCCACTGGGATTCTTTCAATTCGAAAGAAAGATGGATCTAGCCAAGAAATAGTATCTGGAAAAATTGTGGCAGCAATTGTAATTGCACCTGAAATAGGTTCCCTTGATTTACAAAGATATTGCGAAAACACCTGGGCTCCTAAGGAACGAGAACAATTGGGAGATTGGGTTTTAAGGTTTTCTGGAAATGAATCAGCCAGAGCTAACTCTTGTCGTCTAGATGGATTACCAGAAAGTTCAATCGAAGAAGGATTAGAAAAAATAACCTCTTGGTATAAACAAAGAAACGCTGTGGCAATTGTACAGTCACCTAAACCTGGTGCCTTCGATAATTTTTTAATCAAAAACAATTGGCAAGAAATCGTGCATGCACTTTATATGGTTTCAGAAACAAATACATTTCAAACACCAACTGTAATAATTGAAGAAGATTTAAGTGATGCTTGGTTTGACACTGCTTTAAATTCTGATTCCAGAGCACCAAAATTAAGTAGAGAACTATTACAAAGTGGGGACCAAGTTAGATTTGCCTCAATTGGGGATGAAAATAAAAAGATAATTGCAATTGGAAGAGTATCTATAACTTCTGAAATTGCTATGGTGACCACAGTGTGGGTGGATGAAAAATATCGAGGACAAGGATTAGCAAAAACCATAATGCAGGCACTGTCTAACGAAGTTTATAAACTTGGGCAAAAAATAATCGTTTTACAAGTATTAAAAACTAATGATGTTGCTGTAGGGCTTTATAAATCACTTGGATATGAAATTCATCACGAAAATTCTTACTATCGCCACACAAGAAAACCTGCTTAAAGCAGATTTTCAACTACGCTAGAGACATGAAGCTATACGACACTAAATCTCGCGGCATAGTCGATATCCAACCAATTACCCCTGGGGGTTTAAAGATTTATGCTTGCGGTCCAACTGTTTATCGTGATGCTCATGTTGGAAATATGAGAACTTTTTTACTAACAGATTTAATTAAAAGATTTGCCCAATACCAAGGATTAAAAGTTGAATTAGTTCAAAACATTACTGATGTTGGCCATATGGCAGATGATTCTGGCTTAGGGGGAATCGATGAAGGACAAGAAGACACCGAAGATCGTATTATTTCCCAAGCAAAAAAAGAATCACTAGATCCCTTAGCAATTGCAAAAAAGTATGAAGCAAAATTTCATGAAGACTTAAAATTATTAAATATTGAAGAAGCAACCGCTTACCCTAAAGCTAGTGAATCAATTGAATTGATGATTGATTTAATTCAAAAACTTATAGATAATAAAAATGCTTATGTAGGTGAAGATAAAACTGTTTATTTTGATGCCCAATCATTTCCCTCTTATGGTGCAATTAGTGGAAATAAATTAGCTGACTTAAAACCAGGCTATCGTTTCCAAGAAAAAGAAGTTGCACTAAAAAGATTTCATGCTGATTGGGCACTTTGGAAACATGCTTCTGAAAAACGATCTTTTCTAACTTGGCCAACTGCCTGGGGTTCAGGTTTCCCAGGTTGGCATATCGAATGCAGTGCGATGAGTTTGAAATTCTTAGGGGATCAAATTGATGTGCATATCGGTGGAATTGATTTAAGATTTCCCCATCACGAAGATGAACGTGCTCAAAGTAATTGTGCAGCTGGAAAGGAAGTTGTAAACCATTGGATACATGGTGAACATTTACTTTTCGAAGGACGAAAAATGAGTAAATCAACAGGCAATGTTTTACTTGTCAAAGATGTTATGGAAAAAGGACTTGACCCTATTTCAATTCGCCTTGCTTTGATGGAACATCGTTATAGATCTCAAATGGATTTAACCTGGAATTCTTTGAACGCTGCACATAAAACCTTGATGCGCTGGCGTGAAAAAATGGCTGAGTGGGCAAATGAGCCAAGTGGTCAAATAGTTGATTCATACCTTAATCAATTTGAATCTGCTTTAGAAGAAGATTTAGACACTAACAAAGTACTGCAACTAATTAGAGCTTTAGAAAAAGATCAAACAATTGCTGCCTCTGACAAGTTTCAAACATTCATAAAATTTGATAAGGTTCTTGGCCTATCCTTAACAAAAGCGCCAGAAATCAAAAAAGAAATTGAAATCACTTCTGAAATCACTGAAATACTTAATTCCCGCCAAGCTGCGCGAGATAGTAAAAATTGGAAGTTAAGTGATGATTTAAGGGCAAAACTAAATTTACTGGGCTTAGAAGTTAAAGATACTGCTAGTGGACAAGAATTAAATAGTCTTTAAGGAACTAGCGTTGCCTCCGGATTTGCCTGATCAGGAGTTGAGCCTTCTGGTTTAATTTCAGGTATTGCTTGGCAAATCACATTTGTACTTGGTTTATAACTTGTTAAGAAGTCTTCTGTTTCAACAACTTGGTTATTTTTCCAAAACAATCGTTGAACCTTAATTTTATAACCTGGTCCTGGAGGTTGCGGTACACAATTAGGATCATTTGAAACAAAGGTTCCAATATTGTTATTTATTGAAAAAGGTTCACCAGATACTGCACTTATTTTGTCATAAACTTTAGTTCCATACATTGAAATAGTTATACCGTCTCTTTGTGCGAAAGCTTTAATTAAAACATAGTTACCGGTATTGTTTCTAAATTTCAAATCTAAAGTTGGCCAGCTAACAGTTGCTTCCAATCCTGGAGTGTATCTTTCAATATGGACCGAATGTGCTCGTTGTTCAATTTTTTCTAAACCAGCAAAAAATGCAGCACTCCACGTTGCGGAGGTAATAATTGAAACTCCTCCACCAAGTCCTTGCGCAAATCTTCCACCATCGCCAATATAAATACCTTTGACATAACCATTAGCAGTTGTTCTTTCTTTAATAGTTTCATTCATGGAAAATACCTCGCCGGGGGCTAGTAGTTTTCCATCTAAATATTTTGCTGCCTGTCCCACATTTTTTTCTCGGTATGGCAAATAATCAAAAGCTTGTCTGAAATTACTTAATTGATCTGTGATTTTGAGCTTTTCTAAACTTTCCGTTGAAATTACTGGTTTGACCACAGCGCTATCCAAGGAAACTTTTCTTTCTCCCTTTTTTCTAAAAACTGGGGACAAGGCTGCGTCTAATTGTCCTGAAATAAATCTCAATCCCTCTTGGGCTGGTACCAGGATTATTTTGTTGTTTTTAAAATCAAAATAAGCATCACTTGAATTTGGACTTATATTGGGAAGTTGACGAGCGATTTCCTTTTTAATTATTTCTTCACTAAATCTTGATTCAATTTTTTCACCTGTTGGCACAAATGAAAGTGCTTCACCAATAATGGCTGGGCTTAGAACTACTGATTTTTGCCCCATAGTCAAAGTAATAGGTGCAGCGATTGCTTGCTCTGCCAGATCAGATCTAATTTTATTTACATCTTCGTCAGAAACATTTGGTGGGACAAAAGTAATGGCAACGACTACATCACGCTCTGGATAAAGCCAAGAATCCCTTATACTTTTCTTAGTTTCTTCCCAATCTATTTCAGTTCCACTTTTTGCATCTGTAGTCACAACTCGACCACCTTGTGTTTTCAAAGTAGCATTTATGGGAGCTGCTGTATTAGCTTGTGCAATTTTTGCTAAAGATATTTTTAAAGAATTATCATTAATATCAATTTTTGCAGTCACTGTTGCTGGATAAAGTGCCGAACTAATAAAACTGATTGGATTTTTATGAATATTCTTTATTGTTTTAGGTAAGTCCAAGGAAACTCCTAATTGTTCTGGAGTTGCTGAAACTATTCCTTGTGGGGTTTTAAGACGAATTGGATCTTCTAGCTGATCCTGGATAGCAATATTCACTAATTCATATGCTGTTGGTGCTATTTTGCCACCGATATTTATTCCAAACAGTCTGGCATTAGGTGGCACAACATTTATTGACCACAGCAAAAAGCCTGTTGTAGCGATAACCAAAACAGACAAAATAAATTGTCCCCAAAGAGGTCTGGATTTTTCTAACCAAGTTTTTTCAATTGGATTTAACAACTCTAAATTTGAAATAATCTCAGCTAATTCAACTTCAACAACTTTATCGATTTTTGCTGATTTGACTCTTGGTTTAACACTCGACTTAACAGGAGTGCTTTTTTTAGACGGAGTAGGTTTAATTTTTTCTGCCAATTTCCCCAAAACCCCTAATCAATGAAAAATTTACGCTTAAGACGTGATTTCAATATTAGAACCCCGCTTATTTGAGCGTGCTCCCCATAGCGGGCTCTAGACCAAAAACCTCCTTTTGGGTAATCTTTTCCTTAAGCCAGCTAGCAAAGGGAAAATATAGATGTCTGAACAAGTAAGCAGCAAAGAAACACTAAATAACAAAGAAGCAGACATTATTGATGCTTCCTCAGAGTGGGTTGATGAAGCCGATCACGCCGATAAGGGTTCGAAGAATTGGTTTTCTAGATCAATCGTTGTTTCAAGTAGCGGTGCTAGCAGAAGAATTAATGAATTAGAACAACAAGTTAAAACTCTTTCCAAAAGACCTAACGTATTTGAATTAGATGATGCTGAAATCACTGCAATTGCTGGTGAAGATGCTGCAACTTTGATTAGAGCTGCCAAATCTAAAGCTCATGCAGTTTTAGCCGAAGCCGAACGAATGGCTCAGGGTATTCGTGAACAATCATCTGCACAATTAGCTGCCTCGAAAGAAGAAAACCGACGCATGATTGATGAAGCAGAAAAATATGCAACAGAAATCAAAAACAGAGCATTAAAAGAAGCAGATGCAACAGACAAAGAAGCACAAAGAATATTAAGTGCTGCAAATGTTGAATCAAACACAATTCTTGAAAATGCCACTGCTGATGAAATGCGTATCACAAGTGACGCTAACAAAAGAGCAGAGGAATTGATATCTAGAACTAGAACTGAAGCTCAAGCAGAGTCAAGAAGATTAATTGATGAAGCTCAAGCAGAAAGAAAACGTGTTATCGATAACGTTGAAGTCCAAAGAGATTCAGCTGCCAAAGTTGCAGCAGAAGCTGCCAAGGTTAGAAGATCTCTTGCCTCAGCATCAACTCAGTTGAAACAAGCTCTTGATGATGCCTTAGCAGTTGCTACAGATGTCGAGCAAAAAACACAAGCTGTCTCAGATAAGAGCCAGTCAGTAAAAGACGTTATTTAATTTTTCTGAGGGGCAATGTTGACATTGCCCCTATATAAATAACCGAACTTAGTAAGTATATTTTTGCAATCAAATTATCTGTTAAAACTAAATCCCCTGCGGTAGTTCTTGTGCTCATCAATAGGGCAACAATTAACCACGAAATTCCGAATAAGGCTACGTTGTATCGTTTTCTCGTATTTTTTCTAACTAGTCCTACTGCCCAGATTAAAATTACATAATAAAAAATTAATCCCCATGGGATATCTACCCCTAATTTTAATTTCGCTGCTTGTAAAAAT
>ERZ890510.2263-NODE-2263-length-11114-cov-6.567682_pt1 | contig 11114 bp, 20 predicted proteins | sample MGYA00521265_ERZ890510 | MGnify/ENA primary metagenome ERZ890510 (study PRJEB32303, sample SAMEA104408624) | aquatic metagenome | biome: Brackish water; feature: Chemocline; material: water | place: Baltic Sea | collected 2014-10-26T21:54:00 | depth 110 m ...
ACATCAAGACCTTCCATGACTTTACCAAAACAAGTATGGTTTCCGTCAAGGTGTTGTGTTCCTTGTCTATTGTGACAGATGAAGAACTGAGAACCACCTGTGTTACGTCCAGCGTGAGCCATTGATAATACACCTTTATCGTGGAATTGTTTTGGTGCTGTTACTTCACAATCAATGTTGTATCCTGGTCCACCATTACCCATTCCGTTTGGGCATCCACCTTGAATTACAAAGTTTGGAATAACTCTGTGGAAATTTAATCCGTCATAGAATTTTTTACTAATCAAACTTTTAAAGTTGTCTGTAGTGATTGGTGTTTCGTTGTCATACAACTCAGCAATCATATCACCTTTACTTGTAGAAATTTTTACTTTACTCATATATATTATTTTTGATAATGATAAGTAAACGAAATTAATATATCAACACCTTTAACTATTAGAGGTGATATATTCACCGTCAAGATTGTGTACACTGAATGTTGTCATATAAATATCTATACCAAAATAACTGGATAAATTTACAAGATAGTGGTCAACTAAATAATATGGGTCAAAATCAAAGTCAAACATATTATCGTGGGTCATTTCGGGACTATCAACAACAATATCAAAACTAATCATATAACCTGGATGGCTCGAACTATTAACATATTCAATATTTGTAATATCAATATGGTCAACCATCGGATATACCCTTTTAATAACGTCCGAGTTAATTAATTTTTTAAATCCGTTGAGTATTTTTTCATTCATATTAATATATACCTTGTAGAAAAACGTAGACCACCTCAGGTATTTTTGTACAAACATGTTGGTTTCCATTAGCATCAACACAATCAATATGAGGCAGCTCTTTAATAAACCGTCTCAATTCTCTTGGAGCTAGTTTTAGTCTGTAAGCGACGTGATTACGACTATAAAGTCTGTTTGGGTCATAATTCTCGTTAATCACTTTTTTAATTATGGATATTAGTTCAGACTCACGTAGTTTAATTTTCTTAGTCATCATCATCTTCGTCCCAATCCATTTCAGGTTCATCATAACGAGATAATATGTATTCCCCAAATGTATCTTTTATAAGATTTTCAATATCATCATAATCATCATCGTATCCATCAATCATTGACAAATCTTGAGTAACCCAAGAAATAATATTAGATGCAAACTCAAATTCATCACTAAATAAAGTTTCTTCTTCCTCAACTTCATCAATATATTTTTCAATGAGTTCTTCAATAATACCTAATCTTCGTTTTAAGAAAGATTTATCTTCATCATCTTTTCTGTTTTCACCAATTTCAGGTTGCTCTTGTTCTGATATAACCACACCTGGTTTATACCCTAAAAGATATTTCATATTAGAAATCTCTTCACTTAATATCTTCTTTTCCATATTCATTTATATAAATATTACTCTTCTTGTAATATTTTCCAAACTTTTTTAATTGGAGAACCAAGTAAGTCACTAAAATGTCCAATTGCATATTTTGAATCTCTGTCGCTATAATTTCTTATTTCAAATATCATAATCTCACCAGCATGAATTGTTTGTTCATCTGTAATTGTATATTCGTTTCCTTCTATGTTAATCGTTTGTATCATATTTTTTTAGTTTACTGTTAAATTTTCTATTATCACAAACCCAATTAATCCCTCAATATAACTTACAACTTGTTCTTCAGTACAATCAGAAATTTTTTTAAAATTAACTTCACCATGCACTGATGTGTCAGGAATTACTTTTAAATCCTCAAGAATTGATAAATTTTCAAGTTTTATTGCGTATTTATCCATACTATCATCAAAAACAACCTTAATATTACCCATTAAGGTATTTCTGTGGTTATCATAGTAGTCAGGATGAAGTAATCCTTCAAGAGCAGGGTATATTGTGATGGTATCGGCACCACCTCTTAATGAATTTCGATTAATTTGAGAGGAAACCTGGGTTATTTTCTCCAATAATGTTTTATTCCAATTTAATTGAACTCCAACATCGGGTGCAGTGGTTTCTTTCCACCCCATAAAGTCCCATGTCACAATATTTTCTTCCATATTTAATTTTTATTTAAGTATAGGTATAAAAAACAAATAAAAAAGTTGTGGGAATGATTTTTATTTATATCTTTGTATTATAAATCACTTAAAAATAAACAAAATGGCAAAAGTAAAAACATCAACAACACCAAATCGAGTAGGAAAACCAAAAACGAAGCGTCCTGGAGTCCATGCAAAGACAAAAACTTCAAAAATGAAGAATTCCAAACACTACAAAAAGGCATATTGTGGACAAGGATAAAAAAAAACCCCTTTAATTAGGGGTTTTTTTGTTTTAATACTTTATTCTACCTGTAATCTATCGGGATTATATCCCGACTTTAATAAATATTCTTTAAATTCGGATTCAAATGACTTTCGTTCATTACGGTAAGCATGTCGACCATAAATAATTTCAATTGTTCCACGAAGATGGTAATGGTTCATAGTGAATTTCATTGAGTGCACAGCACTTTTATCAGGTAAAGATTTAGCATCTTTTTTAATTTTTTTATTAAACACATTTGTAATCCATTCATCAATACCATTGATTTTATAATCACCATTAAATGAAAAATTCAAGTGTCCATGAATAGGACTACCAATCTCAAACCCTAAATATTCGGTTATAAATTTAGTAAACTCTTCTTTAAATCTATGTATTTTATTCATATCTCCGTCGTATTTCATTGCAGGTTCAAATTCTACTGATATCCAAGCTCGAACTCGAAATGGTGATGGTTCCTCTATATGAAATTTAACAAAATCAGGAAAAGTATAATTAGAAATGAAATGGTCAAGAATCTTTTTAAATTTCTCAGTAAACATATAACCTCTACTAAGTGATGGTAATTTCCTAACTTCTTTTTCCGCTAATTCACGTCCAATCCTTATCATAATGTTCATGGTACTTGCATACCTAAAAATCTTTTCATCAACTCCATTGTCGTTTGCAAAATCCTTAATATATTTTTTAACCAATAACGACATTGGATATTCTCCAACCTCATCACCATGATTTTTTTTAATCCAAGGTCTAAATTCCGTTACAAAAATTTCCAAAAAATCCTCATCATTATAATCGGAAACATCAATCTCTTCGGTAGTTAAATTAATCATTACTATAAATACACCAGTAATTAAAAAACTATCTTTTGAATACGAGATTAAAAAGTTTGAGAAGGGTTCAGATAGGTAGTGTCACTCCAATCTATTTTTAGATAATCTTCAAAAAAACCTATTGTATCACCAACCTCATACTTTCTTGCTGTGTATATTGTGATTGTATAATTTTTTGATTCATCAACATACCCAGCCTCATATGAATAACTAGGCCTACCTTTGTTTCCTGTTATTACTTCACAACAAATAATTATTAATAATTTAATCATACCTTTCCGTCTCTTTCTCTAATCATTATTAAAATAACCACTAAAGTAATACCTATTCCTAATATAATATCTCCTATCATTTAAATAATTTACTTAATAACATTAATTTAAACTCATCTAAACGAGTTAAGTTGTTACTCCACATTTTAGAATCACTTAAATCATCATATAATCTCCATAGATAATTTCGTAAAAACAATACGTCCCACCAATCTAATGATAATCCTTTAATGTTGGTTTTGTTGGGTAATCTAAAATGTAACGACAGTAGTGAATAATCTCTATGACGGTGTGTAAACGTCATTACACTAAATCCCCACGTATCGTTGTCGTTTAGGTATAATACAAACGATTGATATTTTAGATGGAATCGTCTTGTCTTCCATGATATTTTTTCTAATATTCTATTCATTTACTTAAAAATAGTCAAAAGTTTGTTTAAGTTCAAACATTAATGGATTTTTTTTTGATAAAAAATATTTATGAATATGACAATACAAGAAGCAAAGGCAATATTAGCAGCAAATGGGAGAAGTACTTGTTCTTGCAAATATGGCGGGGATGAAGGTAATATGATTAATGAGGCAATAAAAATCAAAGAGTCTCAGGAAAAGAAATAAAAAAACCCACCTGTTTAGGATGGGTTTTTTTTTTATTATATGTTTTTTAATCTTAATATTTATTTTCACTCCACCATTCTTTTCTCATAGTACTTAATGTGTTATTGACTTGCCAATGAGTATCTTTATCAAAAATACCATTCTCTTTTAATGAGTCATATTTTTTATTTTTACCTAAACTCCCTGTTCCGTTAAAATATTTTTGAATTTTAAGAACATTATTATCTTTTTTATTATTCTTTCTAAGACCATCTCTACCCAAAGGTCTATATTTTAGATATACCTCTTTCATTAGTTCTAAAAATTGAGGGGTTAAATCAAGTCCATAAGACCTTTGGGGAATTGGTTTTGTATTTCCAAGTTCCTTTTGTTCATTAACCAATGGTTTTGAATCTCCAAGTTTTGCATTTAACAATCTTGAGAAACTCTCGGTCATAACCTTCATTCCACCAGTATGTTGTTCACGGATACTATTTTTCTCCTCGTTTGATAAATCATTTAAAATATGTTTCATAATTTCTTTTCTAATAAATATATCTTAATCTACAAATGTATTATTAATTCTATAATCAAATATTACCATAATTCCTGTTGATTTTCTTAACATATGTTTTAAATCATAAATCAAATCATCAGTATTAAAATCGTATATTTTTTTAGCCGAATGTAAATTTATAATTAATTTAAGAAAGATTCCAGGTGTTGTATCATACATATTCCCATCCATGTCAGTTCTTGCTCCTGAAATCATGTTAATTTCATCAACAACTATATTATCAATCACATCTGCAATATCACAAGTACCAATCCCAATATCATTGGGATAATTATCGGCATTATATTCTCCACAATGTTTTTTGATATATTCAAATTTCTCATCAATAAGTCCTTGAAATAATTCCTTTTTACTCAATCTATGTTCTGTTAAAGGTTCTTGGTTATTATCGTCTAATTCTTCGGTATCGTCTTGGTCTGGAGACATTTTTGGGGGTAATGGTGGGTCCAATAAAAATTTATCGTTAATCCACGTTCTCAATTCATTTTCGACAAAAAACTCAGGAACTTCTTCATTATCACGTTTACTTTCAGCCAAATCTGCAATGTATCGAGCAAACTTTAATTTGTATTTTTCATCCATTATGGTCATTAAACCATCAGATATAAAAAATATTTTAGATAATGGGTCCACCAATTTAATATCACCCTCAACAACATTAAATGCTCTTAAGATTGCTTTACCCCAAAATGTGTTATAATTTTCAGTTTCAGTTAAACTTGGTTTTATAATTTTATTAATTGCTCTTGCAGCACCTGCAACGATTCCAGGAATCATTAATTGTGGTAGAAAAAATGGAATTAATCTAATTGTTGCTTTAAATCCACCTTCACCAACATTTTTATATAAACGAGTTTTGGATGCTGTTTTTACCAACTCTTTTAACTGACCAAATGTAATTTTTCCTTGAGCACTACAAAACTTTTTACTGTCACAAATGTTTTTAACGGCAGTTTTAGATGGTTCAATGTCAAGACCATCTTCCATAATTAATTTATATTGTGATTCTTTAATAATGTACTTCATAATTAATTCCAAATATCCCAGTTAATAACCGAACTTACCTTAACATCAAATTTATCTTCAAACCAACCTCCAACATAATCTAAACCTTCATCTAGTGTAAGACCAAACATTCCAATAAATCCAAAAGCAACCTCATTGGATATTAACAAATTGTTATATTGTGGTCTGTAGTTAAAATGATGGGTTCCTTCACCATCAATAAGAAATATTTCATCTTCATTTTCAACAGAATATTTGGGACCGTTAAGATATTCACACATTATTTGGTCAATTCGGGTTTCTTTAATCATCAGGATGTCTAATATAAATACAAAGATAAACAAAAAACCCACCTTTATGGGGTGGGTTTAAAAAATTATTTTATATAAATATTAACTCTTAAATGGTAAATTCACCACATCACCTAGCCCACGATTTTCTTTCATGAAATTAATGTAATCATCAACCAAACCTTTCACCTCATCTTCAATACCCAACTCTTTAGATTTTTCTTCTAAATTATCTAAATAATGACTTCTGTCGTTATGTATTTCTAAAAACTTATTATTATAGATATTAAACGCAAATTTACTTGTATTAAAAACTTCTCTAATCTCAGGATTTTTAATCATTACCATACTTACATCCCAACCCTTACTTTTATAATCTTTAAACCTATTACCCCCACTAAAGTCACCAGTCACACACCATTTGGTCGATGCACCATACTTACAAGATGCGGTTTCTGTTAATGGTAAGACCTGTAAAAAATTTTCAGTATCTGATAATATAAGTCTTTCATCTTTGGAAATCTTAAATCCTTCGTTAATAACTTTTTTCACTATTTTGACTAAATCCGATTCCTTAAGTCTTATTATTTTTTTCATAATTAAAATGCGTTAACTATAAATACCATATAAAGCAAAAACCCCCATATTTCTATGAGGGTTTATATAATTTATAGATATTTTTCTACTTGTTCCGTTATTGACAACCAGAACCTAATTTGATTAGACTATAACCAGAAGTTGTAAAGATTGCTTTACCACCATCACATTCAAATGTAATTGGGGTGACTAACCTGTTTCCGAAATTCAAATCAACTCTAAGTGTATCATTAATAAATGTATAATTATTAGTTCCTGGTATCTCGTTTGCGTCACCAGCTTCGAATGTGTTGTATAATGAATCACAATTACCAGTTGTACAATAATAAGTATATATTACACCATTTTCGTAGATATACATTGTGCTTTGGTTATTGTTTGAGTTTGTCCATTTACCTTCCATATCATAAGATGGTAATGTTGGATTGTTAATAATTTCTTTTTGACAACTGATAATTACGGTTGCTAATAATGTTAATGTTAATAATAATTTTTTCATTTTTTTTTAATTTGTTTAATTTATTGACGTTTTGATACTTTTATACGAGTTCCGTTATTATATAATACGACATAAATTTGATTAGGTTGTAGGTAATAGACCTGTCTTCCTGTCATATCGTAATATCCAATAATTTTAAGGTCAGCTGGAAGTATGATTGGTTGTATGTTGTTGGTTTTCTTTTCCTTACATACGGTTATTGGAGTAAACATCATGGTGTCTATGTCATTACATCTGTCATAGTACGCTGAGATTACAAAGTATCGACCTGAATCAATAAATTCATGGAAGAATACTCTCTTTGAAGTAGAGTTATATTCGACCGGTGTTTCATTATTCCAATCGTAGCTGGCAGTTATAATAGAGTCATTTAGGTTTTCAAAATTTTCATCACTTAAACTATCCATCCATTCATTTGTATTCCAAATACTATGGTAGTACTCAATACATGATGAACTAGGAAACTCAGTTTGTTCAAACCTATATGTCTTACAGTTGTCTGAACTTGGAGCATAACGTAAATCAATATCCCCGAAGATGATTAAATTTATTTCAAGGATAAATGTGGTGTCACAACCCAAACAGATATTAAACACATTTAACCTCATTTGGTATTTACCCTTTTCGTAGAATGTCACACGGGTATAACCTCCCAAATCTTCAGAAATAGAAGAATCACCCGTTTGGTAATCGTAAACTTCAAAGTTATACCCCCAACAACTATCGGAACCCATATTGGTTTGGAAATACCAATTTTGTCCGTCTTGACCCGCCTTCACAAATTTAATACCTGAGAAGTTACATTTTTGAGCTTTCGATGCTATCGCAACAAAACTCATTAATAATATTAATAATAATTTTTTCATTACCACAAACATAGTATTATTAATGTGGAATAACAACAAAAGAATGATTATAAATAAAAAACCCACCTTTATGGGGTGGGTTAGTAGTTTTATTTAGAATTTACGGTTTAGACACTGTGCGTTCCTCTTTACACCTGGTTTTTTTCTTTTCTTTCGGTATTCCCTAGCATTTTTGACTTCATTAATAATCCAAGCGATAATAATTGCAACAAGTGCGGTAATCATTATGGCACCTGCGGGACCCTTAGCACTCGGGTCAATACCTTGTTCGGTTAATGAACCACCTTTTAACCTTTGTTTAAGACCTGATAATTTTCTCATCAAGTCTTTTAGTTTCAAACCTTTCAAACTCTCTACAAATTGGTCCAATTGTGGTCGTAATGTCTTTTTTTGTTCAGGAGTTGCTTGTAATTTATTAATCACACCTCCAACAATATCTCCACTCATACCTTCAACGGATGCACCAGGTAACATTTTACCCAATTCCATTTCCATACTTTGAAGTTCTTGGTCTGGTAATTCTGCACAAACATCAGATGGAATTTCCTCGGAAGCATAATCGGTTTGTTCATTTATAACTCGTCTAACAATACGAGTCAAATCAGCTTCTGTCAGTCTTATAATTTTTTTCATTATTAATTTCTTTTACTATAAATATAACGACAAGATGAATTAATTCTTACTTACGACTCAACTTCAAATTGTTTTACCTCAAGACCTGAATTTTCCTGAAACCATTCAATAAATATGGGTATCCATAGGTTCCCAAATACTGATGTTAAATCTTGTGATAACCAACTGGTTACCTCCAATTTACCCTCTTTATCTTTATCGTATGTTCCGTAATATACATAGGCTGTTTGGTCATCAATCATAAAATCATAATAACCAAATTTGTTAACATCTTTACGATAGAAGTCATGTAATTCTGGACCCCATTTGTAATCAGGGTAATACATATCAGTTAAATAATCATAAATGACTTTATTAAGTTTTGATTCGGTAATAATATACTTCATATTTTGAGTTTCTGTCATCATACTTTCATCACCACAGGTTTTAATATAATATTTTGTAAGATAGGTGTTAAATAAAAAAACCGCATAATAATAAATACTATCCTTATCTTTTGCAGATACCACCAAATCTTCAAGTTGGTTATTAGTAAACATATCACAAACTTCGGAAACAAAATCACCAACATCATCATATTCACATGGTGCCAATTGATATATAATGGAATCAATGTCATCTTTCATATCATCAAAATTCAACCTTCTACGTAGATACATAGATATGTTTTCCATTAATAATTTTTGGTGTTGAGATTCGGTAATGATATACTTCATAATAACAAATTATCGTTTTAATCTCTCCAAATATTCTTTAATTTCCTCTAATATAAGTTTGTTCATAATATTTTTATTAAAAAATATCTCATAAAATATTTAAAAAGTATCTTTACTATTATCACTAAAAATTGGGTTTATTTTGTAATCACTAATCTTAATACCATCAGGGTTTGTAATTAAGTCTAATAAAAATGGGTCAATCTTATCAGCCCCCAATAAAGGGTTAATATATGGTAATGATGTTTTTATTATTTCTTTTCCTTTATCTGTTTTTAATACTTGATTAGCTGCAGTGCTTGTTAATTTGTATTTAGCGTAAGTCTTTCCAACCTTAACGCCTAATTTACCAATAACCTTCTCAAAAGCTTCTGTAATAAGTTTACCTAAATTGGACAAATAACTACCAATACTAGAAAGTGATGATGATAATTTTTTTGATAGATATGATTTCATCTTTGTAATTCTTGGAACTATCTTACCAATAACACTTCCTATTGATTTCACTAATGGAGATACAAAATTTGTCCATATAGATTTAAAGTTTTTAAAAATGTACTCAAAAAAACCTGTTAACGTTTTAAATTTTATATTTTTGGCAAGCTTCAGTAGAATAGCTCCCTCAGCACTGGCAAAACCTGCGGTGACAACACAAATTAAATCTACAATTAAAAATAACCAATTTGGCTCACCAACATCAGCCCATTTCTTTATATCATAACCAACCAAAATTGCAAATAGTGCGATAGAAATAGGTTCTCCTCCAAGATAATCAACACCTACAATAGTTGCAATACCAGCTGGTGAATATAAAAAATCTCTTAAATCAGATTCTAAATTTACATTAACATATTTTGCAACATCTTTAAAAGTGTTTTGAGCATCTAAGTTTTGCTTATACGTCATACCAAGAGGAGTCATAAATTGTTTTTCACCCATTTGTTCCGTAATAAAACTATATTGTCTTTCTGAAATTATAATTTTCATAATTTTTTAAACCTGTCATTAATTTCTTTTATTTTTATAGTTTTCAACTCATCCCAATTGTTATATCCAAGTTCATTTGCAGTTTTATTAAGAATAATTTGACTATCTTTTCTTATCTTGTCCATTTCTTTTTCAGTAAGATTAACTTTACCTCCCGCCAAGGATTGTTTGGTTAATGATTGTAATCGTTCCAAATCTTCTCTAATCATTTTTCCTGATGCTGAATTAAATACTCTTGTTACTGCTCTAACCAACGTAACCAAACCACCAATCAGTTTTGCACCATTCAATATACTTACCAGAGTTTTTTGTTCAACCAATATCATCGTTTTAAGTTTTCCAAATAATCTTTAATTTTCTTTTTGGCTCTTGATAATTGTGACCTTGAGGTACCTTCATCAATACCCAACATATTTGCAATTTCTCTATGAGATTTTTCGTTATAGTAATACTCATTAAAAATAGTTTTATAACCTTCAGAAAGAGATTCTATTGCGTTTTTAATATCACTCACGGTATATTTTCCCATGAACTCAATATCTTCATATTTTTCTTGGGGTTCATCTAAAACATCGTTTCTTTCAAAATCAAAATCGTTGGTCGTTTGGATGTTTCTCTTTTTAATTTTGAATTCATCCAGAATTCTTGTTGTGATTACACGTCTAACCCATCCTTCGATACTTCCTTCGTTCTTAAATGTGTGAAGTTTGTCATAAACTTTAACATAACCCAATTGACAGAAATCTTTTGCCAAATCGTAATCTCCGTTCGCGTACCTCATGCAAACTGATTTAAACATAGTTGGGTATGTTTTTTTATAAACATCGTTAAAATCAATCGTTTCAATTAATAATCGATATTGAGATTCGTTAATGATATACTTCATATATTGTAAATATACTACCAAATAAAAA
>ERZ890510.2267-NODE-2267-length-11103-cov-5.899620_pt1 | contig 11103 bp, 11 predicted proteins | sample MGYA00521265_ERZ890510 | MGnify/ENA primary metagenome ERZ890510 (study PRJEB32303, sample SAMEA104408624) | aquatic metagenome | biome: Brackish water; feature: Chemocline; material: water | place: Baltic Sea | collected 2014-10-26T21:54:00 | depth 110 m ...
TGGCGCTCAACCCAACCGGTTGACACGCGAGCTGCCCGCTCTAGTAAACGAGAGTGGAGGTAGAAAACGTCTCCAGGATATGCCTCTCTTCCGGGAGGCCGTCTGAGCAACAAAGATATCTGTCGATATGCCCAAGCTTGTTTCGTTAAATCGTCATAAACAATCAAGGCGTCCTGACCGCGATCTCGGAAGTACTCTCCCATCGTGCAACCAGAATAAGGCGCGATAAATTGCATAGCGGCTGACTCAGAAGCCGTTGCCGCAACCACCACGGTGTATTCCATTGCTCCGTGCTCTTCAAGCTTTCTAACCACGTTAGCAACTGTTGATGCCTTCTGACCAATTGCTACGTAGACGCAGAATAAGTTCTTACCCTTCTGATTAATAATTGTATCAATTGCTACTGCTGTTTTGCCCGTTTGTCGATCACCAATGATCAACTCCCGTTGGCCTCGGCCGACCGGGACCATAGCGTCAATGGCCTTTAAGCCCGTTTGCACTGGCTCATCAACCGATTGTCTCCAAATAACCCCAGGAGCAACTTTCTCAATAACATCAGTTTGCTTAGCATTGATTGGGCCTTTACCATCAATCGGCTGGCCCAACGCATCCACTACGCGGCCAAGAAGTTCGGGGCCTACTGGCACCTCAAGAATCTTACCGGTACATTTAACCGTGTCACCCTCTGTAATGTGCGTGTACTCACCCAATACCACAACACCAACCGAATCGCGCTCCAGGTTCAGCGCCAGACCAAACGTATTCCCAGGAAACTCCAGCATTTCACCCTGCATTGCATCCGAAAGGCCATGGACTCGACATATCCCGTCAGTTACGGAAACGACGGTGCCCTGTGTTGTTGCTTCAGTTCCTGATGCAAGATTTTGAATCTTGCCCTTAATCAGCTCGCTAATCTCTGATGGATTCAACTGCATGGATCAATGCTCCTAATAATTAATTCGTTAAAGTGACCGCCATGTGTTGGAGGCGACCTCTGACGGACGCATCCCACACCTTGTCACCCACATGAACTTTGACTCCGCCGATTAAGTTGGGGTCAATGGTGACGGATGGACTAATTCTTTTGTCGAGTTTTTTCGAAAAAATATCGGCTATTTTCTGAATTTGCGCTTCATCCAACTCGAATGCTGACTGAATCACTGCGCTCACAACGCCTTCGTCTTCTGCTTTCAGCGCCTCGTATTGCCTCACAACATCGCTGAGCACAGAGAGTCGACCATTTCTGACGAGCAGTCGTATAAAATTGCACGCTTCTGCAGACACTTGGTCGGCACAAATTGTCAGAAAAAGATTTTCAATATCGCCTAGCTTGATATCGGGAGCCCCGATCGTCGACTGGAAATATTCATCGTTAGCAACATTTCGAAGGAAATCTAAATCGTTCGACCAGTCATTCAAGGTTGTCGTCTCTTTTGCAAGCGAAAATAGTGCCTGAGCATAAGGTCGAGCCAATGTTATTACTTCAGCCATAACGTTTTAACCCAGCTCCGACTCTAAACGCTTCAACATGTCGCCATGAGCGGTCGCGTTAATTTCTTTTTGTAAAATTCGCTCTGCGCCGGCCAGCGCCAGAGCTGCTACTTGTGCGCGCAGCTGCTCTTTCGCTCGATTGACCTCTTGATCAATCTCAGACTTAGCCGCCCTTACAATACGCTCACCCTCAACTTTTGCTTGATTCTTAGCTTCCTCTACAAGCTCGCCTGATCTCTTTTCGGCTTGGGAGATAATCTCCATCGCCTGCTCTTTAGTCTTTTTCAGCTCTTGACTAACCTTTTCAGCTGCCGCTGCTAACTCTTGTCTGCCTTTTTCACCAGCCGCCAGACCATCCGCAATCTGCTTTTGACGATCCTGCATGGCTTTTTGAAGAGGTGGCCAAACATACTTCATCGTTAGCCATATAAACAAAGCAAACCAGAGAGCTTGGCCTAAAAGTGTTGCGTTAATATTCACGCTTGCCTCCTGCGGCTTAAATCTCGATTTATGTTAACCATTAACCAGCAACAATCGCGATGAATGGGTTTGCGAACAATAAATAAAGAGCAATACCAACACCAATCATTGTTACCGCATCCAACAAGCCGGCAACGATAAACATTTTCACTTGGAGCGTAGGTATCATTTCAGGTTGTCGTGCGGCGCCCTCAAGGAAGCGGCCACCGAGAATACCAAAACCAATTGCGGTCCCTAGGGCCCCCATTCCAATTAGCAAAGCTACCGCTATTGCTGTCATACCTAGCACGGATGCAAGTTCCATAGTTATCTCCTAGTACAATATTAAGTTGTTAAAAATTAAATTACTGTTAATGACTCTCGGCCGCCATGCTCATATAAACCACTGTTAACATCATGAACACAAAGGCTTGCAACGTAATGATTAAAATGTGGAAGAGCGCCCAAGCCAGACTAAGCAGCACCCCAGCAGGGACCCACCAGTAGGATGCCCCCATCCAAACAGCAAGCAGAATAAAGACCATCTCTCCCGCATACATATTTCCAAACAATCGAAGGGCGAGGGATATCGGCTTCGCCAGATCCTCAATAATTCGGAAAAGTAAATTCACCGGAAACAAATACTTTCCAAATGGAACTGTTAAAGCTTCTTTGAGTAACCCTCGCACCCCTTTAAATTTTAAATTCATACCGATCATTATGAAAAAGACGGCTATAGACATTCCAAAGGTCAGGTTTGGGTCCGTGGTTGGGACGACTTTAAGATAGTCAACTCCGGCAGATGATGCCACTAACGGCAAGAAATCCACTGGTATTAGGTCCATCGCGTTCATCAAAAACACCCAAACGAAGATCGTAATCGCTAATGGTGTAACTAGATCGCTTTTCGCGTGGAAAGTATCTTTAACTTGGTCATTAACCAGCGAGACGACCATCTCGACGCAATTTTGCGCCCCAGTCGGTATGCCACTGCTGGCTTTTCTCGCCAAGAGCATCATTCCGCCAAAAGCGAGTAACCCCAGCAGCCCCGAGACGATTAATGTATCTAGGTGCAAACTCCAAAATCCTTGCCCCACATGCAGGTTATGCAAATGGTGCGAAATATATTCGCCCGATGTTTGTGCTCCAGATGTGGCCATTTGTCGCTCTTAAAATAACGTTAACTTTTTAGCAAAAGCGCCACCCAGTAACTCGACAAAGTCGCAACATAAGTAGCAAACAGTGGTAATGCCGCTATTGGGTCCAGCTGTGTAAAAGCCGCGCCAAACATTACTGCTGTTATAGCTAACTTTCCCGACTCGGCCCGATAGTGCGCCTTAACCAAATTTCGAGGGTCCTTCGACTTCGCTCTGGAAGACCTCCACACATAAAAACATGAAGGTATTAGTGCAATGATGCCACCAATCAGCGCTGACTTACTGTCAACCGAAAAGCCGTAGACGCCCAAGAAACCAACCGTAACAACCATTGTTACCAAAGCCTGTAGGATCAATACTCGCAAAGACCCCGTTAATACGACCTTACTCATGATGCTGGGAGTGGTCTTGAGAACCCATAATCGGTTCCAACCCACGAAAAGGTCGCTATTTTAAGGACTGCGCGAATTTGTGTCAATGACACTTGCGTTAAAAGTGGCGAGACTTCACGATCGCAACTTAGATAAAATTATATCCAATTCATCCAAACTTGAATAGGACAAAGTAATCTTTCCCGCCCCTTTCTTTGAATGAAGGATGCGCACCGGGATGCCTAATTTATCTGCCAACTGCTCTTGTAGATTAATGGTGTCCTTATCGGACTCTGCTTTGCGTGTTCGCGGGCGAGCTGAGCGTGCGCTTACCGAGCCCACTAGACTTTCCGTCTCTCGTACCGTCAGACCTAAAGCGACAATGCGCTTTGCAAGATCAAGCTGCCGGGCCAAATCGGCCCCCAGCAATGATCGAGCGTGGCCCATATCTAGCTTTTGTTCCCGCAACATTTGCTGTACCGGAGGGGCGAGCAATAATAATCGTTGTAAGTTGGTAACCGCGCTTCTCGACTTACCTAGAATCTTGGCAACCGCCTCATGAGTCAGGTCAAACTCCTCGGTAAGTCGCTTGATCCCAAGGGCCTCATCAATCGCGTTTAGATCCTCTCGCTGTATGTTCTCTATAAGCGCCATAGCCATGGCAGCTTTATCATCAACCTCTTTCACAACCACTGGGACATGATCTAATCCCGCCTTTTGCGCCGCTCGCCACCGTCGCTCTCCAGCTATTATTTCGTGCTCTCCGTTGGCTAGTGCTCTGACGATCAACGGCTGTATGACCCCTTGCGAACGAATAGACTCGCTAAGCTCAGCTATCGCTTCGTCATCCATGCGGGTGCGCGGTTGGAATTTCCCGGGTCTTAATGCTTGAATCGGCAGCGTTACTGTCGTTTTTGGGGTATTTGCCACCGACTGGCTATTCGCAAAAAGAGCATCCAGCCCTTTGCCCAATCCTCTAGCTTTGACCATAATTTTTAACCTTTAGCATTTAGGCAAACCTCTTAAGAAACTCTTCTGTCAAGGCTTGGTAAGCGACTGCGCCCTTGGACATCTTGTCGTACACCAGCACGGGCAAACCATAACTAGGCGCCTCCGCTACACGAACGTTTCTAGGGATCACTGTTTCAAACAGCTTATCCCCGAAATGTTTATCAAGCTGATCTGAAACCTGTTGGGACAGTGAGTTACGCCCATCAAACATCGTTCGAATGAGGCCTCCAATTTCAAGCTTTGGATTTAAATGCGTCTTAATTCGTTTAATCGTATTGACCAAATCACTCAGGCCCTCAAGCGCGTAATACTCACATTGCATAGGAATAATCACTAGATGCGCCGCCGTAAGCCCGTTAATCGTGAGTAAACTTAAGGCCGGCGGACAATCAATAAACACAAAATCGTAGTCTTTAACTACTGCATCTAAGGCCTTCTTCAGCCTCATTTCACGACCCTCGCCTCCCACCAATTCTACTTCAGCCCCGGCTAAATGCTGATTGGCAGTCAACACGTCGTACTTAGCGGTCGGGCTTAACATTTTGACATCCATAATCGCTGCGGACTCGGTCAAAACGTCATAAATTCCAGCCTGCGATTCCGCCTTGTTTAAGCCGCTTCCAGTGGTCGCGTTACCTTGTGGATCTAAATCGATCAGAAGGACACGTTTTCCACTCGCACAAATACCCGTGGCGAGGTTGATCGCGGTGGTAGTTTTTGCCACACCACCTTTTTGGTTTGCGATTGCAATAATACGGCTCATTGCATTTACCTTATATTCTAAGCGTTAAACATCCGGCGACAACTCTACGGCGTGACGTTCCGCGCCAAGCTGGGGGACCTGAAGTCTCGTAATTTTTCGCACCAAGGCGGCGGGAATTCCCTCCAGCTCGGCTGCCGGGTATTGTCCTTTCATCGCCACCAACACTCCATCTGGCTTACAAAATTTCGACGCCATTTGGACGAACAATCTCAGCTCACTAAATGCCCGGGAAACAATAACACTGAATCGTGCAGTCGGCTGATAGCGCTCAATTCGAGTGGTCTCAACTGTCACATTTTTTATGCCAAGCTCAATAATGGCTTGTCGTAAAAAAGCTGTTTTTTTGTGGCTACGATCCAAAAGAAACACCTCTCGCTGCGGTTGTAAGATTGCTATAGGCAGCCCAGGGAACCCGCCACCCGTACCAATATCAAGCAGGGAGCCTTCTGGAAGCAGGCTTATGATAGAACAAGAATCGTATAAGTGGGTACTTACCCACTTAGATTTTGGCGTTACTGAGGTAATGTTATAAACTGCATTCCATTTGTCCAATAAAGTCAAATACGCGCCAAGCGCCTCAACATCCTTACTGCTTGCCTCCACGCCCATTTCTTGCAGCGCGGAGACTGATACGCCGGGAGAACCTGACGTCATCAGCTGACCACTCGGGAATGGCTGCCCCTATCTTGTGAGGATTGATTTGCCCTCTTGATGTGAACCAACAAAATTCCTATGGCGGCCGGCGTAATGCCGGAAATTCGACTTGCCTGACCCAACGTGCTCGGCCGACCAAAAGCTAATTTTTGTTTGGCCTCCGCAGACAAGCCAGAAATATTTATATAATTCATTTCCTCAGGAATCTGAATGCCCTCCAGCCCAGCCATTTTAGTCACTTCCTCTTTCTGTCGGTCAATATAACCCTGATATTTGGCTTGTATTTCCACTTGCTCAGCCGCAACTTCGTCCTCTACCCCCGGACCCACGCCAACCAAGCTCATCAAGGCCCCATAACTCACCTCGGGGCGCTTCAACAATTGAATCGCGGAATATTCATGATCAAGCCCCTTACCAACTATATTTTTTATCGCCTCCTGGTCGCCGCCATCCGGACCCACAAATAATTTCTTTAACCGATCAGTCTCTTCTTCGATCAAACTGCGTTTTCGCTCAAAGGCATCCCACCGGCGATCATCTACGAGCCCCAACTCTCGACCAATCGGAGTCAATCTAAGGTCAGCATTATCCTCTCTCAGGCTCAGCCGATACTCAGCTCGACTAGTAAACATGCGATAAGGCTCGGTAACACCCCTAGTAATCAAATCATCAACCAAGACCCCCAGGTATGCTTCATCGCGCCTCGGACACCAACCATCCTTTCCTTGCGCTTTTCTGGATGCATTCAGCCCAGCCAACAAACCCTGTGCCGCAGCCTCCTCATAACCAGTCGTGCCATTAATTTGACCAGCAAAGAATAAATTGTTCAGCTCCTTAGTTTCTAGTGTTGGTTTAAGCGATCTCGGGTCAAAATAATCATACTCAATCGCATACCCCGGCCTAAGAATATGAGCCTCCTCCAGCCCCTTGATAGACTTTACGATTTGAACTTGTACATCAAATGGCAAACTCGTAGAGATCCCATTCGGGTAATACTCATTCGTATTTAGGCCTTCTGGCTCAAGAAAAATTTGATGCTGGTCTCTCTCAGAAAATCTAACCACCTTATCCTCTATAGAAGGACAATAGCGCGGTCCAACCCCCTCTATTCGACCGGTATACATCGGCGAGCGATCCAAACCGGAGCGAATAAACGCATGTGTTTGTTCATTTGTGTGCGTAATCCAACAAGGAATTTGTCTCGGATGTTGGTCTCTAGAGCCTAGAAACGAAAAAACCGGCCTTACGGGGTCGCCGTCTTGCCTCTCTAACGAGGTAAAATTAATAGTTCGCCCATCAATTCTAGGAGGCGTACCCGTCTTTAAACGACCCGCCGGCAGATGCAACTCCCTCAGTCGCGCCGCCAAGGCGTTTGAAGGTGGGTCCCCAGCCCTTCCCGCTTCGTGATTTTCCAATCCGACATGAATTTTACCACCGAGAAAAGTTCCGGCGGTCAACACAACAGTTTTTGCCTTGATCGTTAGTCCAATATTGGTTAGCACTCCCTTAACAGAGTCACCCGAAACCAACACGTCGACCGCAGAACCCTGAAAAATATCTAGACCAGACTGAGCCTCTAGGCGGGTCCTTATAGCTTGCCGATATAACGATCGGTCTGCCTGTGCGCGTGTTGCGCGAACCGCCGGTCCCTTGCTCGAATTGAGTCGTCTAAAATGAATCCCAGCATCATCGGCTGCCGCCGCCATCGCACCACCAAGCGCATCGATTTCTTTTACTAAATGACCCTTCCCAATGCCGCCTATCGACGGGTTACAGGACATCTGCCCAAGCGTTTCCATGCTGTGCGTCAGCAGCAGGGTTAGGGCCCCCGAACGCGCTGAAGCCAGGGCCGCCTCTGTGCCAGCATGCCCTCCGCCAATCACCACAACATCGTAACTTTTTGAAAAAAACATAATTTTACTTAATTGATGATGCAAAATAATAACCGCATTTTAACTCCTCGTGATTTGAACACTTGTTTCACGTGAAACATTGTTGGCTCCATCACTTCCCCACACAAAAGCTCGAAAAAATTTCGCCCAACAAATCATCGGCCACAAATTCCCCGGTAATTTCTGATACCGCATTTTGCGCTATCCGTAATTCTTCGGCACAAAGTTCAATCACATCAATGTTGGATAACGCCAAACTCACATGTTCAGCCGCCCGGTCGAGAGCGTTTAAGTGTCGCTCTCTAGCCATAAATGGCGCCTCATCGCTGCGCCTGACTCCGATCTTTTCCAGCAAGATGGACTTAAGCATCTCTATCCCATCGCCGGTTTTCGCCGACAAGCAAACCATCGGGATACCGTCTTTGGTGCCGAGTCGGCCCGACTCCCCCAAGAGGTCAATTTTATTGACTACAATAATTTTTTTTGCCTCATCGACATCAAATAATAACGTTGGCGGCCGGCCTTCCATCCCGGCCACTCTCATTTCTAGAACGACATCCGCATCCTCCGCGTTAGTAAGCGCTCGAGCAATACCTATAGCCTCAACAGGATCTTCCGATGTTCTCAAGCCGGCAGTATCGATCATCAGTATCGGCACTCCGCCTATTACGATGTGCCGTTGAATTGAATCTCGCGTTGTTCCCGCGTGCTCAGTCACAATCGAGGCTTCTTCTTCTGATAAGAGGTTCATTAAAGTTGACTTGCCTACGTTGGGCTCTCCGGCCAACACAACCTTTACTCCCTCTCGAAGCAAGTTACCTTGCGAGGCCAGGCTTCTTAATGTTTTTAATTTCTGACAAATGCTTTTTATCCGGTCCATCACCAAACGATCTTCTAAAAAATCAATCTCCTCATCGGAGAAATCAATCGCTGCCTCTACAAAGACACGGATTTCAATTAATTCATCTTTTATCGCTTCAGTACGACTGGAAAACTCACCGCTTAACGATCGGTGCGCGCTTAATACCGCAGCGGCTGAAGACGCCCCTATCAAATCGGCAACGCTTTCAGCCTGCGCCAAATCCATTTTGTCATTTAGGTATGCCCGTTGAGTAAACTCCCCCGGCTCAGCAAGCCTGGCGCCCGAGTCAATGCAGCTTCGCAATAGAAGTCGCAGCACAGCGGGACCGCCATGCCCCTGCAGCTCTAAAACATCTTCGCCAGTATAAGAGTTTGGGGCCTCAAAAAAAATGGCGAGGCCTGCGTCTATAGCCACTCCCGCCGCATTTTTAAACGTCCGGGTTGTTGCCATTCTCGTTTTAGGCAACCCACCTAAAATATGCTCAGCGATCTTCCGAACCCTTCCCCCAGAAACCCTAACTACACCAATCCCCCCAGAACCCGGTCCAGTCGCTATGGCTGCTATGGTGTCACTGTTTGACATTGTTGGGCTTTTTGCCCTCTATCGCCCGAGTAATGGTCCATTGTTGCGTAATTGACAAAACGTTATTCACGAACCAATACAGCACTAGGCCGGATGCAAAAAAGAAGAAGAATATGCTGAAGACTAACGGCATTATCTTCATCACTTTAGCTTGAATGGGGTCTGGTGGCGCTGGGCTGAGCCACGATTGGATGACCATACTCGCCGCCATTAAAACAGGTAGCACGTAATACGGATCCTTTGCGGACAGATCGGTTATCCAAAAAATAAAGGGGGCGTCTCTCAACTCCACACTAGCGAGCAACACCCAATAAAGCGCAATGAAGAAGGGGATTTGAATCACAATGGGCAAACATCCGCCCAGGGGATTAATCTTCTCTTTACGGTAAAGATCCATCATTGCTTGCTGAAACTTTGGCTTGTCGTCCCCGTAAGTCTCCTTAAGCGATTTAAGTCGGGGCGCCATGACCCGCATCTTAGCCATCGACTTATAACCAGCCGCCGATAAGGGGAAAAACACCAACTTAATGATTACGGTAAGAAAAACAATCGACCACCCCCAATTACCAACCAAACCGTGTAGCGCGGATAACAGCCAAAATAAAGGGCTTGCTATGATTGTTAGCCAACCATAGTCGACAACCAATTTTAAACCTGGAGCCAAACTTTTAAGAACTTCTTGTTCTTGTGGCCCAGCATACAAACGAGCGCTCACTGTCCCCACGCTCTTTCTCGCAATTTCGGTCACACCCTCGACATATCCCATTGCGTAAAGATTATTGCCCAACGATCTCATAAAGTTCTCACGACTTTTTTCGGGCTCCGGCAACCACGCGGCAACAAAATAGTGCTGCACAAAACCAACCCAACCATCTTCAGCTATTTTAGGATATTTGACCTTCGATCGATCCATATCCTCGAAGTCCACTTTTGTGAACTTAGTTTCGTCTGAATATACCGCGCCGCCGGTATACGTAGGTTGAAGTTTAGTATCTCCATCCGCTCCACCACCATCACGCAACAATTGAAAATACGCGTTGTGGGCTATAGCGGAATCTGTTTTATTTTCGATTCTATATTCAATATCGATGGCGTAAGAACCCCGATGAAACGTATATATTTTCTCTACGCGAGCCGTTTCAGAGTCCGAAATTAAAATGACGCTTAACTGTTCGCTTCCCGCTGATAGCAAGTACTTACTCTGCGCCGATTCGAATATGCTATTGTGATTTGGTAAGCCCTTACCGATCAGGCCCCCTTCGGCGATATACGTTCTACCGGCCTCTATTTCAAATAGTTTTAATGCCTCTGTTTTGCTGTCTTTGCTGTGATGTTGCGTTAGCACCAACTCTTTAATGCCGGCGCCAACTCTATCAATCTTGGCGGAGAACACATCCGTTGTGACCTGAATATAATCCGCCGTTATAGCGGCTCCGCTTAAAGATAGTTGGTTTTCTGGCCCGCCGCTTATTTCATTAATCGTCGCCTGCGGAATCGTTGATATAGTCTGTTTTGGGCTTGTAACTACAGTTGTTTCAGCAATCAACGATTGGTCTTTTTTTAACCAAGCGTCCCCTAGTAAAATAAGTGAGCCTACAAATACGACCGTAGCGATGATGCGTGCGCTATCCATTATTAAGATTCCCTTTTGGCGTGTGATATATGTGGTACGGGATCGAATCCACCCGCGTGGAATGGATGGCATTTACAAAGACGTTTTATGGCGAGCCCAACCCCGAGCCTACATCCGTATCGAACAATGCACTCTTTGACATATTCAGAACAAGTGGGGGAAAACCGGCACCTAGGGCCCAAGAGCGGCGAAATCAGATATTGATAACACCGAATCATTAATAAGAGC
>ERZ890510.2268-NODE-2268-length-11103-cov-3.531318_pt1 | contig 11103 bp, 13 predicted proteins | sample MGYA00521265_ERZ890510 | MGnify/ENA primary metagenome ERZ890510 (study PRJEB32303, sample SAMEA104408624) | aquatic metagenome | biome: Brackish water; feature: Chemocline; material: water | place: Baltic Sea | collected 2014-10-26T21:54:00 | depth 110 m ...
GTCACCGAAATCGACCCACAGTTTGATCGCCGGCCGGCGAGCCTCCGGATAGGACTCCGCCCGAACGACCGTGCCAACCCGGATATCGACCTTCAGAAAATCATCGAAGCCGATCGTCATTCCGCTGCCTCCCTGCTGATCGAGACCCGCCGGAACCTATAGGCGGTTGAGAATGCAGCCAACAAAAAGCCGCCCTTACAGGCGGCTTTTTGTTGACATCGGCGATCGAAAGCGACTGGCTATTTTCCAGCCTTGTCGATCATCGTCTGGACTTCCTTGAGACTTTCCGAGACGCGCTTGTTGATCGTCTCAAGCGCTTCTGTCTGGGATTTCGCGACCATTTCCGAAAGCTCGCGCATATTCGCGACTGCCTGCTCAAAAGCCGAGCGGGCTAATTCGGTCTGCTTGCTGGCCCGCTCCTCGGGCGACGCACTGGCCAGCCCCTGCGCAGCGGAGCCGACCTCGTTCATCAGCGACTGGAAGATTTCCGCCTGTCGCTGCGCGACGGCCTGGGCGCCCGCCGCTGCCTGCTGATTGGCCGCCGACAGCGCTTCGAGATTACGCTGCTGCGACTCGATCACGGCTTCGAAGTTGATTCCCGGCATCTTGAAGTCGCGCATCATTTTTTCGTAGTCGATACCGAAGGGATTTTTCGCGTCTGCCATGTGACGTCTCCTGATTCAGTCAAATATTGTGCGTCGCATCATTTTTTGTGCGTCGCACCATGTTGCTCATATTGTCCTCACGACGACAGCCGTCAAGTCCTTTTGTGCGCCGCACAACACCCAGGCCGAGACAGTCAGCGTTCCGGGCGGAACAGCGGCGACCATTCGGCGAGGCGGCCGAGATGGCGGTCAAGCGCAGCCATGGTCTGCGCGTTGTCACCCGTATCGTCCCGAAGCCAGACCACCAGTACGGCCATCCAGACGCCGATCAGGGCATTGACCCTGATGAATCCACGCATTCCGATGTCGGAAATCCCGGCCTCCCGCAACATCATCGCAAACGACCGGCGGGCCTGCGGAATCAACGACGCTACCGTGACGGGGTCGCGCGGCAGGTCGCGGGAAAGTGCCGATATGGCATCGCGGTACGGCTCCAGCGCGTCGAAGCGCCGCATCAACACGTCGAACAACCGATCGCGGGGAGTCTCATCGGCGAGATCGTCCAGCGGCGCGGCGCCTCCGCTTGCCGCGACCTCAATATCGATGCGCCGGGCGAACAGATCGAGTATTGCCGCGCGGGTCGGCGTCAGGCGATAGACCTCTACCGGGTCGAGGCCACTTTCAGTGGCGACGGCTTCGAGCGTGACCGCCGGCCAACCTTTTTCTGCAATGATCCCGAGCCCGGCATCGACGATACGCGCCGGCCGGTCCCTGCGACGTGTCGCCATCGAACTCGACTCCGTTAGGGCCAAAGCTCAAATGGAGGCGGGCCCCGGCAACGTCAACCGGCGAGTTCGCGCGATCTCCGCGTGGCGGCGGCAACGGCCTCCGTCATGAGTCGCGTCAAACCATCCTCCGCCATCAGCACCTGGAGGGCGGCGGCCGTCGTTCCACCGGGACTGGTGACGTTCTCGCGCAGGGTCGAGGCCGCTTCGTCCGACTGCATCAGCAATTCGCCGCTGCCGGCGACCGTAAGTCTGGCCAGCTTCGCCGCGAGCGCAGCCGGCAGCCCGGCCGCCACACCAGCTTGCGCCAATGCCTCGGCGAGCAGGAAAACATAGGCCGGGCCACTGCCCGATACGGCGGTGACAGCGTCCATCAGGGATTCGTCCTCGACCCAGTCTACCGCGCCGACCGCCAACAGCAGCGTAGCGCAGAAATCCCGCATACCCGGCGAGACATGCCGGTTTGCACACAATACGGTGACCCCGCGTCCGACCGCCGCCGGCGTGTTCGGCATCGCCCGCACGATCGCGGCGGACGGTCCGAGAAGGCGTTCGAAATAGCCGACAGGTTTTCCTGCCGCGATCGACAGAAAAACGGTGTCGGGTCCCGCGAATTGAACATAGGGCGGCAATACATCGTCCATCGCCTGCGGCTTGACCGCCAGCACGACGACGTTCGGGGCCAGATCCGGCGCCAACTCGGCCACGCCGGCAACCCGGCGCACACCGGCAGGCAGCGTCACCTCCGCCGGCTCGATAACGATAACCCGGCCGGCATCAATGACCCCGCCAGCCAGCCAGCCGCCAAGCAGCGCCTGCCCCATCTTGCCGCAACCGACGAGAAGCAAAAGACTATCTGCGGCCACGTCGATACTCCGCCGTTCGAACCGGTGCCGGTCAGGCGTGACCGACCGTCTCCAGCATCACATATGACAGGGCGTCGCTTGGACTGCTATTGCCCCACACGACGTACTGGAAAGCCGGATAGAAGCGGTCGACCTCCTGCAAGGCGATGTCGACCATGTCCTCGACCTGTTCGGCCGACAGGGTACCGCCGCGCAACAGCAGGGCATGCCGGAACGAGGGCAGCCCGTCCACCGCGCTTATGTCGAAATGGCCTACCCAAAGCCTGTCGTTCGCCAGCGCCAGCAACTCGTGAAGCGTCGACAGCCGCTCGCGCGGCGCACGTATGTCGAAGGCACAGGTAATCTGCAATGCGCCGATCTCATCGGACCAGGCAAACAGCAGATGGTAATCGCACCAGCGCCCGCCGACTTCGGCAATCAACTCGTCGCGCGCGGTCCGCTCGGAGACCCAGTCCCGGGTACATACCGATTCCTCGACCAGATCCATGGGATGTGCGACGTGCCGGGCGTGGTCCGCGGTCATGAACGTCATGCGAGCGGCTCCTGATAACGGCGAGCGACAGCCTCTGTCGCGATAGACGGCTCAACACCAGATGTAGTGTACACCACAATCTGTTGTGGCAACCGCCAACACAGACACTACAAAAAGGACCGTGTCAGATGTTGCAATGCGTCGCAACCGGCGAATAGGGGTTCGGCGGTTTCCTTCCGAGTCGTTCTGAATTCGTTGTGGATAACAGGTGCAGCTACCCTGCGACGAAGGCCTGTCCGGCCTCAGTCGGCTGTGTCGGCTGAATCATCCGATACCGGGCCCGCATCCTTCGCACCGTCTGCGTTCCGAGCTGTCGCCTTGCCTTTGCGCGTGCGGCTCCTTGCGCTTTTGGGACCCGAGAGTTCGGCGAGCGCGGCCTCAAGCGCCGCAACCCGTACCGCCAGTTCTTCCTGGCCGCGCCGCGCATTCGCGGCCATATCGCGAACGGCCTCGAAGTCTTCGCGCGGCACCAGATCCATATCCGCGAGCAGGCGCTCCAGGCGCTGACGCACCGCCGCCTCCGCCTCGTCGCGAAATCCACTCAGGACTCCCGCGGCGCTGTTGGTCACGCGCGCCAGATCGTCGAACATGCGGTTGCGGCTCTGCATGGTGCTTTCCTCAAGAAGCTCGCTATGCTTTGAGCTTATGGTGCACGCGCGACGCAGACAAGGCCGCCGCTGACCGATTGCCGCGGCGCGAACCTCTCCCGTATAACGGCCCGGCAATGATCAACAGGCTTGCGAGGCACCAATCATGATCGTCGTCACCGGCGGCGCCGGTTTCATCGGGTCGAACCTGCTCGCCGGCCTCGAAGCGCGCGGCGAGGATCCGGCCATCGTCTGCGACTTGCTGGGCGACGGCGACAAATGGCGTAACATCGCCAAGCGCGAGATCGCCGACATCATACCGCCCGACCGGCTTTTCGACTGGCTCGCTTCCAACGCCTCGGACGTTCACCAGATCTTTCACCTCGGCGCCATCTCGTCGACCACGGAACGCGACGCCGACGCCATCGTCGCCAACAATTTCCAGCTGACCCGCGAACTCTGGAACTGGTGCGCGCAGCACGGCAACCGCTTCATCTATGCCTCGTCGGCCGCCGTCTACGGCGACGGCAGCGCCGGTTTCGAAGACGATCTCGATCCGGCCGCCATGTCTGCACTGCGCCCGCTCAACCCCTATGGCTGGTCGAAGCTCGTCTTCGACCGCCGCGCCGCACGTCTGGCGGCACATCGCGGCCACTACCCCGGCCAATGGGCGGGGCTGCGATTCTTCAACGTTTACGGGCCGAACGAATATCACAAAGGCGGGCAGCGCAGCGTCGTGCCGCAATTCTGGGAGCAGGTGCGCGACAGCGGCCGCGCCTGCCTGTTCCGCTCGCACCATCCCGACTATCCCGATGGCGGTCAGTTGCGCGATTTCGTCCATGTCGACGACTGCGTCGACGTCATGCTCTGGCTCTACGACAATGCCTCGGTCAGCGGCCTGTTCAACCTTGGCACCGGCGAAGCGCGCAGCTTCAACGACCTCGCGACAGCACTGTTCGCCGCACTCGGTAAACCCGCCAACATCGAATTCATCGACACACCGCCGCAGATCCGTCAGCACTACCAATATTATACGCAGGCGCGTATGGACAGGCTGCGGGCCGCCGGATACGAGCGGCCGTTCACCACCCTCGAGGACGGTGTACGCGACTACGTACAAAACTATCTCGAAGCCGCCGATCCCTACCGCTGAACCCGGCCACGCGCCGAGCCCGATAAAGGCACCATGTACGGCCCCTTGCCCTTCCCCGATTTCGATCCGATCGCGCTGCAGCTCGGCCCGCTGGCTATCCGCTGGTACGCTCTGGCCTATATCACCGGCCTGCTCGGCGGCTGGTGGTACATGCAGACCCTGTCACGCCGGCCCCCGCATGTAATATCGGCGGAAGCGATCGGCGATTTCGTGACCTGGGCGATCATCGGCGTCATCGTCGGCGGCCGCCTCGGCTATGTGCTGTTCTATCAGCCGGCCTATTTCGCCGCCCATCCGGGCGAAATCTTTGCCGTTTGGCAGGGCGGCATGTCGTTTCATGGCGGTCTGCTCGGAGTCGTCACCGCGACGATCCTGTTCGCCCATCGGCGAGGCATCGGGCTGCTTGCCTTCGGCGACCGGATCGCCTGCGCCGCGCCGATCGGCCTGCTGCTCGGCCGGCTCGCGAATTTCATCAACGGCGAACTCTATGGCCGGGCGACCGACGTCGCCTGGGCGGTCGCGTTTCCTGCCGGCGGCGGTATCGGCCGTCATCCGAGCCAGCTTTACGAAGCATCGCTTGAAGGCGCCGTTCTGTTCGCGCTGCTGTTCGGCCTGTTCCGCTGGTCGCGGGCGCGATTCTATCCAGGGCTTCTCACCGGTATTTTCCTGAGCGGCTACGGCGCGGCACGGTTCGGCGTCGAGTTCTTCCGTGAGCCCGACGCCCATCTCGGTTTTCTGTTCGCCGGTGCGACGATGGGCCAACTGCTGTCGCTGCCGCTGATCATCGCCGGCCTCGTCTTCGCCGGCTACGCGTTGCGGCATCCCCCGATGCTGGAAACGGAACCGGCACCGAACGCTGCCGCCGCCAGTTCCGCCACGGCGCGCCAACCCGGAAAGCGACGGTGAGCCGGCTGGCTGTCCGGCTCGCCGAACGCATCCGCCGCGAAGGTCCGCTTAGCGTCGCCGACTACATGGCAGCCGCCCTGACCGACCCGGACGACGGCTATTACACGCGGCGCGACCCGCTTGGCACGGCCGGCGACTTCGTCACCGCGCCGGAGATCAGCCAGATGTTCGGCGAACTGATCGGCGCATGGTGCGTCGGTTGCTGGCATGGCATGGGTCGGCCCGACCCGTTCGCGCTTGCCGAACTCGGTCCCGGCCGCGGCACGCTGATGGCCGACATCCTGCGTGTCTCGGCACTCGATCCCGGATTTCGCAGCGCCGCACGCATTCATCTCGTCGAGGCCAGTCCTGTTCTGCAGCAGTCACAGCGCACTGCATTGCGAGACGTACCGGCAACATGGCATCGAACTTGCGACGGCCTGCCCGCGCTGCCGCTGCTGGCGGTCGCCAACGAATTTCTCGACGCCCTGCCGGTGCGGCAATTCGAGATGACGGCTGACGGCTGGCGCGAACGGCTGGTCGACATCGTGCCGGACATGGCGGATGCCGGGTCGCCGCGGTTTCGCTTCGTGCTGTCGGCTCCTCTCTCCCCCGGAGCGCTGCCGGTGCCGGACGACGCCCCCGCAGGCACCCTTGCCGAAACCTGCCCCCAGGGACGCGATCTCGTCTCAAGCCTCGCCGGCCACATCGTCGCCCATGGCGGCGCGACCCTGATCGTCGACTATGGCTACGACCATGGTTCGGGCGACACGCTGCAGGCCGTGCGCGCGCACCGTTTTGCCAATTTTCTCGCCGATCCGGGCAGCGCCGATCTCACCGCGCATGTCGATTTCGCCGCTCTGGCGGCAGCCGCAGCGGCCGCCGGCGCGCGGCTTCACGGCGTCGTCGGACAGGGCCGGTTTCTTCGAAATCTGGGAATCGAAGCCCGCGCAACTGTCCTGAAAGCCGGCGCAACGGCGGCGCAGGGCCGCGATATCGACGCGGCGCTTCGTCGATTGATCGCGGACGAAGAAATGGGCACCTTGTTCAAGGTGATGGCGATCGCCGCACCGGCACTGCCCGAACCGGCAGGCTTTGCCCGATAGACGATCCATACGGCAGTCACTGGCAGACCGAACATGCAATTCACCGCTTCAACGCTCGACGCGATCGACGCCATACGCCACGGCTTTTTCACCCGCGAGGGCGGCGTCAGCGACGGCATCTACGCCTCGCTGAACTGCGGCTTCGGCTCGGGCGACAAGACCGAGAATGTCGCCGCGAACCGCGCCCGCGTCGCCGATGCCGTCGGCCTTCCATACCGGGCACTATTGACCGTCTATCAGGTGCATTCTGCCGATGTCGTCACCGTAACGGCGGACTGGCGGCCCGAAGACGCGCCGAAGGCCGACGCCATGGTCACCCGCGAACCGGGCATCGGGCTCGGCATCCTTGCCGCCGACTGCGCACCGGTGCTGTTCGCGGACCGCGCCGTCGGCGTAGTCGGCGCCGCCCACGCCGGATGGAAGGGCGCGCTCGGCGGCGTGATCGAGGCGACGCTCGACCGGATGATCGAACTCGGCGCCGAACGGTCGCGCATCGCCGCCGCCGTCGGGCCGTGCATCGCACGGGATTCCTATGAGGTCGGTGGCGAATTCCGTGATCGGTTCCTCGCTGCGTCCACCGGATATGATCGATTCTTCGCCGCAGGCCGACGCGAGGCGCATTACCAGTTCGACCTGACGGGCTTCGTGCGCAGCCGACTCGAGTCAGCCGGCCTGACGGCGGTCGAGGCGCTCGATCGCGACACCTACAGCGACGAGACGCTGTTCAGCTATCGCCGCGCGACACACCGGCAGGAAGGCGATTATGGCCGCAACCTTTCGGTCATCGCGCTGACCTCCGGGGCCTGACGGAAATGCCCTACGTCATCATGCTCCTGGCGATGTGTCTTCTCGCCCTCGTTGCCAGCTGTGCGCTTTAATCGGTCGATCCGCATTTTTCTCGTCTGTGCCGGCATGGTCGCCTGCCAGCCGGTGCCGCAGCCATTCAGTCACACCGAAACCGGCAGGACGGCGACCCTCGACCTGCCGGATTCCGGCGGTATCGTCGTGCTTGAAGTGGCGGAAGTGCCGGCTCTCACTTCCAAGGCTCTCGCCCAGGCCATGGCCGCGGCGCTGGCGGAACGAAACATTCCGGCTGGCACCGGCTCCGGCAACCGAAAGAGCCATTTTCTGCAGGGCGGCATGGTGGGTGACGGCCACAACGGCGCCATCGTCTGGACCCTCTACGACCCTCGGGGCGAGATCGTCGATACCGTGCGCCAGTCGATAGAAGGCCTTCCTCTTGCCGAATGGGTGGGTGCGGAACCAAACCTGATGCGCCGGCTTGCGCGACAGGCGGCCCCCGGAATCGCCGCCCTCATACAGGGTGCGGCGCCGAACGAAAACCTCATTCCTACGCTGTACGTCGCCGAAGTGACCGGCGCACCGGGTCTAGGCAACCGACAACTGCGCAATGCCCTGCGCCGTCACCTCGGTACTGCGGGCCTGCATCTTTCGGGCGAACCCGGCACCGACAGCCTGACCATCGTCGGCAGCGTCAGTGTCGGCCCGGCAAGCGGCGGCCGGCAACAGGCAACGCTCGAATGGCGCGTCCTCGACAACAGGAACGTCGAAGTCGGCAAGATCGCCCAGTCGAACCCGGTCGCGGCGGGCAGTCTCAACGGCAGTTGGGGCGCCATCGCCGGCATCGCCGCGCAAGGTGCGGCCGAGGGGATCAACGCACTGGTCCGGCGCGTCGACTGGAACGGCGCAACAGCAACCGACCCCGGACCGGCCAGCACGGCAAGCGGAGCCACGGCCCCCCCACGCTAGCCAGTTTACACGATGTCGCGAGGTTGATAGGTTCCCGGCCCGCAAGGCTAGGCGCGGTTACCGCGGCGGTGTTGCTCGGTTCATACCCGGTGCGAGACGCACCGTTGGTTTCAGTTTTCTTGCGCCCAAGCCAATTTTTCGGGGGTCGGTCGATGAAGGTTCTCGCCTGCAACAGCAATCGGCCGCTGGCCGAGGCGATTTCGGCCTATCTGAATATCGAGCTGACGAAGGCATCGATCCGCCGTTTCTCGGACATGGAGGTGTTTGTCGAAATTCTCGAGAACGTCCGCGGTGAGGATGTCTTCGTGATTCAGTCGACTTCCTATCCGGCAAACGACAATTTGATGGAGTTGCTGGTCTGTCTGGACGCGCTGCGGCGCGGCTCGGCGAGCCGAATTACCGCCGTGATCCCCTATTTCGGCTATGCCCGACAGGACCGTAAAACCGGACCGAGAACACCGATATCGGCCAAACTCGTGGCCAACCTGATCACCCGTGCCGGCGCCGACCGGGTCCTGACGATCGACCTTCATGCGGGCCAGATTCAGGGCTTTTTCGATATTCCTGTCGACAATCTCGTAGCCGGCCCGCTGTTCTCCGAGGATATCGGCGCGACATCCAACGGCGACGATCTGGTCATCGTATCGCCTGACGTCGGCGGCGTGGTGCGGGCACGGAGCCTCGCCAGACGGCTTGACGCCGATCTCGCAATCATCGATAAGCGCCGCGAACGCGCAGGCGTTTCCGAAGTCATGAACATCATCGGCGAGGTTGATGGCAGGCGCTGCATCCTGGTCGATGATATTTGCGACAGCGCGGGCACGCTGTGTAACGCCGCCCAGGCGCTTATGAACGACGGTGCCAAATCCGTCTCGGCCTACGTCACACATGGCGTGCTGTCGGGCGGGGCGGTTGGCCGTGTCGCCGCTTCGCCTATGGAATCGCTTGTTTTGACCGATTCCATCCAGGCAACCGAAGCGGTTCGCGTGGCGGCGAATATCCGGCAACTGACGATCGCACCGCTGCTCGGCGAAGCGATCCGCCGGATCAGCCAGGAGGCTTCGGTTTCCAGCCTGTTCGACTAGGTTCGGCGTCCCCGGACGCCTCGTTAGTGGTTACGTCTGCCGGTGACACAGCACCCTTGGAGGCTGGGCCGGCTCTACAGGACCCAGGCCGCATCGTGTGGCAGGGATCCATGACAAAGGAGAGCCAGAAGTGGCGCAACATATCGAATTGAACGCAGACGCGCGTTCGCAGGTCGGCAAGGGGGCCGCCCGCGCAACACGTCGTCAGGGCCGTATCCCTGCGGTTATCTACGGTGACAGCAAGGACCCGGTGTCAATCTCTCTCGACCCGAAGGAACTGAACCGGGAACTTTCGAGGCCCGGCTTCTTTTCCACGTTGATCGACATTTCCGTCGACGGGGCGAAAAGCCTGGTGCTGTGCCGCGAGCTGCAATTGCACCCGGTCACCGACCGGCCGCGGCACGCAGACTTCCTGCGCGTCACGGACCGGACACGCATCAACGTCGACGTTCCGGTAGCCTTCGAAAATGAAGAGGAATGTCCCGGCCTGCGCGCCGGCGGCGTCCTCAACATCGTCCGGCATACGGTCGAATTCAAATGCCGCGCCGGCGCCATTCCGTCGGAGATCATCATCGATCTCAGCGGCCACGAAATCGGTGACAGTATCCACATCTCGGAGATCAAGCTGCCCGACGGCGTGACCCCGGTCATCGACGACCGCGATTTCACCATCGCCACGATCGCCGCTCCGACGGTTGTCGAAGCTGTGGAAGAGAGCGAAGCCGCCGAGGCTGCGGACGAGGAAGCCGAGGGCGCTGGCGAAGACGGCGACTCCGAGGACTGACGCCGCCCGGGTCTGCGGGCCGCATAACAGGGAGCCGTCCGATGCTGCTGCTGGTCGGGCTGGGCAACCCGGGACCCGAATACGCGCGGAACCGGCACAATGTGGGTTTCATGGCGGTGGACGCGATCGTCCGCCGCCATAACCTTTCGCCGCCGCGCAGACGGTTCCAGGGAGAAATTTGCGAAGGTACGCTGGGCGGAGAAAAAATTCTCGTGCTGAAACCGCTGACCTTCATGAACGAATCGGGTCGCTCGGTCGGCGAAGCCGCGCGTTTCTACAAAATCGCCCCAGCCGATATCATCGTGTTCTACGACGAAATCGATCTGGCCCCCGGCAAGCTGCGTTTGAAGACCGGTGGCGGCGCTGCCGGCCATAACGGCATCCGCAGCATCGACGCGCATCTCGACGATCCCGGCTATCGCCGGGTGCGCATCGGCGTCGGCCATCCCGGTCAGCGCGACCGGGTGCATGGCTACGTGCTCGGCAATTTTGCCAAGGCCGATCAGGATTGGCTCGAGCCCGAACTCGACGCCATTGCGGAATTCGTCCCGCTGCTCGTCGAAAACCGCGACAGCGAATTCATGAGCCGCGTGGCGCAAGCCGTTTCACCAAAGGCCGCGAAGCCCGTATCGAAGACCGGGACGGCAGCTGAGACACAGGATCGACCGGCACCAGCGGCGGCGCCCGAAACGTCTGGACGCGACGGCAATTCATCACAAACGGCCCTTGGCGCTGCGATCGACCGCGCCCTGGCCCGATTTCGCGGCGGGACACAATAGATGGGTTTCAATTGCGGTATCGTCGGTTTGCCCAATGTCGGCAAGTCGACCCTATTTAACGCGCTGACGGCGACGGCACAGGCCGAGTCGGCCAATTATCCGTTTTGCACGATTGAGCCAAATGTTGGCCGCGTTTCCGTTCCCGATCCACGGCTGACCCAGATAG
>ERZ890510.2269-NODE-2269-length-11102-cov-4.447904_pt1 | contig 11102 bp, 11 predicted proteins | sample MGYA00521265_ERZ890510 | MGnify/ENA primary metagenome ERZ890510 (study PRJEB32303, sample SAMEA104408624) | aquatic metagenome | biome: Brackish water; feature: Chemocline; material: water | place: Baltic Sea | collected 2014-10-26T21:54:00 | depth 110 m ...
GCCTCGGCCGTGAGGCCAATGAGGGTGGTGAACACCATGTAACAGATCAGGCCGAACAGGATGATGCGGCGGCGGCCCCAGAAGTCGCTGAGCCGTCCCCAAATCGGCGCCGCAAAAATATAGGCGGCGGAGGCGAAGGCGATGATCGCGCCGATCTGCAATTCACTGAAAGTCAGTTCACGCCCGAGCGGCGGCATGATGGCGAAATAGAATGTTTGGCCCGCGCCGGTGACAACGATGGTCAGCAACAGCGCGCGAAAATCGGGCCGCCCGAGCAGGCGCTCGGGCTGGGGCGCGTCGGTCATGGTGCGGTTGAGGGTGCGATGATTGTTTGCGGCGGGGTCCGGGTGGGGAGCAACCCCCTCCCTGCCCTCCCCCTCTTCGAGGGAGAGGAATATCTTGGCGTCTCGGCGCCACTATGCTGCGGCCGTTCCGAATGCATCGGCGGGATCCGATGGTGGTTCAAGTGCGTCGCACCGTGTTGCTAAATTTGACCGGTAGCACGCGCTACCGCGCGGCCATGAGTTTGGCGACGTCGTCTTCGACGACGGTGCCTTTGAAGAAGTCGGGGTTCATCGAGGCGTGCAGCTCGGCCACATTAGAGAAGGTGAAATCGCGGAAGTCGTCTTGGGTGATCAGGCCGTGGTCAACCAGTTCGTGGGCTTCGGCCAGGACCTGCGTCATGTCGGGCACGTCGAAATGGCCGACATCAGAACCGAACATTGCCTTTAGCCGCGCGTCGAAATGATTCAGTCGTGGGTTGAAGGCAATGGCGGACATGCGATCGTCGGCCTCGCAGCCAAAATAGAAATTGGGCACGAAGCGGCGGTAAATATCGCGGCCTTTCTTAATGCCGCAGGCGGCGAATTCGTCGGTTGGCTCGATCTCTTCGCCGGTCGGCGCCATGAGGCAGTGGTCGTAGCCCTTTTCGATTTCGGCGGCGTGACCGCGGTAGCGCTCGTCGCCATATTGTTCAAACAATGCCCGCATCTGGGCGCGGTCGACCGTGGCGGGATCGAGGTTGGCGCGTAATGCGGCGACGTTGCGTTTCTCCCAATGCTCGCACAGGTCGTTGTAGAGGTTGGACGCCCAACCGGCGCCGCCCTCGAGGAAGCAAAACTTGAGCTGCGGGAAACGGTGGGTGACGCCACCAAGGAACAACGCCTTGGCGAAGGCTTCACCGGCGGCGGCGAAATGGCCGATGTGGTTGTAGACAAAGTTTGAGCCTGAGCGGCGCATGCCCCAGCCCATGGTGTTGTTATGGGTAGCCGGCGCGACGCCAAGCTCGGCGAACTTGGCCCACAGCGGATCGTAATCGTAGGCCGAATCGAGCGCGAGCGGATCGACCCAAAACGCATGCCCGCCGAGTTCGGGCGCAATGTCGTGCACAGCCTTCAAAGGCCGCTGCACGGTGCCCGCGATCATTGCCGCCTTGAGTCCGAGATGGCCGCAGGCAAACTCAAGCTCCTCGATGGCCTCTTGCGGCGTGTGGGTCGGGATCGCGGCGGCCGGCGCCATGCGATCCTTATGATCGGAGAAGACGTCGGCATACATCAGGTTGACGGCGCGGCACACGCCGCGGCGCAAGTCATCCTCGATCGCCCCGGAAATGAAAGGGATTGCGACAGTTGGAAACACCATCATGAAATCGACACCGAACTCGTCGAGCCGGGCGCGCAACAAGTTGGGCAGCAGCGCGGTGGCGCGGTCGTAGGTATGCGCGGGCATCGCCCAGAACGGCGGGCGAATGACGCCACGATCGCGGCGTTGGTCGGGCGTCAGGGTCGACCATGTGCCCCACGCGCCTTTCTTCATGCGCGCGAGGTAGTCGTCCGCCAGACTTTGCCCACCAGCCTGGCGCAAATAGTCGAGCAACACCGGCGGTGTTTCGACGAGATGACCGTCGGCATCGATCACGGGATGATCGAGGTTGTCGCGAATCTTGGTTGAGGGTGAACCGGTCATGACCACAGCACCATGTTGCCGCCGGGTAGACGCCCGACGAAGGAGCCTATTTGCAGGCGGTCGTTGTCGCCGGCGCGGCCGGGCGATACCTCGTGCGGATTGCGGCTGTTGAACAAGACCACATCACCTGCGACCGGGGCATAGGTGAAGGCCTCAGCACCGGCGACGTGATTGTCGTCGAGGCCGTAGCTCATCGGCGGGTCTTTGCCAGCCTCGGGTTGCACGTTCCAAGGGCGGTTGTGGACCGTGGTGACGCCGCCTTCGCCGGGCGCATCAACGAACAGGTTCCAACCGAGTTGGCCGTTAACGGTGGCGATGGCGTAGTCCGGCGTGTTGAGCGGCGCGTAATCGACGTGGCGGCCGACGCCGTTTGACGCCAAGCGGATGATGCCCGCGAACAAGTCGCCGTGGCCGGGTTCTTCGGCGATACGGACGTCTTGGCCCGATTCATCGCGCAAGGTTTGCATGAAACGCTCCAACGGGTTCCACGTGCGGGCGATGATTTTGTGCCAATCTGCCCAGGCTTGTTTTACCGCGATGAAATAGTCGTCGCGTTTGTGGCCCCAGCGATATTCGACTTGCGCCGTGCCGATGTAACCGACGCGCGGTTTGACCGAGTAGTAGCGCATGATGTCTTGCGCGATACCCCAGCGGATGGCGGCGGCGAAGTCGGCGCATTCGGCGGGGGTGGCAAAGCCTTTGATGCGGATCGCCGGTATCTCGTTGTCGAACAGCGCGCGTAAGGTATCGGCGCTGAGCGGCCGTTCCTCGTGCATCTGCCAGGTGACGCGTTGGTCCATCGTGGTAATCATCCCTCCAAGCCGGACAGGCATCTTGCACGCATGAACGTGCGGCGGCTATGCCGTCAGACGATGTCCCCGTCCACAAACGAAGCCAAAAAGGACTTTGAAATCAATGGTCCGTCTGTGGATAAAACGAACGAACCCAAATCTATCGGTCGTTGACGTCGGCTTCAGCTTCGGAGTCTTCTTGCAGTTCGGCCCAGAGCGCGCGGACTTTGTTCCGGTCGGCGCGCGCCTGTTCGAATAGACGGATATTCCGTGCAATGTCCTGCGAAAGGTGGGCCTCGTAGCGCGACAACGTGCCGATACCACCCACGCCAAATCCGTGATCGAAGCAATCCGCGACTGCCTTGGCGAGCGGGTCGTCGGGATCGAGGCGCCAAAGACACACTGCGATGCGCATGCACAGGGCATTCTCGAACGCCGAGACCGGCCAATACGTCGTCAAGACAGAGCCGTGTAGCGCGGTGAAGTCGTTCATGTTCTCGCGGTCCATCTGGTCGAGGTTGGTCCGAAAACCGTGTTTGAACGCGTTGTGCCGGCTGCGCCGCTTGCCCGCGGTGGTGCGGGGACCTGTGCTGTGTTTTGCGTTGGCCCGATTGGCCATAATTTTCGTGATTGACGTAGATATGAGAGAATTTCTCCGTTTTGCCGTGTCATAATACGCACTAGTCATACATCATAATTATGAATAAACGCAAATCACGTAATTTTGTTGGAAACGCAATGCGGTCTAGCGGACGGCCAGTAGGCGGTCTAGGACTGAAGGCGCGACGCATTCGACCTGGGAGAAACCCGCCATGCCACACAACATTAAGACCCACCCCCTCCACCTAGGTCTTGGGGCGACCGCGGTGGTGCAGCCCGAATTCACCGGTGGGATGGCCTGGTACGAAGGCTATGGCGAACGTCATGGTGGCGACGGCGCCGAGGGGCGATTGGTCGCGATGCACACGTTCGCTGAATCGTGGGACGCGTGGGAAATGCATCCGGTGGGGAGCGAGATGGTGTTATGCGTTGCGGGCGCGATCACGTTGCATCAAGAGGCGCTCGATGGGTCGGTCACGCAGGTGACCCTCGGGCCCGGCGAGTACGCGATCAACGAGCCTGGCATATGGCATACCGCGGATGTCGATGGCGCGGTGACGGTGTTGTTCATTACGGCGGGGATGGGGACGCAGCACCGGCCGCGGTGACCCTTTGACTCGCGCGCCTGCGGCGCGCGAGTCAGGATGACGGTGGTTTGCCGGTCGTCCAATTGTTGGCGCGCTAGCGTGCGCCGGATGGCAGACCTAGGGCGAGGCGGCCGTAGGGGGGCATGTTGAGATCCCAGTTGACGCCGAACTGGGTGGCCATGGCGTGTAAATCGCGGAAGGCGCGTTGCACCGGGTTTGAATCGAACAGGCCTTGGGCGCCCATCATGGTGACGAGGCGTTCGCAGGATTGGCGGCAGAGTTTCATGATGAAGGCGCGGTCGCGCATTGCGCTGGCACGCTCGGCTTCGGTGAAGGTCTCACGCGCTTTGCCCCGCGCGTTGAGCATGACGTAGACGTTTTCCGCCAACAGCGCGGCGGCGGCGAGTTCGGCGCTGGATTCCGACACGCGGATTTGCACCGCGGCATTGTCGGCGACCTTGTTGCCAAAGATCGCGCCGATGCGTTCGCTGGTCATGGCGGCGTAATCGGCGAAGGCGGCTTCGGCGGTGCCGAGAATGGGTCCCAACAGACTGGAGCCGGAGAATGGCCGGAATTCGGTCTGATAGATGTAGTGCTGGTTGGCCTCGGCCCCGGGCGGCATCGCGCCGGTAAAACGCGCCATCGGGAGCGCGCGGTGCTCGGGCACGAATGCGTCGTTGAGGACGATGTCCTTGGTGCCCGTGCCCTTCATGCCGGCGACGTGCCAGACGTCGTCGATCGAAAAGTCGGCGCGCGGAAATAGAAATTGCGTAACCTCTTTGTCGCCTTCCTTGCGGCCCGCGACCATGCCCCATTGCGCATGATCGACGCCCGAGGCAAAGCCCCAGCCACCCGACAGCTGATAGCCGCCAGGCACTTTTTTTACGGTGCCGGTTTTTTGCACTGAGCCGGTGGAAATCAACACGTCGGGGCCGTCGGCCCAGACTTCGTCTTGCGCTTCTTTGGGGAAGCGCCCGACGTAACACGTATGGGCGCCGACCACCGCGGCGATCCAAGCCGTTGATGGGCAACCGTGGGCGATGACACGGCCGATCCGGAAATGCGTTCCCCAGTCGAGCTCGAAACCGCCATAGCGTTTGGGTTGGTAGTATTTGAGCAACCCCTGTTCATGCAGCAGCGCCATCGACGCCTCGGGCACCCGGCGCAGAGCCTCGGTTTCGGCCGCCCGTTCGCGCAGCAACGGCACCAAGGCCTCGGCGCGGCGGACTAATTCTTCGGCGTTGGGCGCCTTCGCGCCTTCTCTGGTGTTGGGCGCCTTCGCGCCTTTTTTGGTGGCGAGGGTCACAGGCTGGTCTCTCTATCGATTGTCGGTTGTAGGCGGCTGACGATAGCCCAATGCACAGTGCCGGTGCGCGCGCTTTGTGGGGGCCGCTCAGTCTGCGGAAATAGACCCGCAAAGAAGCCCGGCGTCACGCCCTGGGACACCACCCTGGCGGGAATAGACCGTCGCCTAGGGAGGGGGCCGCCTTCGTGTGGCCTTCCCAGGACTGGCTGTATCTTAGACTTTATTAACCATAATTTTTTGTTCAAATTTTATCAACCCACGCGTAAGGGTTGTGCAACGGGTCCGAGTCGTTCTAGATTTCGGCACCTGGTTGGCAGGAATACCAGTTGTGAACATGCGAGCGTTGTTGGCGGGGGTTTTGGGCGGGGTGGCGTTGAGCGCCGCCGCGTACGCTGCCGACTCGGTGCCGCTCGTCCTAACCGGGACCGTGGCCCAAATTCTCGATATTCAAGTGAACCCTACAGCCTCGGCGAGCGGCCTTGATCTCGCGACCCAGCAAAGCGGCTTGAAGGTTGCCGACGTGGTGACGGTGTCGAACGCGCCGGGTGGCTATCTGGTCACGGTGGCGTCGGCCAACGTCGGGACCGGCAATTGCACCCTGCCCTGTTTTTACTCCGACACGGTCCAGGACAGCTTGGCGTTCACGCTATCGGCGGGTGCGGTGGCACTGGCGTTCGCCGGCGAGACGGCAACGTTCGTCGAGAGCACCGAGCGCACTGGTGCCGGCGGCGATGCCTACGTGGTGAACCTGTCCTATGACGGCTCGACCACGAATCTGGCGACGGCGGTCGACTACAGCGAGACGCTGACTTTCACCATCGCGCTGAACTAGCAACGCTTCGCAAGCCCCTAGGCGAACGCGGTGTGCGCGCGGTCCATATCCAGAAATTCATTCAGCAGCCGGTTCTTTCCCGCGGCCACGCAATGATGCGCACAAGATCGCGCGTCGAAGGACGTTAGCCAGTCCTGCGTCTCGCCGCTGTACCACAGATCGCGAAAGCCGCCATCTTGGATGGAACCGATGCGCCCGCTGTTGGTGTATGCCTTGTCCTGGCAAGCATAGACTTGGCAGTCCGCGCCGATCACGGTCAGCAGCCGGGTCATAGGACACCGGCTGTCACGTTCCCGTTCGGACGACTCCCGCTCGAAATGATAATGATCGACTACAGAAAATGTGGCGCCCACGAGGACCTTGCACCGATCGATTTGCCGGCGAACCACAGGTTTGAACGACCGATGGTATGTCGCGTTCGATGCAGCGGACTCGCGCAAGATGCACGGCGAAATCTTGGCGTGAGTCGCACCGGAAGCCTTGAGGTTTGCGACCAGCTCATAAAGATGCGAGGCATTGTCTTGATCCACGATAACGCTGGAACCGAGCACGCAGTCGCTTTGATGGGCGGCGAATGCCGCCATGTTGGTCAGAACGCGATCGAACGCGGTCCTCGGCACCTTGCGGTAGCGCGCGTAGCTTTCATCGTCCCACCCGTCAATCGACACCCGAACCCAAGACGCCGTGCGCGCCAGGATATCGGCTATACGCCCGCGCAGTTGCGCGCCGTTGGTTAACACACCGATCTTGATGCCGCCCGCCGCGAGGCGTTCAAGGGTTTCGCCGAGATAGGGATAGAGTAACGGCTCGCCGCCGCCGGAGAAGGTCACCGCCTTGACGTCGATGGCAATGAGGTCTTCGACGATCTCGCGCATCTTCTCGCGTGGAATGCGGTCGCGTGCCTGCATGGTCGAGCCAAGGCTGAGGCCGCCACGGCGATAGGCGCAGAAATAGCAGTCGTGGTTGCAGGTATTGGTCGGTTTGATGCGGACATGGAGCGGTCCGACATGCTGTCCGGCGGCTAGCGCCTGCATTCTGTCCGGATAGTGGAAGAATTTCAGCGACGAATAGACGTTTTGGCCCACGGCACCCTCGCGACGGTTACCGCGCAGCATGACCGCGCATGGGTTAACGCGAAATGAACTCGCTGCGCGAAAAACAAAACCCCTCCGCGAGGGAGGGGCTGAGTTGGCGCGGTTGCGGGGCAGCGTCCGCGCCGCCGAGCGCCGCCGGGTTCGGGACGGCGCGCCGGCTGAATGCCCAGGTCAGAGGTCAGGCTGCTTTTTGTACCTGGGCGTCGTTGGCTGCATAGCGGACCGCAGGCGGATGGCGTAACGGTTCGGGCCCGGATCGATAGCCGAGCTTGCGGCGTTCGCTCATCTCAAGCGTCGCCAACAAAATGCCAAAAAAGGCGAAGCCCGCCAAAACGAGCCCTAGAAACACCATCTCAAGACCGCTCATCGCTTTTCTCCTTCGTGCATCTCGGGAGAAGCATCGCGCAACGCGGCTCGGCGCGACTTGATGTAGGTCAAGCAGGTGTGCGGCAGGGTGTCGCAGTGGGTGGGGACCACCCGAAATCGGCCCGGATGCGGCCCAATTCATAGAATGCGCGGCGTCACAATGGGCCGGTTCGCGACAGGCCCTAGAGGCTGTTCCCCACGGTGTGCCCCTCTTGGGTGGCGACCATTTGGTTGCGCGGCATGTAGGCGTCGCCGATGACGTGGACGTCGATGCCAGCGGCCTCTAACGGGGCCAGCAGGTCGAGGTCGGGGATGCGCGGGGTGGCGTAGGTGAACAGCGCGACGTCGGGGAGTTCGCCCTCATCGCCGTTGATGACGTTGCGGTAGACGAAGAGGCCGTCTTCGAAACGTTCATTGGGTGAAGGTTCACACAGCGGGATGATTTGGATACGCGCCTCGTTGAGGCGGCGGTGGATGCTTTGCTGACGCACCACCGGTTCGTCGCGCGCCACGACCTCGCGCGAGGTGACGATGACGACCTTGTCGAACACGGTGGCGAGGAACTCGGCCGACGAATAGGTGCCGTCCAGCGCGTCCTCGTCAAAGATAACGGCGGTGCCGGGTTGTTTGCCGGGATGCGCGAGGAGTTCTTCGACGATGGCGCGCAGATCAAGGATGAAGCCCTCTTCTTTCAAGCTGTGCGGCAGACTGGCGGGCCAGGCCATGGTCGAGCCGGTGGCGAGCACGACGGCGTCGGGTTTGGCGGCGATCAGCTCGGCGGCACCGACGCGCCACCCCAACTGGTATTTCACCCCAGCCTTTTTGCCCGCGACTTGCTGATAGTCGTAGATCGAGCTGAGCGGGTCGCAGGTCGGGATCAGGGCGTTAAGGCGGATCTTGCCGCCTAGTTCCGAGCCCGCGCTGTAGAGCGTGACGTCATGGCCGCGCGCCGCCGCGACCCAGGCGGCTTCCAGTCCGGCGACGCCGCCGCCGACGACGGCGACTTTCTTTTTGGCCTGGGCGGTTTCGGGCCACCAATCGACTTCTTCCGCGAAACCGACACGCGGATTGTTGTCGCATTGCAGCGGCAGTTCCTGATTGATGACGCCCCAGCAGTTGTTGCACGAGACGCATTTGCGGATGTCGTTGTCGCGGTTCTGCGCGGCCTTCAATCCCCAAGCCGGATCGGTGACCAGCGTGCGGCCCAGCATGACGAGTTCGCCGATGCCGTCGCGCAGCAAGGATTCGCCCTGAATGGGTTCTAGGATGCGGCCCACCGCGCCGGTCGGAATGCCGTCTGATGCGTCGTGCAGGCGCTTGATGAGGTCGAAGAAGGTGCCGCGCGAGAAGTGCATATCGGGTAGGTGCATTTCGAGCGAACGATGATGCGCACCCTGCACCCAATTCAGAAAGTCGACTTGGCGTTTGGCGGCGAAGTAGCGGGTCAGGCGTTCGGCCTCGTCGGGGTCGATGCCACCTTCAACGTAGTCGTCACCGGGCAAGCGTAGCCCGATGATAAAATCGGCGCCGCATTCGGCACGCATCGCTTCAATGGTTTCTTGTACCAGGCGGGCGCGGTTTTCGAGCGCGCCGCCATAGGCGTCCTTGCGGTTATTGGAATGCGGCGACAAGAACTGGTGAAAGATGTGACCGTGGCCGCCCGATATTTCGACGCCGGAGAAGCCCGCCGTCTTGAGCTTGCGCGCCGACAGCGCGAAGTCATCGACCATGGTACGGATTTCATCGGCCGATAGCGCGTGCGGCACGGTCCACGACAAGTCGTCGGGCAAGGCCGACGGCCCGAACGCCTGCCGACGACGGCCACCCGGTTTGTGCAGGCCGCGACCGGGGTCTTGGATTTGCGTCAGCAGATGGCTGTCATACGCGTTGACCGCATCGGCCCAGCGCTTGAGCCCGTCGAGATTATCCTGATCCCACACCCGCACGCGCGTGTCCGAGGCTTGGCCGCGACGCACCGCGAGGGGTTCGGCAATGAGCATCGCGGCACCACCCGCGGCGCGGTTGGCGTGGTAGCGGATTAACTGGTCGGTGACCTCGCCGTTCTTGGCAAAGCGGGTCGACATAGCGGCGTGGACGATGCGGTTCTTGAGCCGTTTGCCGGCGAGTTCAAAGGGCGACAACAGGCGCGGGTATTCCGGCGCGTCGGGGTCACTGTCGATGTGGCGGCCGGTTTGCAGCATGGCGGGGGCAGATTAGGGGATTGGCGGGGCTTGCGCGAGGGGCTGACGCCGATCAATGCCGAGGTCGGCCAACCACTCTAGTCTGGTAATATCCGCGATCTGGGCAACGAGCGCGCCAACGCCCTGAGCAATAAAAGGAGACCCGTCATGGCCAACGAAGGTTACCACGAGCCGATCAACGAGCTGTCCGAGGCGACCCGGGACATGCACCGGGCCATCGTTTCGCTGATGGAGGAGCTGGAGGCGGTGGACTGGTATAACCAGCGCGTCGATGCCTGCAAGAATGCCGAGCTCAAGGCGATCCTGGCGCATAACCGCGACGAGGAAAAGGAACACGCATCGATGGTGTTGGAGTGGATCCGCCGCCAAGACCCCGCCTTCGACAGGGAACTGAAGGACTACCTGTTCACGACCAAGCCGCTGGCGCACGACTGAGCGTTGGCCACCTCGGCGTGGTACGGCGCCCGCTTAGGCGGTCCGTGCGAAGCGGTAAAATTGGAAGGCTTGGTGGGCGCCGGTTGGGGTGACGTGATCCTCAGCCACCGTTTCGATCAGGGATAGGAGACCGGCAAAGGCGGTTTCGATTTCGGGCCGGCCATAGCGCACGACCGGCAAGCCACTGCTGGTCTGCGGGCCGTCGGGGCCGAAGGCGGCGACGATCACGTGGCCACCCGGCGGCACCGCGTGTTTGAGGGCGGCGCGGTAGGCCGCCCGGTCGTCTTCTTCGGTTAGGAAGTGGAACACCGCCCGGTCGTGCCACAGGGTGTAGTGGCGCGGTGGTCGCCACGCCGTAATGTCGGCGGCGATCCAATCTACCGAGTCCTGGAACCGGCCGAGGCGTTGCTGGGCGAGCGCGATGGCCGTGGGCGATATGTCCAATACCGTGGTGTCGGTATAGCCGCCGTCGATCAGGGCATCGATCAAGCGCGAGGCGCCGCCGCCGATGTCGATAAGGGCGCCATGTTTGGGCACACCCGTCGCCTGGATGAGCGCAAAAGACTGTGCGGGACGTTCTTGGAACCAGCTGACGTCGTCTTCGCCTTTGGTTGCGTAGACCCGGTCCCAGTGGTCTTGACGTGCCGACATGTTATCCCCCCTCTTTGATCTGGATCCTCTTTTGTACTTTGGTGCGGTCGCGCCGCCTTTCAAGGAATCACAGCATAGGTCGATTGCGGACCGGCGCCCTTGACCCAAGTCAGCCCCTACATATATCCTTATATTAGAACTACCTAATATAACGGGCTGAGGCCCGCCTGATCGAGGTGGTATGTCACGTTTTGCGGGCGCCCGACGCTTCGTGCCGATCTTGAATTGGCTGCCGCGTTACGCCAAAGCCGATCTGCCAGGGGATATGATTGCC
>ERZ890510.2270-NODE-2270-length-11101-cov-10.381948_pt1 | contig 11101 bp, 11 predicted proteins | sample MGYA00521265_ERZ890510 | MGnify/ENA primary metagenome ERZ890510 (study PRJEB32303, sample SAMEA104408624) | aquatic metagenome | biome: Brackish water; feature: Chemocline; material: water | place: Baltic Sea | collected 2014-10-26T21:54:00 | depth 110 m ...
GACTTTATTTACAGACAAGTTAGAGTGATTTTGGACCTTTTTCAGCAGCGACTATCTTATCCGCTTTACGTCTCCTGAATATACAGGCACACAGAAAGCCTTGTTGTTGAGATAAAACGTCTATTAAATCGGAAAATTAAAAGAAGCCTCTGCTATTGCAGAGGCTTCTTTTGTTTCAATCCGACAATTGACTCAAACGGACTCAATACTAGCAAGTTTATTAATTGCGTCATAACGCTTTGCTTGGCATTATGATTGCAAAAGGCACGAACCTATGAAAAAAGTTATGAATCAGCTATCCATACTTGTAACCCCAAAACATCCGATTACATTGCGCCCGAATAAGGCGATGAGGTGAGAATTATCACATGTTAGAACATTATGGAACCGCACTAGCCCTAGGAATTGTTGGCTTTTTGTTAATGTATGCAGCATTCATTATACAAAAGCTCGTAGGACCTAAGAATAGTACAGATGTAAAATTAGACACCTATGAATGTGGGGAAGAACCCGAAGGCGAAACATGGATTCAGTTCAATGTTCGTTTTTATGTTATTGCCCTCATTTTCATTATCTTTGATATCGAAGTTGTTTTTCTTTTCCCGTGGGCTGTCGTTTTTAAAGACTTGGGATTCCTGACTTTTATTGAAGTATTTGTATTTATTTCAATATTGGTCGTTGGACTGGCTTATGTCTGGAAAAAAGGCGACTTACAATGGGTTAAAATGAAATTGAAATACGGTACTGGACGTTACTCTGCAAGCAATCTTCTCGAAAAAGAGAATCTAAAAGAAGCTGCCTAGGAAAGGGAGAAAAACCTGATGGGTTATCTTGAACATAAATTTAATAGTGACAATCTGATAATTACTAGCTTGGACAAGCTCATGAACTGGGCTCGTTCAAATTCAGAATGGTATTTTCAGTTTGGACTTGCATGTTGTGCTATCGAAATGATGGCGACAGCCGCTGCTCGTCATGACTTAGAACGATTCGGCGCCATGCCACGTTCATCCCCACGTCAAGCGGATGTTATGATTGTTGCTGGAACGGTTTCTCTTAAAATGGCAACCCGTGTCCAACGACTCTATGAACAAATGGCAGAACCACGATATGTGATTTCAATGGGCTCTTGCTCCAATTCTGGAGGACCGTATTCAGAGCATGGTTATCATGTCTTGAAAGGCGTCGATCAAATCATCCCTGTTGATATATACATCCCTGGATGTCCGCCACGCCCAGAAGCCCTTATTGAAGGACTTTTGCAACTACAAGAAAAGATTCGCGAAGAAGCAACACTTGGTGGGAAAGGGAAATAGTCATGACTGAAGAATCAATATATTCCCAATTATCCGCCAAATTTGGTGATGCCTGTCTCGCTTTCGAGAACGAAGCCTCTCATAATCCTGGAGCATTGATCGATTCAACCAAACTTATGGACATTATGATAGAGCTGAAAGAAAATCCAGCGTTTGCATTTGATTCATTGATGTGCGTCTCAGGTTTTGACCTTGGCGAAGAAGCAGAACTCGGAATGATATATCATCTCTATTCCGTTTCACTCAATCACTATTTTACGATTAAAACCTTACTAAACAGAACAACACCCAAAGTCGCAAGTGTCGCGAATATGTGGCGCACAGCCGATTGGCATGAAAGAGAAGTTTACGATATGTTTGGGGTTATTTTCGAAGGTCATCCTGATTTTAAACGGATTCTATTGGAAGAAGATTGGGAAGGCTATCCATTACGGAAAGACTATGTTCCTGCTGAATTTTATCGCGGTATGAAAATCGCGAAGGAGCGTTAGATGGGGCGTTTGCACACTGAAGAAATGATTCTAAATATGGGTCCCCAGCATCCAAGTACCCATGGCGTATTAAGATTAAAGCTCATTACGGACGGTGAAATTGTCTCTCATGTCGAGCCTGTTATTGGATATCTCCATCGTAGTTTTGAAAAGCATGCCGAGAATCTTGAATATCAGATGGTTTCGCCATTCGTGGACAGAGCAGACTATATCGCTGCGATGAACAATGGTCATGCTTACGCCATCGCCGTTGAAAAAATGTTGGGAATCGAATTGCCACCACGCGTTGAATATATTCGAGTTATCATGGCAGAATTCCAACGCATCGCATCACATCTCATCGCCGTGGGTACTTTTGGTTTGGATGTCGGTGGCATCACGCCGTTTATTTATTGCATGAGAGAGCGGGAGCTCATTCTTGACTTGTTTGAGATGGCTTCTGGCGCGCGCCTTTTATACAACTATATCTGGATTGGCGGACTTGCACATGATTTGCCAGCCGGCTGGGTTGAAAAAGCCTACGAATTTTTGGATGAGTTTGATTTTCACGTTGAAGAATACAATCGTATTTTGACGACGAATAAAATTTTTATTGAACGAACCGCAGATGTCGGTGTTCTTCCCGTTGAGGTCGCCATCAATTATGGTGTTACAGGTCCAAATCTACGCGGATCAGGCATCCCGTTTGATGTCCGCAAAAATCAGCCCTATTCTTTTTACGACCGATTCGAATGGAAAGTCCCTGTTGGCGAAGGTGCCATGGGATCCGTTGGAGACAGCTGGGATCGATACATGGTTCGGATTGAGGAAATGCTCGAGAGTGCAAAAATTATTCGCCAAGCACTTGACCAATTGCCAGCAGAAGGCGATGTGAAAGCAGCCATCCCGAAAAAAATTAGACCTCCAAAAGGAGCCGAGATTTATTCCAGATATGAAAATCCAAGAGGCGAACTAGGTTTCTATATCAGAAGTGACGGAACCAATATTCCAACTCGCGTAAAAATGCGATCACCTGCATTTAGTAATATTAGCGCATTAAACGAAATTTCTCAAGGTTGGATGATGTCAGATGTCATCACTATTTTGGGAAGTCTCGATATTGTATTAGGGGAGATTGATCGATAAATGATTGAATCAATGGCAAACTGGTTTTTATCTCTGACGTGGTTTCCTCAAATGGAATTAGCCAGTGTAAAACTGTTGTCCGTATTGTTGGTAGGCGCTGGTTTATTCGCGTTTATCGCGGTTAATGCCATCGTACTTGTCTATGTGGAACGAAAAGTGTCTGCATTTATGCAAGTAAGACTTGGCCCAATGAGAGTTGGACCTTATGGCACATTGCAAACAGTAGCGGATGCACTTAAACTATTGTTAAAAGAAGATATTATCCCGACGCTTGCTGATAGTATTCTATTTCGAGTCGGCCCTTTTATCATTCTTATTTCGGCTATCGTTGCTTTTGCTGCGATACCCTTTAGCCCAACTGTCACTGCTGCGGATATGAGTATAGGTTTATATTATATCGTCAGTATTTCCTCCATCGTTGTTGTGGGAATTGTGATGTCGGGTTGGGCGTCTAACAACAAATGGTCACTTTATGGCGCTATGCGTTCGGCGGCTCAAATTGTGAGTTATGAGATTCCTGTCGGCCTGACGCTTTTAGCCGTCGTGGCAATGGCGGGTTCACTCAATATGAATGAAATCATTATTGCACAAGGGGGATCATCGAATCTATTTCATTGGATTCCTTTACCATTACCAAACTGGTATATGTTTAATAACCCTTTCCTCTTTATAGCATTCTTTATGTATATCATTGGTGCTACCGCTGAAATTAACCGCACACCGTTTGACTTACCCGAATCTGAATCTGAACTTGTAGCAGGGTTTATGACAGAATATTCTGGCATTCGCTGGGCATTATTTTTCTTAAGTGAGTACGCAAACTTTACCCTTGTTGCCTTTTTGACAGCTGTAGTTTTTATGGGTGGATGGCAATCGCCGTTTGAAACCATTTTTGCTGCAAAGACTTCGTTGTTGGTACTTTTGGCTTTAGCGCTTGCATGGACAGGCTATGTCAAAACAAAAGCAAATCGACTATCGATTTATCCCTTGGCAATTATTGGTCTATCAACAATTGCGGCTTGGTTATTTCCAGGCTTCGCTATTTGGATTACAGAGCCAGGTCTTTTTTGGATAGCGATGAAAGTACTCTCACTCATCTTTTTACTCATGTGGTTCAGATGGACATTTCCAAGACTTCGCGTCGATCAGCTTATGTACGTAAGTTGGAAAGTTCTGATGCCAATTGCTTTATTTAACCTAATCGGTGTTGCAACGTGGATGTGGCTCACCGGTGAGATACAGTTCTAAGGTGTCATGATGAACTATTTTAAAAATATTTATATTGCCATTTCGACACTGATGACGGGTATGAAATTGACTTTAGGCTACTTCGTCCGACCGCGTGAATACGTTACATTACAATATCCAGATGAAGTTTGGCCCATACCAGAACGCAATATCGGTACAGGTGAACTCGCTTCTTATAATGTAATTCGGAGCAAATTACATGTCGATATTGATGACTGTATCGGATGTAAAAAATGCGAACGCGCCTGCCCCGTTGGATGTATTTCCATCGATGTCCTTAAAGGCGACAAAGGCGAAGATTTAGGTGTTACCAAAAACGGTACGTCCATTAAACTCGTTGTCACGAAACACCAAATTGATATGTCAGAATGTATGTTTTGTGACCTTTGTACGCATCCATGTCCCGAAGATTGTATTTATATGGAAGCTGATTATCGCTTCGAGAGAAATGACAACAAGCGTAAAGATGTTACAGTGAAAGAGCGATGGAGAGACCGCTCGACACTGATTTATGATTTTGCGAAAATAGCGCAAGAAGATGTCGATGCGCGTACTGCCAAAATTGAAGAAGAAAATCGCCTAAAAGCTGAAGAAAAAGAAAAGGCTATGGCGGAAAAACTTGCAGCTGCAGCAGCTAAACAAACTGCAAAAGCTGATGCAGAACAAACACAAAATGTTAAAGCTGATGTAGAAACAACGCTCTTTAAAACAACTGAAGGGGGAGAATCTTAATGGCAGATCTAATATTCTGGCTATTTTGGGGATTGACGGTTGCGTCAGCTTCCATCGTTGCTTTCAGTAAAAATCTGATTTATGCGGTTTTCTCGTTATTGGGAACATTTATTGGCGTTGCAGCGATGTACATTTTCTTAAATGCAGATTTTGTTGCAGTGACTCAAATTGTCATTTATGTAGGCGGTATATTGGTGCTTCTCATTTTTGGAATTATGCTTACAAACCGAATTACGCAGACCGTTATTTCTGAATCATCGTTTCAAAAAATGTTTGGTTTGACGGTTGTATTTGCCGTCTTAATAATGGTACTCATCCCTGTTTTAGGACATACGTGGACAAACGGCGAACCCATGGCTTTTCAAGAAACTATCCATCAAATCGGGACACTTCTTTTTACCGATTACATATTGCTTTTTGAAGTTGCCTCAATTTTGTTACTCGGTGCTCTTATAGGTGCCGCAACTCTAGCAAGGAAGGAGAGATAATGGGATATATTGAATCTTACTTAGCTCTCTCTGCGATACTGTTCGTGTTAGGACTATACACCGTTTCAACACGTCGTAACGCCGTTGCAATCCTCATGGGTGTTGAGCTCATCCTCAATGCAGCAAATATTAATTTCATTGCATTTTCTAAATTCGTAACCCATAGCCTTGACGGTCATGTTGTTACGATATTTGTTGTGATGCTCGCTGCGGCAGAAGCTGCTGTAGCACTGGCTATTGTACTGAATATGTACAATAATACAGGGCATATTAACGTTGACGAAGCAAATAGCTTAAAGCAGTAGGGCATTATGATTACAGTAGCATTATTAATACTATTACTTCCATTGCTTTCATTTGCTATTCAAATTTTCTTTCGAAAATTTATTGAATCAAAAAATGGAGAATGGATTTCCATTGGCATACAGCTTACGACTTTAGGACTCGCATTTTACTTATTTGCCGTCATGATTGGACATTACGATCCGCATTTCCGTATAGAAGAAAATGTTACGTGGTTTAACCTCGGTAATTTTAGTCTGGAAATGGGTATCCTGATTGACAATATATCGGTGATTATGCTTCTAGTCGTTGCTTTAATCTCATCACTCGTACATATCTACTCAACCGAGTATATGAAAGGCGACATTCGCTTTTCGCGATACTATGGCTTTTTGGGGATATTTACATTTTCGATGAATGGTATTGTCCTCGCCAATAACTTTTTCATGATTTACGTATTCTGGGAACTTGTCGGTCTGTCATCTTATCTCCTAATCGGACATTGGTGGGAGAAAAATTCAGCCGCTGATGCCAGCAAAAAGGCGTTTATCACGAACCGCGTCGGCGATATTGGTATGTTTATGGGACTCATGATTATCATGACAGTTCTCGGGACATTAAATTATCAAGGCGTCTATACAGGCATTGCCTCGGGCGAATGGGAAGGTGGAATCGGCACCCTTTTTGGCGGCGCAAATCCACATACATTATTAACATGGGCCGGCATTTTGCTCTTCATGGGAGCCGTCGGTAAATCCGCACAATTTCCGCTCCATATTTGGCTTCCAGATGCCATGGAAGGCCCAACGCCTGTTTCGGCTCTTATACATGCCGCAACAATGGTAGCAGCAGGTGTTTATTTAACCGTTCGTATTTTCCCTATTCTAACGCCTGATGCAATGGCAACCGTCGCGTTTATCGGTGGTGTTACAGCCTTTTATGCAGCGACAATAGCCATCACACAAAATGATATTAAGAAAGTTTTAGCATATTCGACTGTTTCCCAACTTGGTTATATGATTATGGCTTTGGGGACAGGCGCTTACGTCGCGGGCTTTTTTCATCTCATTACACATGCCATGTTTAAGGCTGGATTATTTTTAGCGTCGGGTTCGGTTATTCACGCCATGCACCATGCTTTACACGACATCAAAGATCACGACACCGATGCCCAAGATATGCGAAATATGGGCGGCTTAAAAAGTAAAATGCCCTACACATATCTTATTTTTATCGTTGCATCGCTTTCGATTTCGGGAATTCCATTTTTCTCTGGATTCCTTTCGAAAGATGCGATTTTAGCCGGAAGTTGGGCCTACGCAAGTACGGCTCATGAAGGATGGCTCGCGTCGATGCACATGGCTTGGATTCTTCCTTTCTTCGGCTTTGGTGCTGCGGTCATAACGGCCTTTTATATGTTTAGATTGATTTTTATGACATTCTTTGGCGAATCGAAACGACCTGATATTTTTGAAAAAATGCATGAATCACCCAAAGCAATGACAGTACCGCTGATGATATTAGCCGCGCTATCACTCTTTTTCTTTTATACAATACCAAGTATCAATCCATTCTCAACGCACGGATGGTTTTCTCATGTTATAGAAAATCCTGGGACCGTTGTAAATTTTGGGTCAACATTTAATCTCGAGCATTTTGAACACGCCAATCACGAAGCCCACATGCCGGCAATGATCCTTTCTTTGATTGTCGCTACCTTGGGTATTGGCTTTGCGACTTTAGTTTATCTACTTAAAAAAGTATCAGCTGAATCCCTCGCAAGCAAGCTGGGTGTGTTGTACAAAGGCTCATTTAATAAATGGTACATGGACGAATTTTACATTAACGGCATTATTCGCCCCTTCTTAAAAGGGTGTGATGCAGTTGCATTATTCGACATGGAATATTACGATCATTACCTTATTAATGGTGCAGGTCGTAATACAAAAAAAGTTTCCTCGGGTGTTGGAGTTGCTGACGATTTAATCGTCGACGGCGCTGTAAACTTTTCGGGATATATTTTTCAATGGTTGGGATGGAGTTTGAAATTCATCCAAACAGGTCGAATTCAAAATTATTTAATTTTTGCATTGATAGGCGTTGTAGCAGTTTTCTTGCTCAACGCTTTTTAGGTCAGGGAGGCATAGAAGTAGATGGAAAATCATCTGTTATCACTCGTAACATTCCTACCCATGTTGGGAATATTAGCAATTCTCTTTGTCCCCCGGGCTAGAGTTGACGTTATCCGCTGGATTGCAGCAGGAGCAACTGGTTTACAACTTGTTGTTGCTCTTATTATTTTAGGAGCTTTCGATTCATCGAGCTCAGGCATCCAAATGCAAGAGCACGCAGCATGGATACCTGCATTTAATATCGAATATTTTTTAGGCATTGATGGCTTAAGCTTACCAATGGTGCTCTTGACACCGTTTTTAAGCTTTTTAGCAATATTTACATCATTCTCAATCAATAAAGCCGAAAAAAGTTATTTCGCCTTATTTCTACTTTTAGATGTGGGAATGATGGGCGTGTTCCTTTCATTAGATTTCTTCCTATTCTACATTTTTTGGGAAGTCATGCTCTTACCAATGTATTTTCTTATTGGTATTTGGGGTGGCGATCAAAAAGAATACGCTGCGATTAAATTTTTTCTCTACACCTTATTCGGATCCGTTTTATTGTTGTTAGGGATGTTAGCACTTTATTTCGTAAGCGAGCCACATACGTTCAATATGTTGATACTTGCACAACAACCAGATATTTATAGCCAATCCTTATTATTGGGCATGAATGCAGGGAAAGTCATATTTTTACTTCTCTTCGTTGGTTTCGCAATCAAGGTTCCAATTTTCCCATTCCATACATGGTTACCCCTTGCACACGTTCAAGCACCAACGGCTGTTTCCGTCATTCTTGCGGGCGTTCTTTTAAAAATGGGAGCCTACGGATTTTTAAGAATCTCATTCCCAATTTTGCCTCATGCGACACTTTGGTTTGCATTACCAATGGCGATTTTAGGTTTGATAAATATTGTCTATGGCGCAATGGCGGCTCTTGCTCAAAAAGACTTGAAAAAGATGGTGGCTTATTCGTCCGTCAATCACATGGGTTATGTTTTAATCGGTATGGCGGCAATGACGTCTGCTGGAATGAACGGCGCCGTTTTCCAAATGTTTAATCATGGAACCATTACAGCCATGCTCTTTATGTTGGTCGGCGTTATCTACGACCGAGCTCATCATCGCGACATTGAAGGCTTTGGTGGCCTTGCGACGAAAGTCCCTTTATATGCAGGCGTGATGGGTTTTGCCTTTTTCGCAGGTTTAGGACTTCCAGGTCTGTCTGGATTTATTTCCGAAGCATTGTGCTTTATCGGTGCATTTCCCGTATTTACTTGGATTGCAATCGGCGCCACAGTGGGTATTGTGCTAAACGCAGCCTACTTTCTTTGGGCGTACCAACGCATTTTCTTTGGTCCATTAAATCCGAAATACGAAAATCTTGAAGACATCAACAAGCGCGAACTTTACACCCTCATTCCACTTGCCATGATCACATTATTCCTCGGTATTTATCCAGCGCCCATGTTGGATTTAATGAGCGCGACGCTCAATCACCTTGTTGATACGGTAAATGCAGCTGGATTAATGACAGGCTTCTAATAAACCTTAATGATGGAATCATAATGAATCTTTCTCAAATCGTTCAAGACTTAGGATTTTTAACACCAGAGATCTTACTTACAGGTTTAATCCTTCTTGCAATTATATATGATTTATTTTTAACCAAAGAGACATCCATTCGAACAGGATATCTTGCGATTGCAGGCATGGCCATTGTTCTATTTTCCCTCTTTGCTCAAAACGTCGAAGCATCTCAAGGCCTTTTTAACCAAATGGTTGCTTATGATGGCTATGCTCGATATTTCAAAATTATTATAACGCTTGCAACAATATTAGTAATGTGGATGTCTTTTCAAAATGACGAACTTAAAAATCGGACCATTGGTGAATACTATCAATTGATGCTCGTTCTCGTTTTTGGGATGTTTTTTCTCGTCTCAGCTACCAATATGCTGTCAATTTACCTTTCTTTGGAAATTGTTAGTATTATGAGTTATCTTTTAGCTGGTTACTTAAAAGAAAATCTTCGCTCCAACGAATCGGCTATTAAGTATGTCGTGTTTGGTGGTGTTTCGTCAGGGATAATGCTCTACGGAATTTCACTTATTTACGGATTGACGGGTAGTCTCAATATCTATGAAATTCAGGCATCACTTGCCGCAAATGCAGCGATTTCTCCTGCGTTATTGATGTTGGCTTTTGTCCTCGTATTTGTGGGTTTTGGCTATAAAATTGCCGCTGTACCGTTTCACTTCTGGACACCTGATGTGTACGAAGGCGCACCAGCGACGATTACCGCTTTTCTGTCTGTCGCGCCAAAAGCGGCCGGATTTGCCGTATTATTACGTTTCCTAAATACAACATTGACGCTTTCAGGAGATCCTAATAACATTGCTTTAGAAAGTTTAAGCAATCTAGATTGGCCCACACTTTTGGCCGGCGTTTCAGCCATCACCATGACGGTTGGAAATGTTGTTGCGCTACAACAAACCAATATTAAACGGATGCTGGCATATTCGAGTATTGCCCACGCAGGATATATGCTCATGGGCGTTGTTGTGATGCATCATAATGGTGTTTCGGCCATTTTGTATTACGCTGGAATTTACACGCTTATGAATTTGGGCGCATTCTTTGTCGCCATCTATATTAAAAATGCGTTTAATACGGAAACGATTTCTGATTATACAGGGCTTGGTTATAAAGCACCCATGATTGGTATTGCCATGGCTGTGTTTATGTTCTCACTGACGGGTTTGCCTCCAACGGGTGGATTTGTGGCAAAGTTTTATCTTTTTAGAGGCCTCGTTGGCGTAGGAGACACGTTTATTTGGTTAGCGATAGTTGGACTTATAAACGGCGTTGTATCGCTTTATTATTATCTACGTGTACTCTACTTTATGTATTTTAAAGAGATGAATTTCCCTGATGTCTATCATCGGGCGCCGCTGCAATTTAATATATTGATTGTGATTATTATTATTCCGCTCCTTTTTGGTTGGATGATTGGTGACCCCCTCTCGACTTGGACAGCTTCCGCGACATCCTTTTTTGTCCCTTAAAGAACGCCTTTAATAAATAATATTAAAAGCCATCTCATTGAGGTGGCTTTTTTGTTTATGGTTAATCAATCTGTAACTCTGCTGTAAATTTCTTTCAACTTGTGACTCTGGGCAATCCCGGCTCTTTTGACGGGATGTCCGTCGAAGAGTCCCCTTAAGTCTCATAGAAAAACTGTAAGGTAGTCGCTGCTGAAAAAGGTCCAAAATCACTCTAACTTGTCTGTAAATAAAGTC
>ERZ890510.2271-NODE-2271-length-11093-cov-6.826327_pt1 | contig 11093 bp, 11 predicted proteins | sample MGYA00521265_ERZ890510 | MGnify/ENA primary metagenome ERZ890510 (study PRJEB32303, sample SAMEA104408624) | aquatic metagenome | biome: Brackish water; feature: Chemocline; material: water | place: Baltic Sea | collected 2014-10-26T21:54:00 | depth 110 m ...
GATGCCTCCACCGATGATTTCGCCCCGGACGAAATCGCCGTTGCGGCGCTCGACGGCAAGATCGACCGGCGGCGGTGCGCCTTCTTCGCGGCCACAAAGTTCGCGCAAGTAGAGCGATTGTCCGAGCCAGCCTCTGGTATCGCCGATCAGCACCAGCGCGCAGCCGGCCTTGGTCAGCCGCGAGCCGACCGCCTTGGCGATGTTGTCGATCACGCCGACCGCGCCGATCGTCGGTGTCGGCAGGATCGGCCGGCCTTCGGTTTCGTTGTAGAGCGAGACGTTGCCCGACACGACGGGGAAGTCGAGCACCGTGCAAGCCTCCACCATGCCCATGATGGCGCCAGCGAACTGGCCCATGATTTCGGGCTTGGTCGGGTTGCCGAAGTTCATGTTGTCGGTAATCGCGAGCGGCCTGGCACCTGTTGCGGTGATGTTGCGCCATGCCTCGGCGACGGCCTGGCGGCCGCCGGTCTCGGGATGGGCATTTACGTAGCGCGGCGTGCAATCCGACGTCATGGCGAGACCCTTGTGGCCGCCGGGGACGCGAACCAGAGCGGCGTCGCCGTCCTGCGGACGGATCGCCGTATTGCCCATGATCAGGTGGTCGTACTGCTTCCAGATCCACGCCTTGCTGGCGAGGTCGGGACAGCCCATCAAGGCGAGCAGCGAGGCCTTCCAGTCCTTGGGCGGCGGCACCGCCGAGGCCTCGATTTCGGGCGGTAGCGGCGTCAGCGTCCAAGGCCGTTCGTACATCGGCGCTTCGGTGACCAGCGGAGGGATTGGGATGTTGGCGACGATGTCACCGTGCCACGACAGCACCATGCGTTCGGTGTCGGTAAGATGGCCGATGACGGCGAAGTCGAGTTCCCACTTCTCGAAAATCTTGCGCGCCTGTTCTTCACGGCCGGGCTTGAGCACGATCAGCATGCGCTCCTGGCTTTCGGACAGCATGAGCTCGTAGGGGTTCATGCCCTCTTCGCGCATCGGCACCTTGTCGAGCTCCATCACCAGCCCGAGGCCGCCCTTGGCCGCCATCTCGAACGACGACGACGTGAGGCCCGCCGCCCCCATGTCCTGGATGGCGATGATGGCGTCGGTCGCCATCAATTCGAGACAGGCCTCAAGCAGCAGCTTTTCGACGAACGGGTCGCCAACCTGCACGGTCGGACGCTTGCTTTCGCTGTCCTCGTTGAATTCGGTCGACGACATGGTAGCGCCATGGATACCGTCGCGGCCGGTTTTCGAGCCGACATAGACCATCGGATTTCCGAGGCCCGCCGCGGCGGCGTAGAAGATCTTGTCGGTCGGCGCGATGCCCACCGTCATGGCATTGACCAGGATGTTGCCGTTGTAGGCGGCGTGAAAGTTGGTCTCGCCGCCCACGGTCGGAATGCCCATGCAGTTGCCGTAGCCGCCGATGCCGGCCACCACGCCCGACACGAGATGCCGCGTCTTGGGATGCGCGGGATCGCCGAAGCGCAGCGCGTTCAGGTTGGCCACCGGGCGCGCGCCCATGGTGAAGACGTCGCGCAGGATGCCGCCGACGCCAGTCGCCGCGCCCTGGTAGGGTTCGATGTAGGAGGGATGGTTGTGGCTCTCCATCTTGAAGATGGCGGCCTGGCCGTCGCCGATGTCGATCACGCCGGCATTCTCGCCCGGTCCCTGGATGACCCATGGCGCGCTGGTCGGCAGCTTCTTCAGCCACACCTTCGAGGATTTGTAGGAGCAATGCTCGCTCCACATCGCCGAGAAGATGCCGAGTTCGACCATCGTGGGCGGCCGGCCCATGATGCCGAGCACGCGCTGGTATTCGTCCGGCGCGAGGCCGTGCTCGGCCACGATCTGCGGCGTGATCGCAGGTTCGTTGGGCAGCTTCACGGGCGTGTTCGTTCCGGCGGCGCTCACGACAGCGCCTCGACCATGCCTTCGAACAACCCTATGCCATCGGTGCCGCCGAACATCGGCTCGACCGCGTTCTCCGGATGCGGCATCAGGCCGAGCACCGTCTTGGTTTCGTTGAATATCCCGGCGATGTTGTTGATCGAGCCGTTGGGATTGGCCGCTTTGCCCTGGGCGCCGTCGACGGTGCCGTCGGGTGCGCAGTAGCGGAACGCGATCTGGCCGCGATCCTCGAGCGCCTTCAGCGTATCGGCGTCGGCGAAGTAGTTGCCCTCGGCATGCGCCACCGGCACGCGGATCACCTGGCCGCCCTGGTAGCGGTTGGTGAACAGGCTCTGGCTGGTCTCGACCTTGAGATGAATGTCGGCGCACACGAACTTGAGGTGGGCGTTGCGCATCAGGACGCCGGGCAGCAGCCCCGCTTCGGTCACGATCTGGAAGCCGTTGCAGATGCCCAGCACCGGCACGCCTTGTGCCGCGCGCCGCTTGACCTCGGCCATCACCGGAGACTGGGCGGCCATCGCGCCGCAGCGCAGATAGTCGCCGTAGGAGAAGCCGCCCGGCACCACGATCAGGTCGGTCTTCTCGAAGTCGCCGTCGCCGTGCCACACCATGGCGGGGCGGCGTCCGGTGACCAGTTCGATCGCCTGGGCGACGTCGCCTTCGCGATTGGAGCCCGGGAAGACGAGAACCGCTGCCTTCATTGGCCGGCCTGCTCGCCCACGATCTCGATCGAGTAGTTCTCGATCACCGTGTTGGCCAGCAGCTTGCGGCACATCTCTTCGAGGCGGGCCTTGGCCTTGGCCTCGTCGGTCTCGGCGAGTTCGAGTTCGATGTACTTGCCCTGGCGGACGTCGCCCACTTCGGGGAAGCCCAGCCGGTTGAGCGAATGTCCGATGGCCTTGCCCTGGGGGTCGAGCACGCCGTTCTTGAGGGTTACGTGAACTCTGGCTTTCATGCGGCTTTCATCTCGCCTCTTATTGCAAGGTGGAGGGGCCACGCACGTCGCCCGGCCCCTGGTCGATCAGGATGCCAAGCCGCCGCGCCACCTCCTGGTAGGCTTCCTCGACCTTGCCGAGGTCGCGGCGGAAGCGGTCCTTGTCCATCTTCTCGTTGGTGCGCAGGTCCCACAGCCGGCACGAGTCGGGACTGATCTCGTCGGCAAGTACGATGCGGACCATGTCCTCTTCGTAGAGGCGGCCGAATTCGACCTTGAAATCGATCAGCTTGATGCCGCAGCCGAGGAACAGGCCGAACAGGAAGTCGTTGACCCTGAGCGTCAGCGCCACGATGTCGTCGAGGTCCTGGGGCGTCGCCCAGCCGAACGCGGTGATATGTTCCTCGGTCACCATCGGGTCGCCCAGCGCGTCGTTCTTGTGGAAGAACTCCATGATCGAGCGCGGCAACTGGGTACCTTCTTCGACGCCGAAGCGCTTGGCGAAGGAGCCGGCGGCGACATTGCGCACCACGATTTCGAGCGGGATGATCTCGACCTGCCGGATCAGTTGCTCGCGCATATTGAGGCGGCGGATGAAGTGCGTCGGCACGCCGATCTCGCCGAGCTTGATCATCAGGAACTCGGAGATGCGGTTGTTGATCACCCCCTTGCCGGTGATCGTGCCCTTCTTCTGGTTGTTGAACGCGGTGGTGTCGTCCTTGAAGTACTGGACGATCGTCCCGGGCTCGGGCCCCTCGAACAAGGTCTTGGCCTTGCCCTCGTAGATTCGGCGGCGGCGGGACATATGTTAACTCCTGTGCGGGTGAAGCAGTTCACCCGCCGATCGGCTGCAAGTATGGCGGCCGGAATATGGCGGAAGTCCCATGCGCCGGGACTGGGGAAAAATCCATTGAAAAAGGTGACACATCCGTCATATTCACACATCCACGGGAGATACCGGCATGGCCCAGCAGATCACTTACGACAAGGCCTATGACACTGTTGCACCGGAAGATTTTCCGGCGATGCTCGAGGTGCCGCGCTATGGCCGCCGGACCAATGCCTTCGACGGCATCATTTCGGCAACCCATGACCATTTCTGGGACCCGCTGGACAAGAACTATATCGACTACGACGTGCCGTTCGACATGTCCAAGACGCCGATCGTACCGCTGGACATGGTGGTCGAGCTGAAGAGCGCGGTCGCCGATCGGCTGGACGACGGGCAGAAGATCCAGCTCGCCAACGACGTCACCCACTGGTCGACCTCCAACCTGCTGCATGGCGAGCAGGGGGCGCTGTCGCTGTCGGCCAGCCTCTGCCACATCCTGCTCGATCCCGGCGCCCAGGAATACGCCGCCAACCAGGCGCGCGAGGAGGCCCGCCACGTCACCGGCTTCACCCGCTACATCGCCAAGCGCTGGGGCGATCCGCTGCCGGTCGGCAAGACGATCGCCACCGTTCTCGATGACCTTGTCGGCACCCAGGAGGTCTACAAGAAGATCGTCGGCATGCAGATGCTGATCGAGGGCCTGGCGATGGGATCGTTCGCGACGCTCAACGCCAAGACCAACGACCCGGTGCTGCGGCGCCTGGTCCAGCTGGTGATGAGCGACGAGGCGTTCCATCACCGCTTCGGTCGCATCTGGGCGGCCCGGACGATCCGGCATCTCAAGGAGGATGAGCACAAGAAGGTCGAGGACTGGTCGGCGCAGCTCTTCCAGATGCTGCTGTTCAACCTGATCAACGCCGAGCAGAAGCAGGTGATCTACGCCAAGTACGGGCTCGACTGGCAGTGGGTGCGCGATTCGATGAAGGAGGCCTTCACCGACGACGACCGCCGCGCCCAGCTCAAGGAAAGCACCAACATATTCCGCGTCCTGATCAAGACCCTGCTGCACGCCGGTATCATCACCGCGCGCACCGCGCCCCTCTATGCGGTGTGGGTCGACATGAAGGAACTCGAGGCGGAGGGCGAGGGCATCCCGGGCGATGTCGTCGCCGAGGAGATGCTGGTGGTGCTGCGCGAGATCAACGCCAAGCGGCGCCGCATTTCGTCGAAGGACGTCGCCGCCGCTGCGTCCTAGGGTTTCTTCGCCAGCACGAAGGCGGAAAGCCCGGCCAGTCGGTTGACCGGGAACAGTGGCAATTCGGCCGCGCAGATCGCGCTCAGCACGCCATTGGCGAGCGCCCCTTGTTTCTTGAGGCTGCTGCGCGGCTCGGTCGTCTTGCGATCGGCGAGCCGCACCGCCGCCGCGAGCGGAAAGACCAAGCCGAAATAGTAGGCGCCGCGCACGATCGCGAGACCGGCGTCGCGCAGCGCCGCCTCGACCTCGGCCAGCCGATAGCGCCGCTTGTGCTCGAGAAAGACGTCGTGGCCGCTCCACAGGAACTGGAAAGCCGGTACCGTGACCAGAAAATGTGCGCCGGCCGGCACTTTGCCCGCGTAGTGGCGGACCAGCCCGCGGTCGTCGTCGACATGCTCCAGCACGTCCATCATCAGCACGAGATCGCAGTCGGTTTGGCCGCAGTCGCGGCGATAGAGCACGGGCTTGCCGGCCACGCTGTCGTCGCGATCACAGGGATAGCCGGTATCGACGCACAATGCGCTTTCGGCCGGTGTCTGGGCCAGCAGGTGACGTGAAAAGAAACCCGATCCTGCCCCGACGTCGAGCAAGTGCCGCGTGCCGATCCCGGCCACGGCGCGGCCGAGCGCTGCCGCCTTCGAGCGATAATACCAGTGCCGGCCGATATCGGCGCCGAGGATGTCCTCTTCCTTGAGATCCATGGGCCGCCGTCAGTCCTTTGGTGCCGCCCCGGTCTCGTCCTCGTAGACTCCTTCGACGACGTAGATCGGCCGACCCTTGACCTCGACGAAGAGCCGCCCGAGGTACTCGCCGATGATGCCAAGCGACAGCAGCTGGATGGCACCCATCAGCAGGACCGCGATCAGCAACGAGGCATAGCCCGGGGTGTCGATGCCGAAGATCAGGACCCGGGTGACGATGAAGAGCGCGTAGAGAATGGAGACGGTGGCGATCACCACACCGACGTAGAACCAGGCGCGCAACGGCGCGGTCGAGAAACTCACCACGCCGTCTAGGGCGAAGTTCCACAGCCGCCAGAAATTGAACTTGGTCGTGCCGGCGGCGCGCTGCGGCCGCTCATAGGGCACGCCGATCGAATTGAATCCGACCCAGGCGAACAGCCCCTTCATGAAGCGGTTGCGTTCGGGAAGCTGGCGCAGCACCTCGACGGCGCGCCGGTCGACCAGGCGGAAATCGCCGACATTGGGCGGGATGCGCACCGGCGAGAGCGAATTGAACACCCAGTAGAACCAGCCGGCCGACATGCGTTTGGCGGCGGTGTCGGTCAGTCGGGTGCTGCGAACGCCGTAGACGATGTCGTAGCCCTCGCGCCAACGCGCCAGGAACGCGCCGATCAGGTCGGGCGGATCCTGCAGGTCGATGTCGATCGGGATCAGGACATCGCCCCGCGCATGGTCGATGCCGGCGGTCAGCGCGGCCTCCTTGCCGAAGTTGCGCGACAGGTTGACGATCCTGATGCGCCGGTCGCCGGTGCTGCGGCCGAGCAGGCGGGAGAGCGTGTCGTCGCGCGAGCCGTCGTTCACGAACACGATCTCGAAGCGCAGCCGGTCGCGCTCCAGGGTCGGCACGACCGTGTCGATGAAGAGATCGATCGATTCATCTTCGTCGTAGACCGGCACCACCAGCGACAGCAGGGGATCGGCGGGCCGCCGCGAGCGCTGCAGGGCGAGCTGATGCTCCAGCGCAGCGCCGGCCAGTCGCGGGGTGGGGAGGGATGAATCGGGCACGAACCAAGGTTCCGTCAAACGCCTCAATAACCCCTCGCGTCCCTGCGTCCAAGGAATCAAATGCGGGACTGGGAATCAACCCCTATTTGGAGCCGGGTCGCGAGTCGGGCCCGCCGTTCACCGGAAGACGGCCTTGCCCTGCTGTGCCAGTCCGCCTTTGGGATCGGCAACCCAGGTCGTCGCCGAGCCGTCGGCCTCGTGGCGGGCCTGCACCGTGAAGGCCGGACCCGAAAACACCGGCGAGAGCGCACGGAACTCGAAGCTCCGCACGACCTTGTCCAGGTGGGCCCGGCGCGCCAGTTCGATCTGCAGCATGCCGAGCAAGGGACCATGGACGATCAGGCCGGGATAGCCCTCGGCACCGGTAACGTAGGGTTGGTCGTAGTGGATGCGGTGGCCGTTGAAGGTGAGCGCCGAGTAGCGGAACAGCAGGACCGGATCGGGCGAGATCTTTTTGGTCCAGGTGGCGTCAGCCGGAGCCGGCCTGGGGGCCTTGGGCTTTTCGCCTGGCTGGGCGGCCTCGCGATAGACGATGTCGTGTTCCTCGACGAACGAGACGCCCCGCGGTCCCGATACGGTGTGCTTCACGGTGACGAAGACCATCGAGCCGGTCGATCCGGTCTTGGGCTCGACCGACTTGATCTCCGAGGCGCGGGCGATCGTCTCGCCGATCCGCAGCGGCTCGCCGTCGAAGCTGAAGCGGCTGCCGGCCCACATCCGCCGCGGCAGCGGCACCGGCGGCAGGAAATCGCCGCGTTCGGCGTGGCCGTCCGGCGCGATCTTCGATTGCGGCGCGGCATCGAGGAAGTAGAGCCAGTGCCAGAGCGGCGGCAGGGGATCGCCATTCCTTGGGTCGGGGTCCTTCTCGTCGAAGGTGGCGATCAGTGCCCGCACCGGGAAGGGTGCGACGAGATCCTCCATGACTTGCGTCCGGCCGATCCAATCACGTAAATTTTCCAGCGACATTGTCTTTGTTTCCTTGGTGGGGTGCCGGACATTGCCACCGTCACGGCGGGGTGGAAAGACCGCGTGGTCGTCGCTATATACCTGTGCGACCAGCCCAAACCGGAGCGGCCATGACCACGTTCAACGAACGCGAAAAAGCCTTCGAACAGAAATTCGAGCATGACCAGGAAATCCAGTTCAAGGTCAATGCCCGCAGGAACAAGCTGCTCGGCCTGTGGGCGGCCGACCTGATGGGCAAGAGCGGCGCCGACGCCGAGGCCTATGCCAAGGAAGTCGTCATGGCAGACTTCGAGAAACCGGGCGATTCCGACGTCATGGGCAAGCTGATGAAGGACCTTGCCGCGGCCGGCAAGCCGATGGAAGAGCATACGATCCGCAAGCAGTCGGAGCGGTTGATCGACGAGGCCAAGCAGCAGGTGATGACCGAGGTGAAGGCCTAGCCGGTAGGGTACGCCCTGGCTTCGCTGTCATCCTGAGCGCAGCGAAGGATCTTCAGGCAGTCCGGGAGATCCCCCGCAACGCTGGGATGACAGCCAAGGGCCGTCACTTCTTGGCAAGCATGCCGGCGAGGCCTGTGTAGTTCTCGGGACGAAGCGCCTTCAGTCGCTTCTTCATCTCGGCGCTTATACCGAGGCCGTCAATGAAGGCGGCGAGATCTTCCATCGTTACCTGCTTGCCGCGGGTGAGTGCTTTCAGCTTCTCATATGGCATCTCTACGTCGGCGACGCGCAGCACCGTCTGTATCGCTTCGGCGAGTACTTCCGGATGCGCCAGGAGCGCGTCGCGAAGCGCCGCTTTGTTCACGCTGACCTTGCCGAAGCCGCGCCCGAGCGCGCGATAGCCGATCAGCGAATGTGCGAAGGCGGTGCCGAAGGTGCGTGCCACGGTAGAGTCCGAGAGATCGCGCTGCAGGCGCGAAATCGGCAACTTTCTCGAGAGATGTTCGAAAAGCGCATTGGCGACGCCGAAATTGCCCTCCGCATTCTCGAAATCGATCGGATTCACCTTGTGGGGCATGGCCGACGAGCCGATCTCGCCTTCTTTCGGCTTCTGCGTGACCCACCCGTCCGAGATGTACCGCCACATGTCCTGCGACAGATCGAGAAGGATCGTGTTGATGCGGCGCAGATTGTCGAACATCTCGGCGAACGTGTCGTGCGGCTCTATCTGGGTCGTCACCTCATTGAGTTCGAGGCGTACGACATGCACCTTGCCGGCGCCGTCCGTATTCAGGCTTTCCGCAAAAGAACGCGCAAAGTCCAGCCAATCGATCTTCGGAAGCGCCACCATCTGGGCGTTGTAGTTGCCTGAAGGTCCGCCCCACTTCATGAGGACGGAGCGATTCTTGAGAGTCTCGACCTGCTTTTCGAGACGCCTCGCGAAGACATTCATCTCTTTACCGAAGGTCGTGGGCGTCGCGCTCTGGCCATGGGTGCGCGCGAGCATGGCAGTATCGGCATGCGCCCGGGCAAGACTGACGATCTCACTTTTCACCTTCTCGAGCGCCGGAAGCATGACTTCTTCGAGTGCTCCGCGAAGCGCGAGGGCATGGGCGGTGCTGTTCACGTCCTCCGAGGTGAGGGCGAAGTGTACCCACTCGAGCACGTCGGCAAGGCTCGAGTTCCTGAGCTTGAGCTTGATGAAATATTCGACCGCCTTCACGTCGTGGTTCGTTGCAGGGATGCCGTCATGGCCCTCGCGCTCGATCTTCTGGATGATCTGCGCATCGCCGATATCAATATTCGCCAGCGCCTGAAGAAGCGCCTTCTCGTCCGGCGTAAGCGGCCGCATGCCGACGCCCTTTGTCTCCGAAAGCGCCGTGAGATACTCACACTCGACGGTAACGCGCATTTTCATGAGCGCGTGTTCGCTGAAATATTCCGCAAGCGCTTGGGCGGTCGCGCGATAGCGGCCATCGACGGGACTTACGGCGGTGAGTGGTTCGAGGTGCATCGTCGCCTGCTATTGCTCTGAATGTGCCCTGGCAACCTAGTGTCGCATGGCCCGGCTTTTAGTCCCGAACGGTCTAGATTGCCATGTTAAGAAGTGTCCCACCATGAAGCCTTTGAATGAATGCCCCCGTGTCGCTCTTGCCTCGATCCAGGGTGTGCTGACCGACATCGATGAAACCGTATCGACCGACGGCCGCCTCACCGCCGAGGCCTACGGCGCGCTGGAGGCGTTGAAGAAGGCCGGATTTTTGGTCGTCCCGGTGACCGGCCGGCCGGCCGGGTGGTGCGACCATATTGCCCGCTTTTGGCCTGTCGACGCCGTAGTGGGCGAGAACGGCGCCTTCTGGATGTGGCACGACTCGAAGGCCGGCAGGCTGCGTACCCGCTTCGTCCAGCCCGAGGCCGAGCGCGCCGAGGGCCGGCGCCGCCTCGAGGCGGTGCGGACCGACGTCCTGAGGGAAGTACCGGGCTGCGCCATCGCCTCTGACCAGCCCTACCGGCTGGCCGACCTCGCGGTCGATTTCTGTGAGGATGTGCCGGCACTGCCGCGCCAGGACGTCGAGCGTATCGTGGCGATCTTCGAGCGCCACGGCGCCCACGCCAAGGTGAGTTCGATCCACGTCAACGGCTGGTTCGGCGACTACGACAAGCTCACCACCAGCCGCCTGATGATGGGGGAGCTGTTCGGCGTCGATCTCGAGGCCGAGCGCGCCGCCTATGTCTTCGCCGGCGACTCGCCCAACGATTCCCCCATGTTCGGCTTCTTTCCCAACGCCGTCGGCGTGGCCAACGTGAGCGACTTCGCGGCACGCATGGATCACCAGCCGCGCTGGATCACCACGGGACGCGCCGGCGCCGGCTTCGTCGAGCTGGTGCGGGCGCTGATCGATGCCCGGCGCCGCTAACTCGGCCTAAAGCGAGGTTCGCCAATCGCCCGGCAAACCGACCCAGGCGCATCGACCGTCATTCGACACGGTGACGGACGGCGGTCCAACAGGATCGTCGGCAAAGCAGCCGCCGGCAACGCCGGTATGTGCCGGCAGGTTGGCGGCCTTCCAGAAAAGTGTCGATCCGCAGTTTGTGCAGAACCATCTCTGTTGCGGATTCGACCCGCCAACTTCGTAGATGCTGATGCCGGCCGGCCTGCTTCCGATTTGGCCGTCGGCGAAATAGGTCGACCATCCGAACGCGCTTCCGGTTCGCTTCTTGCAGTTGCGGCAGTGACATACGGCGTTGAACGCGGGCTCGCCGTCGACATCGATCGTGCATTTGCCGCAGCAGCAGCTTGCCTTGCGGATCATGTGTCGTCTCCGGAAGCAGTCCAGCACAAGGTCAGCGCGGCGGTATGTTGACCAGCAGCGATCCGTAGTGGGTCACGCTGTCGGCCTGGCTCCATGCGCCCATCGGGCCGGGATGGGGCAAGGTCCGGTCGGTGGCTTTGAACAGCGACTCGCCGTTCAGCATCACCTCGAAGTGGTCGCCGACGGCGATGGTCCGCAGCGAG
>ERZ890510.2273-NODE-2273-length-11087-cov-20.773568_pt1 | contig 11087 bp, 10 predicted proteins | sample MGYA00521265_ERZ890510 | MGnify/ENA primary metagenome ERZ890510 (study PRJEB32303, sample SAMEA104408624) | aquatic metagenome | biome: Brackish water; feature: Chemocline; material: water | place: Baltic Sea | collected 2014-10-26T21:54:00 | depth 110 m ...
TTATTGAGAAAGAATGCTAATTTACTTATAGCTGAAGATAATAAAGATATAAGAGAGCAGCTTCACAGAGCTGTTGATAAATTTTTTCCAAATGTATTTGTTGCATCTGATGGCCAAGAGGCATTAGAGATTTTCTTAAAAGAAGATATTAATATTTTACTCACAGATATAAATATGCCTAGGATGAATGGAGTAGAGCTTGTAGAAAATATTTTATCAGTTAATGAAGATATCTTTATTATAGTCTTATCTGCCCATAACAATTCAGATATGCTTATCGAACTTATAAATTTAGGTGTAAATAATTTTTTGCCAAAGCCAATAGATATGGCGATGATGGCAAAGTTCTTTTACAATGCTTGCTTACAGTTAAAAAGCACTTTAAAACTAAAAGATGACACACTTACACTAGAAGAACTAGAAGAACTAGAAAAACTAGAAGAACTACAGATTCTTTTAGAGGATGAGTTGATAGATTATTCAAGGATAGATAGTCTCGGTAGTGTTCAATAATCTGTGCCAGCATATAAAAGTTTAGTAAAAATATTTACTATATCTTTTTATCCATAAAGATTATAGACATGACACTCAAGTGACAAATATTAAGTAAAGTTCTCCCTTTAAAACAAAAGGATTATATATTGACAACTTTCCCACTTGAAAATGTGAAAAAATTAAGAAAAGAACTTGCAGCCCACCCTGTGTATGCTGCTGTTACAGATATGCAAGATTTAACAATCTTCATGCAACATCATAGTTACGCTGTTTGGGACTTTATGTCATTGGTAAAATATTTACAAAATGTTATTGCTCCAGCAAGTACACCTTGGCTCCCATTTGGTGATGCACAAGTGCAACGTTTTATTAACGACATCGTTCTTGCAGAAGAATCAGATGAAGGTATCCCACTTGAAGATGGGACAACAACATATACAAGCCATTTTAATTTATATGCACAAGCTATGGAAGAGGTTAAAACTGGAAGTAGTGATTTTATTAGAGAGTTTGTTTCTAAAGTCGCTTCTGACTCTTTACGCGCAGCAAAACAAACAACATCTATACCTTTGCCAGCAAAAGAGTTTATGCAAACAACATTTAGCTTTATAGATAGTGATAAACCACATGTTATAGCCGCCGCATTTGCTTTAGGAAGAGAACATATTATCCCAGAAATGTTTCGTTCTCTTCTTGATAAAATGAATATATCCAGAGCAGAAGCTGGAGTATTTCATTACTATTTAGACCGTCATATAGAACTTGATGGAGACCATCATGGCCCAATGTCTATGCGAATGTTAGAATTATTATGTGAAAATGATGAAACTAAGGTTGCCCAAGCAGAAGCTGCTGCCCTAGATGCGATAAAAGCCCGAATTAAATTTTGGGATGGTGTATTATTGGCGATAGAGAGTAATAAGAAAGAATAGGAAGAGAATTTTTTACACTCTCCTCTCTCTCCACTCCATCAATAAAGATCTTAAATCTATTACAATTAGATCAATTTCATTATGTGTTTCTTCTAGCTCTTGAAAATCATCTTCAATCAAGTGTTGTATTTGTTCTTGAAGATAAGCATACGAAATGATTTTTCTAACTCTTGGTTTTTATTGTGAAGCTCTTTATTTTTAGAAGTAAGTTCTTTATTCTGTATATCAAGCTGCATATTTAAATCTTCTACTACTTGAATATGAGATTCTACAAATTTATTGTTCGTAATTGCCTGTGCTACTTTGTATAAAACCTTTATCAATTTTAGATTTTCTATAGGTTTAGTCACATAACCATCTATGCCAAGGTCGAGTGCAGAAGAAAGAAATTCTACCTCGTTATGGGCGGTTATTATAACAATAAACTGCTCGTGATTCATTGCTCGTATCTTTTTACTCATAGCTATACCATTGAGTTTTGGCATATTAATGTCACTAATAATTAAATCATAAGGTTTACCATTTTCTTTTTCATACGCTATATATTTATCAAATCCAGCTTGACCATCATATTCGGTATCTACTTTTTTAAAATAGTTTTCTAACAGTTCAGATGTATCTTCCATTAGAGATATGTCATTTTGCACATAAAGAACACTTAAGTCATGTGTAAGTTCTTTTAGTAGTTTTATATTTATCATTTTATTTCCATATACCTAGATTTACTCTAAAACAAACACCATCATAAACATTAAATACTTCTATACTGGCTCTCCTAAATATTCTTCTGCAACCTTGTACAAGTTACCCTCATCAATATTAAAAATGCTAAAAGCGTTACCAACAAATGAAGCACTTACGATACAATGTGCTTTATTATACCTACTTAGTGTTGCAAGTTTGTTGCAACACTAAGTAGGTATAATAAAGCACCCTTCATTGTAGTATGACACTAAAGTGACAATATTATATTAAAATAATAAACTAAAATAAAGCAGACGGAGGAGCTTTCATGTTCAAGTTACGCAGTAAAAAAGTATTAAATCTTATTCTATTTATTGGTTTTCTCCTAAGTATTATGTCGGGTTGGTATATATATCAGTACTATGACCAAGAAAAAAAACTTAATGCAGAACTAAAAAGTCATGAAGTACTTATCCTCATAAAAAACCGTATGGCAGCATATGAACAAGTTTTAAAAAGTGGTATTGGTTTATTTAAAGCTTCTCCAAATATATCTCGTAAACAATGGGCTATATTTGTAAATGAGCACAAACTAGATGAAAACTTCAAAGGGATACAAGGTTTTGGTTATTCAGAAGTCGTTTTGCCAGAAAATAAGACAAAGCATGAAGAACGCATAAAAAAAGAAGGCTTTAATAACTTCAAAATCCATCCAGCTGGGCAAAGAGAGTTATACACTTCAATCGTATATTTAGAGCCATTTGACGAACGTAATACTAGAGCTTTTGGATACGACATGTTCTCCGAAAAAGTTCGTAATAAAGCTATGTCAAAAGCAATAACAAGTGGGAATGCAACACTCTCAGGAAAAATCACACTCGTTCAAGAATTTGATACAGATATACAAGCTGGATTTTTGATGTACCTCCCCTTATATAAAAAGAATACCAAATTAGACACTCAAGAAGAGAGAATGTCAGCCATCAAAGGTTTTGTTTATGCACCATTTCGTGCAGATGACCTAATGCATGGTATTTTAGGAAGTGAGTTACATTCTATTGATTTTACGATTTATGATGGTAGTATAGTTACTAATGAAAACGTTCTATACAACTCAGGTACTAAGAATAAATCCAAAACACTATTTAAAAAAGTAGAGCTTCCTATAAATGGACATACTTGGACTATAGTATTTACAATTAAGGAATCATTAAAAGATAGTAGTATCTTTATAATTATGATTATTCCATTTTTTATTCTTATGCTAACGTACTTACTTTATTTATTAATGAAATCATTAATTAAGACTAAAAAGGATGCTCAAAATATTGCAGAGGTACTTACAAAAGATTTGAAACTATCTCAAGAGAGACTTCAATTCTCACTTGAAGGTTCTGGTGATGGTTTATGGGATTGGAATCTAAAAACGAATGAGGTCTTTTTCTCAAAACGATGGAAAGAAATGTTGGGGTTTGAGGAAGATGAAATAGACTCTAGTTTGGATGAGTGGAAAAAGAGAGTTCATCCAAAAGATTTAGAACAAGTATATGCAGACCTAATCGCACATACTGAAGGCAAAAGTGATAACTACAAAAATGAACATAGAGTTATATGTAAAGATGGTTCATATAAATGGATACTTGATAGGGGTATGGTAGTAAGTTACGACACTGATGGTACACCTTTGAGAATGGTAGGCTCACATAGTGATATATCTGAACGTAAAGAGTCTCAATTGAGAATTGAGGCACTTTCTATAACAGACACATTAACACAATTGTATAATCGTTTAAAATTAGACGAAATATTTTCTATGAAATTAGCAACTGCGCGAAGGTATAATACAGCCTTCTCTGTCATCATCATAGATATTGATTACTTTAAAAATGTAAATGATACTTGGGGACATCAAGCTGGTGATGATGTCTTAAAGGAGTTTGCAAACATTCTAAAAAATAATGTAAGAGAAACAGATGTTATTGGTAGATGGGGAGGAGAGGAATTTTTAATCTTATCATCAGACACAGACCTAAATGGTGCAGTTGAATTATCTGAAAAATTAAGAGAAATTATCTCTTTATTTAAATTTTCATTTGCAGAGCATAAAACTGCGAGTTTTGGAGTGAGTTCCCACCATGTAGGTGATGATGAAAAAACTATGGTTAAACGAGCTGATGAAGCTTTATATAGTGCTAAGGAGAAAGGGAGGAATAGAGTAGAAGTAAAGGAATAATAAATATAGACTTAATGAAAGAAATGGGTGCATATGTGAGAACACTCCACCTTCAAGTGGAAACGTTATCAATATATAATCCTTTTTTTGCCCCATCATTTTAGTAACTTTTCATTCTCAACATATTCGTCTACTGTTGGAAAATACAATTCTAAAGCAAGCACCTTTGGCATTGTTTATAACTTCAAGTCTACCATCCATCTCTTTGTTGATGATTTTTTTAGAGATGTATAGACCTAGTCCTGTACCATTAGATTGATGTTTTGTAGTGAAATATGCATTAAATATTTTTTCAATAATTTCAGTAGGTATTCCACCTGCATTATCGTTGATACTTATTTCTATTGTAGTTCCCACTTGTTTAAGTTGTATATGTATTTCTTTCTCGTTTACGTCTTGCTGAATTAACGCGTCTTTAGCATTATTTAATATATTTATGATTGCTTGAGAAAGTGCATTAGCACTTGAATGATGACAGATAATCCCATCTTGTATATCTAAAGTACTTTGTATAGAAGCATTCATAAGAGATGGTTCTATTAAACGAAAAGTTTTAGAAAGAATCTCTGAAACATTAAAAGGTTCATTGTCTATTTCATCTTTTGTTAAATCTCTAAAATCATCAATCGTTCGAGAAAGATAATCTACTTGTAGAAGGGAATCATCTACAAATTCATTAAATTCTTTTTTATTTAAATCATCAAGTTCATATGAGATTTGTAGTGACTGGATGAGAAGAGCTATCGCGTTGAGTGGTTGTCTCCATTGATGTGCAATATTACCTATCATCTCAGCAAGTGCTGCAAGACGTGAATTGTTTAAAAGTAGAATGTCTTTTTCCCTATTTTTAAGAACTTCTTCTTCTACTCGTGAAGTCAACTCTGTATTAAAAACTCTAAGTTCTTCATTTTGTTTAGTCCTAATCGCTTGATTTTTCAAGAGTTCTTGAGAGAGTTGATTGAGGCTGTCAGCTAAACTATTTATTTCATATATAGAACTATTTACTTCACAGTTGACTCCATAGCTTTTATGTAAGGTTGATGAAAATGAAGTTAAGTACTCAATATGCTTAAGAGGCTGATAGATAATTTTATAGATTATAAATGATAAAAAGCCAATAAGTATAATTCCGGTAATATTTACCAATAGAAGTAAGTCCATCAATCTGGCATAGCCAATTTCTTTACTCATCTCTACCATTACCCATTTCTTTTTGACTGAATTACCAATAGGTTTATAACTAAAATATGAATGATTATCTTCTGTAAAAAAGAAGCCAGCATGTTTCTCTATATTTGTATACTTTTTATCAGTATTTATTTCTAGTTGTAATTCTTTATTTACATCTTTACGTATTGTCAAAAGTGGCATAGAGTTTTCATCAATAAGTGAGATTGATTGAATTACCTCAATAAGTGAAAACCTTCGCATAATGGATTCTATTTCACCATAATCATGAAGTAATAGATACTTTTCTAAACTAGCAGACAATTCTTTTATTATAACTTTTGAATCATGCTCAAGCTCTTCTTTTACAAAGCTATATTGATTATATCCAGCCAAAAAAGTGATGATAAGAAATCCAAGAAAGACTGATACTGAGGGTAATATTATCAATCTTCCAAATAAAGTTTTTGGAAGAAAAATATTTTTTATACTATCTAACAAGGTACTTCTTTAAATTAAGCTTTTTTAAGCTTAAGTACTCACTTTCATAATCAGCAGCTACAGGATGAGGAAGTTGTACATCATTTAGTAAAGCTTTATATGCTGGATTCTTACCCATAGTTAAAATCGTATTTTTTATTTTTTGTATAACTTCTTTTGAAACTCTTGGGTGAATACATATTGGATGTGAAGCAGTTTGCTTAGTTTTATAAATAATACGTAGTTTAGAAGAAACACTTAGTGGTTCTCTCATTAGTGTATTATTTACACCACCACCTGCAGGAAAGGTATTAAAGAGTACATTTCTATATACATTGGAGTGTGTTTTGACATATTGAGGTACAAATGATATATGTTCTTCTTGTTCTAAAAGTGCACGCATATATAAAGAAGCCGCGAATGCATTTGGAGCTGGAAAGGCAAGTGTTTTATTTTGCAAGTCTTCAACTGATTTTATAGGACTGTCTTTTTGTACTACTAAAATACCAACAAGTTTTTTATTATCATGAACAATAGGTTGGTATTTATGCCATTCATACGCTAGGACACTATCGTAAGGGTTCATAAATGCAATATCAGGTATAGCAGATTCTAAAGCATCTTCAAATAATGGGATTGTGGCATAGTGTTTCAATTCAAAGCTAAAGCCTGTTTGTTTACTTAACTCTTCTAAAAAAGCTCCCCATGTTTTTTGGATATGTACAGTTTGCATTTGTGGGACTACTGAGACTATAAAATGTTTAGTATCTGCAGATACATTCGTCAATGACAAGAAGAAGATAGTACAAAAGATAAAAAAGAGCTGCATTGATATTTCCTTGAGATAGTTTTAATTACTTTACAAGTATCGCATAATAGTGTTGCAAAAATTGCAACACTATTATGCAATAATACTATATCCACTCGTGAAAACGGATGAAGTAGCTTTAGAACACAAAGAATTAATGACACTTCTCGATGGAGAAAGAGTACTAAGAGTAAATACAAATAAAGGAAAAGATGATGACTGAAAATAATATAAAGATAAATAGTTCACGTTTAAAAGATATTTCATTTGGTATGCGTGTTTTATTGGTTGAAGATGATCCAATCATTCAACAACAATTAAAAGTATTTTTACTTCGATTTTTTGCACATATAGATACAGCAAACAATGGAGTTGAAGCACTTAAGCTATATGAAAAGGATAAATATGATCTAATAATTACTGATTTAAGTATGCCTCAAATGGGTGGAATTGAATTATCAATTCACGTTAAAGAGATGGATACGGATCAATATATTATTGTTGTATCTGCACACTTTGAAAGTGATAAGCTTATAGACTTACTTAACATTGGAGTAGGTGGCTTCATCATAAAGCCGGTTGACTTTACATTGGTAATAAAACAACTAACAAAAATTTGCCAAGTAATATCTAATCGTAATGAGCTTAAATATCTTAATAAAATACTTGAAAATAAAAACAAAGAGCTTCAAGAAAGTAATATCCAATACCAAAGTGCACTGAATGAATCTATGAACTTGAAAAAGCAGTTATAAGACTTAAAGACATTAAAATTCTTCCAGTTTTTATCCCCATGCTAGTTTCTCTTTTTTCTAGTCTAGAAAGATGGAGACTTCGTATTTTAAAATATAAAAATATGCAAGATATACACTCTATGGATCATGACTTAATTGAGGAAATATTCAAGATAAATAGATATAATAAGTTCATTATTTAAATGGAAGTGATGTTTTGAAAACTTTAGTGAATATCTTACAGCCCTTAGCTCAAGATAAGAGTATTTTGATTATTGAAGATAATCTAGAAATTCTAGAATACTTATCACAATTACTTAGAAGATTTTTTAGTGTCACTTACACTGCTATAGATGCTGTAAAGGCTTTAGAAATATATGAACCTTTAGCTAAAAATAATTCGATGGTAGTCATTACAGATATTAACCTTGGTAAAACAAGTGGTATAGATTTAACCTATGCACTCAAACATCTTAATCCACAGCAAAAAGTAATAGCTATCTCAGGGACAGAAGATAAAGATCTGTTTGTAGAATCAATTCGATGTGGAATTGATAACTTTATAGTAAAGCCTATTAACACTGATGAATTATTTAAAGCACTTATTAATGTACTTAAAAAAATGGAATACGATAGTGAATTAACAAAAAATCGTAAACTACTAGAAGATTCACAAAAATATGCGATACAACTCTTGGCTGAACAAGATCAATTTCTAAAGAATGCTATTCATGAAATCCACACGCCACTTGCTGTTATTATTACAAATATAGACCTATTGCGTATTGAAAAAATCGAAAATGAATCACTGAACTCTATAGAAGCTGCTGCAAGAATAATTGAAAACAGTTATGAAGATATGACATATTTAATGAAATTAAATAGAATAAACGATACGAAAGAAAATATAAACATAGTTTCATTTATTAAAAAACGTATTAATTACTTTACTTGTATTGCCGAGGCCAATAAACTTTCATTTTCTACTATCGTTGGACAAGCAAATCTTCCAGAAATATATTTTTCAGAATTAAAACTATCGCGTTTAGTAGACAACACTCTTTCTAATGCCATTAAATACTCCAAAAGGCCTACTAATATTAGTGTGACTATTGGTTTGCAAAAAGGGAATGTTTTTTTTGAGATAAGAAACTATGGTCCAATTATTGAGGAAAAAGAGAAGATATTTGAACGATACTATCGAGAGTCAGAACAAAAAAGTGGATATGGCCTGGGATTACATATAGTTGCACAAATCTGTAATGAAGAAAATGTAAAAGTAGAAGTTTCATCAAGTAAGCGAAGAGGTACATCTTTTCGATATATTTTCTAAAATGCAACAAACTTGCGATACTATCCGCGTTCAATTACTTAATCAAATATTATGGAGATCTAATGAAAATATTACTTCTAGAGGATGAATACTTATTATCACTTTCTATACGAAAGTTCTTACTTTCATCTGGTCATTTAGTAGATTATTACGATAATGGTAAAGAAGTTTTAGATGTAATAGCAGATAAAGAACATGACTTTTATATTTTAGATATCAATACTCCTCTTGTAGGAGGCTTAGAATGTTTGAGGGTTATTAGTGAAAAGTACCCTACGGTTCCAAAGATTATTATTAGTGCATATAATGATATGCAACATATATCAGATGCATATGATAATGGCTGTAACGATTATTTAAAAAAGCCTTTTAATTTAAAAGAGCTACAAATACGAGTAGAATATCTTGCTCATAAGAATGAAAACTCTATCATAGAAGTTGAGGCCTCTTTACTCCATTTAAGCCAACATTATGTATTTGACAAAGAAGTGAATGTACTTTATTATGATGGTATAATCCAAGCCTTAACAAAAAGAGAACATGCCTTAGTGCTTCTTTTTATAAGTAACTTAGGACAAATTATGACGGATGAAAGTATTCAATCTTGTATATGGGATGGTGAATATGTTGAACCTTCTACTATTCGGTCTCTTGTCAATCGCTTACGTGCGAAGTTAAAAGAAGAGTTAATTCAAAGTATCCGTGGTTTCGGATATGTTATGAAAAAACTATAAAAATTTCAGTATAAAACTAAGAGCGAACTAGATGTTAAAAGACGTAATCACTAATTTAAAGCAAAAGAAGAACTTTTCTCTTTTGATGGTGAAGGATGGCATATGGTTTTAGAAATATGTTCCTTCAGTTTGATAGAAATATTAACTATACAAATACATAGAGGTGCTAATAGATGCGATTAAATACTCTTCTGTAATGAAGAAAATGTCAAAGTAAAAGTTTCATCAAGTAAGCGAAGAGGTACATCTTTTCGATATGTTTTCTAAAATGCAACAAACTTGCAACACTATCCGTATAGAATAATTTAATCAAATATTTATTTTGTATAAGTAACTTAAATGGAGAACCAGATGTTAAGAGACTCAATCACTAATTTAAAGCAAAAGAAGAACTTTTCTCTTTTGATGGTCGAAGATGAAATAATGGTTTCCAAACCTATGAAAAAGGTTTTAGAATATTTATGCAATGATGTGGTAGTCGCTGATGATGGCGTTCAAGGCTGGGAATTGTATCAACAAAGACCTTTTTCACTTGTACTTACAGATTTACAAATGCCAAATATGAATGGTGCAGAGCTTATAGAAAAAATACGAGCAGTAGATCAAGAGAAGATTATTATAGTCATTACTGCATTTAGAGAAGGTAAAGAGTATAAAAAAGCACAAGAATTAGGGGCTAATTTTATACTTAAAAAACCTTTTTCTGTACAAAGCGTGATAGAAATTTTCAATACGCTTGACATATAACGCCAATTCTAATATCAAGTGCAATTTTTTAAAAGTAAGTTGAAAGATAGGGTGAACTGAAAACCTGCTAATCTATTTCAGGAAATGGTAATGGTCTTGGATATGGAACAGGTTATAAATATAGCGGAGGTTCATTAACAGAAGCAGAGCTAGTTCCACATGAAATTGCAGATGATAAAAATCCATTATACTCAGGTGATACTATTGAAGTTCACTATGTATATTCTAGTAATGCTAACGCAACACTAGAAAATAGTCTTGGAAGTTGTTTGACTAATTGGAAAGGTGAAGAACAACCTTTCTTACGCGTTGAGACACAAGTATATGTTCTTGTTAATGATGAGAATGCTCTTGACTTTACAAAGTTAAATCATGTAACAGAAGTTAATGGCCATAATCAAGCTGAACATATCCCTTCTAATACAGGTACTCCAGTTCAATATGAAGGCTCAACTACTGGTCCTGGATACAATGAAAAAGCTTCACCTTATCAAGTATCATGGAGTGTTCGCCCTGAAGTTGCTAAAGTAAATATTGCAACAGTGGAAGATTGGTTTCATCATAATGACTTTGATGAACATTATGCACATGCAGTAAGAGACCTTGTTGTAAACCCTAATCTTCTTTCAGAAATGGGAACTCACTAGGTAGTACTATTAAAAATGCTCATATGAGCATTTTTAATATGAAGAAAATAATCCATTAAAAGAACATAATGTTACTTAAGTTCAACAAGCTGT
>ERZ890510.2275-NODE-2275-length-11083-cov-5.844668_pt1 | contig 11083 bp, 9 predicted proteins | sample MGYA00521265_ERZ890510 | MGnify/ENA primary metagenome ERZ890510 (study PRJEB32303, sample SAMEA104408624) | aquatic metagenome | biome: Brackish water; feature: Chemocline; material: water | place: Baltic Sea | collected 2014-10-26T21:54:00 | depth 110 m ...
GGGTGAGCGCTAAGGACATTGCGCTTGCTCTAATTGGTAAAATTGGTACTGCGGGTGGAACGGGTTATGCCATTGAGTTTGCCGGCCCAGCGATCGAGTCGTTATCCGTCGAGGGGCGGATGACTCTGTGTAATATGGCGATTGAAGCGGGCGCGAGAGCTGGAATGATAGCCGTTGATCAAATTACGATCGATTACCTTCAGGGCCGTACTTTTGCCCCAACGGGGGATCTTTGGGATCGCGCTGTGTCGTACTGGAGAACTTTGAGATCCGATCCGGATGCAATGTTTGATTTGGTCGTTACATTAGATGTTAGTGCACTTATTCCGCAGGTTACTTGGGGGACCTCTCCTGAGATGGTGCTGGATGTTAATGGTCGTGTTCCAGACCCAGATCAAGAAAAGGATGCGGAAAAGCGAGACGGTATTGAGCGTGCGCTTAAATATATGGGGCTAGAGCCGAATACGCGGATTACGGATATTCGTATTGATAAGGTTTTTATTGGCTCATGTACCAACTCGCGTATTGAGGATCTGCGGATTGCTGCGAAGGTGGTGGCAGGAAAACGTGTTGCATCAAATGTTCGATTGGCGATGGTGGTGCCAGGCTCTGGTCTTGTTAAGGCGCAAGCAGAACAGGAAGGATTAGATAAGATTTTTGTTGCGGCTGGGTTTGAATGGAGACAACCGGGTTGCTCCATGTGTCTTGCGATGAATAATGATCGTCTTGAGTCAGGGGAGCGATGTGCCTCGACATCTAATCGTAACTTTGAAGGTCGCCAAGGTGCAGGTGGACGGACTCATCTCGTGAGCCCTGCTATGGCGGCTAGCGCAGCTATAGAAGGGGCTTTTGTCGATGTGCGCAGCATTATGAGTGAATAAGCATTTAACGTTTAACTTTTAAATAGAGTAAGCCATGGAAAAATTTGCCGTATACGAAGGGCTCGTTGCCCCCCTAGATCGCGCCAACGTTGATACAGACGCCATTATTCCAAAACAGTTTCTTAAGTCGATCAAAAGATCTGGTTTTGGTGTGAACTTGTTTGACGCTTGGAGGTTTTTAGATGTTGGGCAGCCTGGCATCCCCTTTAAAAAAAGACAGCTGAACCCCGACTTCATTTTGAATGATACCCGATACCAGGGGGCGTCCATTTTGCTGGGGCGAAAGAATTTTGGTTGCGGCTCCTCGCGCGAACATGCGCCATGGGCTTTAACGGATTATGGGTTTAAGGCTGTTATTGCTCCTAGCTTTGGTGAAATATTCTTTAATAATTCATTGAAAAATGGACTGCTACCTATTGTGCTTAGAGAGGCTGAGGTGGACACCTTGTTCCACGATGTGTTTGGTTTTCCTGGGTTTAAGTTAACGGTTGATTTGGAAAATCAGCGAGTAGCGACTATGGGTGGACACAAAACTTTTGACTTCGACATTGATCCATTTCGTAAGCATTGTCTTTTAAATGGCCTAGACGATATTGACTTGACGTTGCAGCACGTTGATGAAATTAAACAGTTCGAAGCGCAGCATCAATTAAATCAGCCTTGGTTATTTAGCTAGGTCTAAAAGTTTAGTCTGGGTCAATGGTCAAACGATCTAACCGATCAAGATTTATTGATAGTTTAAATTACTGAAGAATTTTGGGGATATACATGAAGATAGCGGTGCTCCCAGGGGACGGAATTGGTCCTGAGATTATTGATCAAGCCTTACGGGTACTCAATACCTTGAAGGCTGACGGCTTGGCCATTGAGTGTGAAGTGGGCGCCATTGGTGGTGCCGGATATGATGAGGCCGGAGACCCTTTGCCCGATCGAACTGTTGCCTTGGCTAGGGAGGCTGATGCCGTTCTTCTTGGTGCGGTCGGAGGGCCTAAATACGACGTATTACCTCGTGCAATGAGGCCGGAGCAGGGGTTGTTACGCATTCGCAAAGAACTGGGTCTGTTTGCCAACCTTCGTCCTGCTGTGGTCTATCCAGAATTGGCTTCAGCTTCCAGTTTAAAGTCCGAGTTGGTTGAAGGTCTCGATCTTATGATCTTGCGAGAGTTGACAGGAGACATATACTTTGGACAACCGCGCGGTCGACGTCAAACCGAGTCCGGTGAGGATGAGGGATTTGACACGATGAAGTACTCGGTCTCTGAGATCGAGAGAATTGCTCGAGTTGCTTTTGACATAGCCGAGAAGCGCAGTCGTAAGTTATGTTCGGTGGATAAGGCGAATGTCTTGGACACGAGTATTCTTTGGAGGGAGGTTGTTACAAAAATTTCTGCAGAGTATCCCTCGGTTAAATTGAGCCACATGTATGTTGACAACGCGGCGATGCAGTTGGTCAGAGAGCCTAAGCAATTCGATGTGATTTTAACTGGCAACATCTTTGGCGATATTTTGTCCGATGAGGCCTCAATGTTAACGGGATCAATTGGGATGCTTCCTTCAGCTTCTTTGGATCTTAACCGTAAAGGGCTGTTCGAGCCTATCCATGGCTCTGCGCCTGACATTTCGGGCAAGAATGTCGCCAATCCATTGGCAACGATTTTATCGGTGTCGATGATGTTGAAATACACTTTCAACGAAATCGAGGCGTCGGAGCGTGTTGAGTCGGCTGTAAAGTCTGTGCTTGCTCAAGGTTTCAGGACGGCAGATATCTTCCAAGAGGGCGCTCAGCGTGTGGGCACACGTGAGATGGGTGATGCGGTTATTCGTGCGATGTAGTATTTACAAAAACCTCTTTTCACTATGTTTTATCTTTGAAGCTTTAAGGGTTGATTAAAATGCAAGTAGGGTTGGTTGGTTGGAGAGGAATGGTAGGTTCTGTGCTTATGCAACGCATGAGTGCTGAGAAGGATTTCGATAAGATAAACCCTACATTTTTTAGTACATCTCAGGTGGGCCAGACAGTCGTTCCATTGGACGGCGCAGAGGTTGTTTTGCGTGATGCAAACAGTCTGAATCAGTTGTCAGGGATGGATGTGATTATTTCGTGTCAGGGTGGAGCTTACACGAAGCAGGTGCATGGCCCCCTTCGAGAATCAGGTTGGTCGGGTTATTGGATAGATGCGGCATCGACGCTTCGCATGTCACCAGACTCTGTAATTGTTCTGGATCCGATCAATGGTGGTGATATCGATGCTGCATTAAGTATCGGCAAAAAAGATTTTATTGGTGGTAATTGCACGACGAGCCTCATGGCGCTTGCGATGCACGGATTGTTTCGAGAAGGATTGGTTGAATGGGTTTCTACGATGACGTACCAGGCGGCTTCTGGTGCGGGAGCCCAAAATATGCGCGAATTAATACTGCAGATGGGCTCGATTTACGATGCAGCTCAAAGTGAGCTGTCTTCGTCTACAGGGAAAATATTGGATATTGATGCGCTCGTGCTTGATCGTATGAGGGCTCAAGAGTTTCCGACCGAGCACTTCGGCGCCCCTTTAGCTGGAAGCCTCATTCCGTGGATAGATTCTGACTTAGGCAATGGCCAGAGTAAAGAAGAGTGGAAGGCGCAAGCGGAGACTAACAAAATATTATGTAGAGAAGAAAGTCCTATTGCCATTGAGGGTATCTGTGTCAGGGTGGGGACCATGAGATGTCATAGTCAAGCCTTGACTTTTAAGCTCTCTAAATCGATTCCGGCGTCTGAAGTAGAGCTTATTTTAGACCAGGCCAACGAGTGGGTGTCGGTGGTTCCAAATGAAAAAACGGCTACTATTTCTATGCTTTCACCGACTAATGTTACCCGCACGCTAAATATTCCAATTGGACGAGTTCGAAAATTAAATCTAGCTGATAACGTATATTCAGCGTTCACTGTGGGTGATCAGTTGCTTTGGGGGGCCGCTGAGCCTCTGAGAAGGATGCTACGTATTTTGATTAACCGAGGGTAATAGAGATCCAAAACTCGGCATGCTATTCTGCAGTTATTAGGAGCAGGAAATGACTAGAGAGGTTAGTAAATTTGTTTAAGAAGATCACATATGCTATCAAAGTATTTATTGCTTTAGTCCTCGTTTCGACGGGCTTAACGGCTCATGCGGTCCGTATGGGTCCTTTGTCCGTGGACTCGGCTCTTGGCGAGCCTTTAAAGGCATACATAGTCATTTATGACGCCGCGGAGCTTGATGCTCAGTTGGTAACTGTCTCCATGGCGTCTCCGTCTTCCTATGACGTACAAGGTTTAATTTACAATGATCTGATCTCGAGAATTAACCTCCGATTCGAAAAGACGGTCAATGGGTCAATAATTCATTTGTCAACGGAAGATGCCGTTAACGAGGTGGTTATTGATCTGCAAGTTGACCTAGTTGGTCCGGAAGGAAAAGTCAGCCGAACCTATGTTGCGTTTATAGATCCGCCACTACTCGTTGGTGAGCGCCTATCTCTCCCCCCGTTGGAGGAGTCCCCCCGCATTGATGAGCCTACTTTTTTGGAGATTGAGCCGGAGGTTATTAAAACCGAGATTGCTACAGCGAAAGACCCAGATCGTCCTGTCGCTAATGAGGTTGATTCATTGGCATTGGATGCTGAGAATCTGCCTGAATTTGCTGAGGATAAGCAAGATGTTGCTGCAGGAGCAGACGTTGTTAGCTCGGTGCCTGCCCCGAAATCTGTGCGACAGATTGTTGTGCGTCCGGGTGATACGTTATCAAAAATTGCTAAGAAAGAGCAGCTATCTGGATTTTCACTTGAGCAAATGCTGGTCAGTATTTTTCGTAAAAATAGAGAGGCATTTGTAGGCGACAACATGAATCGTCTTCGAGCGGGAAATGTGATTCGGATACCCGTTGAAAACGAACTGCAAACCATTTCTTCTTCAGAGGCGACCAACGAGATCCGCATACAAATGGCGGATTGGCGCGCTTATCGAGCTAATCTCGCCGCTATGGCTAGCGAGACGGAAGGCGTCATAGATGAAGTTGACCGAAAAGAGTCGGGTCGAGTAGAGTCCTCTGCCGATCGGGTTAATATTCAAGACGGTGCTCAGAACTCTCATGTGGTTAAAATTTCCAAGGGTGATGGTTCTGAACGTGGTGCATTGGAAGGTTTGCAAGAGCGACTACTTGCTACAGAGAAAGCCTTAGAGGAGCAAAAGAGGCGAGCTGATGACCTTGAGAAAATAATTGCTAACCTCAAGTTGTTGACGCAGAAGAGAGCGGAGGCTGGCTCCGCGCTCAATATCGCAGATCCTTCCGAGGCGCTCACGATCCAGGATGTCCCGGGGGCTAAAAAAATTGAGGCTCTATGGCAGGCTAAGGTCATTGAGACGATTTTGGCTCAGCCCTTATACCTTTTTATCCCAGTCGCACTTCTACTTATAATTGGTTTGTGGGCTTCCAAACGCTTAAATAGGATGGAGAGCGAAAATGATTCGTACGAAGCGCGTCGTCAATTCGATGCCGCGGCGGATCAGTCGAGCCCAGCTGGATTTGCTGATGAAAATAAGCGGGGTGATCTGGAGGCCAGCAGTGTGCCGCGCAATCAGGATCCTATTGAGGATGCTGATATTTTTCTTGCCTATGGACGTTATCCTCAGGCGGAAAAAATACTCAGAGAAGCTTTGGTGCTTGAGCCCGAGAGACTCGATGTTTTGCTTAAATTGGCAGAGGTTTATTCTAGGCAAAAAGACTTGGTCTCGTTTGATGAGATAGCTCAGATTGTTTCTGAAGTTACCAATAAAACAGGGGGCTATTGGGAGCGGGTTATAGCACTTGGCTACTTGATTAACCCCGGTGATGAGCGGTACGCTGATGGTAAATTTGCGATTGAAAGGCAGCCTATGACTAAGCCATTTGACCTTTCATCGATTGATTTGAATCTCGGTAACCCGCCGTCATCGAAATCCTAATTCAATCGAGAATCACAACTCTATCGTTACGTTTGACGTTAGCTCAGCAGTATTTTTAATTTAGAGCTTCACAGGCAAAGTCCTAAAGGTTTTTGAAGAGGTAATTGTGAGATTAGCTTTAGGTATTGAGTACGATGGTTCATCTTTTTCCGGTTGGCAAATACAACCGGATGCCTTCACAATACAAGGAGAAGTTGAGAGGGGGTTGAGTCAGATTGCTGCAGAGCCGATTCGTGTTTTTTGTGCTGGACGCACAGATGCGGGAGTTCATGCTACATATCAGATTGTTCACTTTGATACCGAAGTTGTCCGCCCTAGCGGGGCTTGGGTGCGCGGATTAAATGCATTAGTCTCGGAGAATATCTCGGCGCTTTGGGCTACAGAGGTGGCTCCAGATTTTCACGCTCGATATTCCGCTTTACGACGAACTTACCGTTATTTTCTGCTGAATAGGGAGCAACGCCCAGCGTTGCTTGCGAAAAAAATTGGTTGGTACCATAGGAAGTTGGATGTTCGGCCGATGAGTTTGGCTGCGGCAACGTTGATCGGGCAACACGATTTTTCGGCATTTCGATCATCTGAATGTCAGGCGAAGAGTCCTATTAGGACTGTCGAGGCTATTTCCGTTCGTGCATTTGGAGATGTCATTATTTTCGACATCACGGCAAATGCGTTTCTGCATCACATGGTGCGTAATATTGTCGGGACTCTGGTTTATATTGGAGCAGGGAAGCAGTCAGTTGACTGGATGAGGGAGATACTAAAATCGAGAGATCGCAGTATAGCAGCGCCAACATTTAGCCCAAATGGACTATACTTGATATCAGTAAATTATGATCCTCAGTGGAAGCTTCCGGACGCTCGTATGTTATCTGGTTGTGCCGTTGATATTGCTTCCTTTGTTGTTTAAAGCTTATTTATGATAATTAAGAACGATATTACGGCGATCAAGATTTGTGGTTTAACCTCGGCGGAAAATGCACTTGAGGTGGTGAGGCTTGGTGTTGATGCGATTGGTCTGGTGTTTTATTCCGAAAGTCCTCGTAACGTTGATCTTGAAGTGGCTCGACAAATAGTTACGCACTTGCCTCCATTTGTCTCTTCGGTTGGACTGTTCGTAAATCCTACTCGGGATCAGGTGTTGCAGACCTTGGAATTGATCGATCTGACTCTATTGCAGTTTCATGGAGACGAAAAGCCAGACTTCTGTTCGGGGTTCCGCAAGCCTTACATAAAAGCGGTTCGCGTTACTGATGACGTTGATTTGATAGAATATGGCAGTATGTACGCAGGTGCATCCGGACTGTTGTTGGATGCTTATTCTCAAGGAGCAAGAGGGGGTACCGGTGAGACGTTTGACTGGGACCTTATACCTTCTGAATTAGAGATTCCAATTGTTTTGGCGGGAGGGTTGACGCCAAATAACGTTGCCGCAGCGATCGATTGTGTTCGGCCTTGGGCGGTTGACGTGAGCTCTGGAGTAGAGGGTGCGCTAAAAGGTTTAAAGGAAACGATACTCGTGCGAAACTTTATTAATGAGGTAAAAAATGCAGATGCGCGAAGAATTACAAAATTATAATTTTCCTGATGATAAGGGCCATTTTGGTCCCTATGGTGGCGTTTTTGTGCCCGAGACTTTAATACACGCACTTGAGGATTTAAAAGAGAATTATGAAAAGTTGAAGAACACTCCAAGTTTTATGGAGGAATTTCATAATGACCTGAAGCATTTTGTAGGAAGACCAAGCCCGGTTTATTATGCCAAGCGTTTATCTGAAATGCTCGGAGGTGCGCAGATCTGGTTCAAGCGTGAAGACCTGAACCATACTGGAGCTCACAAGGTCAATAATACGGTGGGACAGGCGCTGTTGGCCCGTCATATGGGTAAAAAACGAATCATTGCTGAAACGGGAGCGGGGCAGCACGGAGTTGCGTCCGCGACAGTTGCGGCTCGGTATGGTATGGATTGTGTCGTATACATGGGTTCGGAGGATATTAAACGTCAAGCCAGTAATGTTTACCGAATGCGTTTGCTTGGGGCGGAGGTTGTTCCGGTAGAAAGCGGTTCGAAGACGCTTAAGGACGCACTCAACGAAGCCATGAGGGACTGGGTAACCAATGTAGAGAACACCTTTTATATTATAGGTACGGTAGCAGGACCACATCCCTATCCAATGATCGTGCGAGATTTTAATTCCGTGGTTGGAGAAGAGTTAAAAACTCAAATGCCAGAAGTGATTGGTCGTCAACCTGACGCAGTCATTGCCTGCGTCGGGGGAGGGTCTAACGCGCTGGGTGTTTTCTATCCTTACATTAAAGATTTAAGTGTTCGTCTTATCGGTGTAGAGGCGGGTGGATCCGGCATTCACACAGGGAAACACGCAGCGCCACTTGCCTCAGGTACACCTGGTGTTTTGCATGGCAACCGCACGTATCTGATGCAAGATGAAAATGGACAGATTATTGAGACGCATTCTATTTCTGCGGGATTAGACTACCCTGGAGTCGGCCCAGAGCATTCTTGGCTGAAAGATATAGGGCGAGCGGAATATGTTTCGGCTAATGATGATGAGGCGTTAGATGCTTTCCATAAGCTGACAAAGATTGAAGGCATAATGCCGGCACTGGAAACAGCCCATGCAGTAGCGCATGCGATGAAAATAGCTCCTGAAATGAATTCTGATCAAGTATTACTAGTGAATCTTTCCGGCCGAGGTGATAAGGACATGGCAACGGTTGCGACGGCTTCCAATATTAGCTTGTAGTCACGTGTGGATTCAGATGTTTAACTAGCTTTTTATTGAGTTCTATATTTCACTTATGTCACGAATTGCGAAAAAATTTCAAGAGTTATCTAAGAGTGGTCGAAAAGCGCTCATTCCCTTTATAACAGCAGGAGATCCTAATTTAGAAACCACTCTGAGTTTGATGTCCGCTTTGGTGCGTAGTGGATCGGATATTATCGAGTTGGGTATCCCTTTCTCAGATCCGATCGCTGATGGCCCAACAATTCAGAGGGCGAGTGAGCGCGCTCTAGCTGGAGGAACAAGTTTGAGTAAAGTGCTCGACCTAGTTCAAACATTTCGTGAGATAAATCAAGAAACCCCGATTGTTTTAATGGGTTATGCAAACCCAATAGAAGCCCTTGGCATTGACGAATTTGTAGGTCGAGCCGCAGACGTTGGTGTGGATGGTGTCCTCGTGGTTGATTATCCACCAGAAGAGAGCGGGCTCTTAAATGCTGCACTTAAAGAGAAGCAGATTGATTCTATTTTTCTCTTAGCCCCAACTACTCTGGAGTCAAGGATTTTGGATGTGGCACGTTTAGCCACTGGTTATGTGTACTACGTCTCACTCAAAGGAGTTACGGGAGCTGGGCATTTAGACTTAGATGATGTTTCTGTGAGAGTTAAGAAAATAAAGAAACATGTAAAGGTTCCGGTGGGTGTTGGTTTCGGTATCAGAGATGGCGAGATGGCTAGGGCTGTGGCCAAATTATCGGATGCGGTGGTGATCGGTAGCCGGTTAGTGGAGGAAATTGAGAAATCGGATGCTACTAATGTAGTGACTAATGTTGAAAATTTTATCCGCTCTATTCGTGTGGCTATAGATAAAACATGAGGGTTTATCCCCTGGAGATAACGACAAAATGAGTTGGCTTCAAAAAATATTACCGCCGAAAATTAACCCGTTTGATGCATCCAAGAGTTCTCGTAAGGCGGTTCCAGAGGGATTGTGGAGTAAGTGTCCAACCTGCGAGGCTGTTCTCTATCAAGCCGAATTAGAAGAAAGTCTTCATGTATGTCCAAAATGTTCACATCATGGTCGATTGAATGCGCGACAACGCCTTGACTCGATTTTTGATGAGGGTAAGCGCATAGAGATTGGACAGAATGCAAAACCTGTAGATTTTCTGAGGTTTGTCGATAGCAAAAAATATAAGGACCGACTCTTGGCGGCCCAAAAATCCACATCTGAGTCAGATGCTCTCCTTGTCCAGCAAGGAACCATAAAAGGTATTTCTGTCGTATGTGCAGCATTTGAGTTTTCGTTTTTAGGCGGTTCGATGGGCTCCGTGGTTGGGGAGCGGTTTGCCGCTGGAGTGCGTCGCAGTTGTGCTAAAAAGATTCCCTTTGTTTGTTTCTCGGCAAGTGGCGGCGCTCGTATGCAGGAGGGGTTGACCTCTCTGATGCAAATGGCGAAAACGACAGCAGCCATTTCGCAACTATCTGCTCAAGGTTTGCCTTTTATATCTGTATTAACTGATCCTACAATGGGTGGCGTCTCAGCTAGTTTTGCTATGGTAGGAGACGTTGTGATCGCTGAGCCTGGAGCTTTGATTGGCTTTGCTGGGCCACGAGTGATTGAGCAAACCGTAAGGCAGACCTTGCCTGATGGGTTTCAGCGTTCTGAGTTTTTATTGGAACATGGCGCGATAGATATGATCATTGATCGCCGAGAAATGAAGGATCGGCTAGCTAACCTATTGTCATTATTCACGCGTATTCGAATGTCATAGTCGTCGTATTTATTTGTATCTCTATAAACTTTCTATTTCATAGACCTTGAGCAAATCGCTTGCAGATTGGTTGTGTCGCATTAACTCGACGCACCACAAAGAGATCGATCTAAGTCTGGATCGACTCCAAACAGTTATCCAGGATATGTCGCTTCGCCCTCAATGTCCCGTCATTACCGTTGGTGGCACGAACGGTAAGGGATCTACTTGCGCGATGCTGGAGGCGATTTATACGAAAGCAGGCTATCGCGTAGGTGTGTTTGCATCGCCACACCTGATTCGTTTCAACGAGAGAATTAGATTGGCTAATGCGGAGGTTGATGATGACGCCATCATTTCTTCATTTGAGCGAATAGATCACGCCCGGGGAGATGTAAGTCTTACTTATTTTGAATTTTCATTTCTGGCAGCTTTGGATATTTTTATAGGACAAAGTTCTGATGTAATTATTTTAGAGATTGGTCTTGGAGGCCGTTTGGATGCGGCGAATGTTTTGGATCCTATTTGTGCCATTGTGACGAACGTAGCGCTGGATCACATGGAGTATTTGGGGGATACCCGAGAGAAGATTGGTGCCGAGAAAGCCGCAATTTTTAGAGGTCGTGATGCATACTCAATATGCGGAGATGAAGACCCACCTCAATCGCTCATAGATGCTGCTTTTGCGATAGGGGCTGACCTGCAATTAATTGCCAGAGATTTTGGCTTTATAAGAGAGGC
>ERZ890510.2276-NODE-2276-length-11082-cov-12.167045_pt1 | contig 11082 bp, 10 predicted proteins | sample MGYA00521265_ERZ890510 | MGnify/ENA primary metagenome ERZ890510 (study PRJEB32303, sample SAMEA104408624) | aquatic metagenome | biome: Brackish water; feature: Chemocline; material: water | place: Baltic Sea | collected 2014-10-26T21:54:00 | depth 110 m ...
CTCCTCAAGTCTTAGAGGCCATTCGCAATCGGGCGCCCGGATTCGACCAGCGCAACGAGTTCTTTAGTGACGATCTCGAGGTGCTAAAAAGTATCGGTTATTTAGCACCGAGGTCTCTTTCTCAGATGGTCTACGACCAGCGGTTACTTGCAGCCCACGCACCGGCAACGGCGTTGGGAGTCGGAATGCATTTGACCTGGATGGGCGTAGCCCGGGACATGGTCGCTTTGGGCCACGATCATCTGAAATGGGTTCTCGATGACGGGAAAGCTGGTGAACTTTTCGCTTTTGGTGTGAGCGAGCGCGGCAATGATCGGGTGCTCTCAGATTCCCTCACCGAAGTTCGGCGCACGCCCGAAGGGTATGAATTTTTTGGAACCAAAATCTTTGTCTCCACTTCGCCTGCCTGGACGAGGATGAGTGTCTTGGGCAAAATGGGCGAGGAGATGGTCCACGGTTTTATTTCGCGCGATCAACCGGGATGGTCCCAGACCAAAGACTGGGACACGTTGGGTATGCGGGCCACTCAGAGCTACACCACCGAATTAGACGGAGTTGTGGTGACACCGGAGCGAGTGGCCAGAGTGCTTCCGGTGGGGGCCAATCGCGACCCTTTCACCGTGGCAATATTCCAAAACTTCCTCCTGCTAGTCTCCAGCGTCTATGCCGGAATTGCCGATCGTGCTTTAGAGCTCGCGGTGGACGCTGCGATTGAGAAAAAGAGCGCACTGGCCGGGGGCGCTGCTCATGCCGAAGATCCGGATATTCGGTGGCGAGCAGCGGATGCCGCCATTGGCCTGGACGCTCTTACTCCCCAGCTAGAAACTTACGCTTCGTGGGTTGATAAGAGCATGACGAAACCAGAAACCTGGTTTCGTTTGCTCTCCGGTGTTAAACATCAGAGTGTGGAAACCAGTAGGCGGGTAGTAGATCAGGCCATGCGTATTGTCGGTGGCTCGGGATATCGCAATGGCCATGAACTAAGTCGTTTGCAGCGCGATGTGCTGGCTGGAATTTATCACCCCAGTGACACTGAGGCCGTTCATCACACTGTAGCCTTCGACCTTTTTGGTTTCTAGTTCACCTTTTGTGACGACCTCGCCTAACATGGAGCCATGGTTGCACTGGCGCGCATTGATGATATTTTTGTTGATTCCTATGGCGTGACTATTCACTATCACCGCTGGTCACCCAAGTCCCAGCCAAAGGCGATTGTCCAGATCGCACACGGCTTAGGCGAACACGCTCTGCGCTATGACAACCTCGTTGGCGCACTAGTCAAAGCCGGTTATGAAGTGTGGGCTGATGAACTTCGCGGGCACGGAGCAACTGGGCTAGAGCAGTGGGATGGCGATCACAGCAAACTGGGCAAACTGGGACCTGGTGGAATGAGGGCCACGATTGAGGCGGTGGAAGCTTTTAGCGACCTCATTCGTGAGCAACGCCCGGGAGTGCCCCTGTTTTTCCTCGGCCACAGTTGGGGATCCATCATCGCTCAGATGATTCTCAATCGAGGTAGTGCGAGCAAGTATGCCGGGGTGATTCTCTCGGGTACGGCATATCGACTCCCTGGCTATACGAATGCCGGCAATCTCAATGCTCGTCATAAGCACCTAGGTTCCATTGGGGCTGAATGGCTAAGCCGCGACGTTTTGGTCCATGAAGCGTGGCGAGATGACCCGCTCACCTTCGTGGCCAACAGCATCAAACTTTTGGGCCCCATCGATGCACTTCGGCTAATGGGTACGCCCAAGCCCATGGATGCAGATATTCCAGTACTGATCATGATCGGCTCCGATGATTCGGTTGGTGGCGAGGCGAGCGTGAAGAAACTTGCTGATGCTTACCTTCGTGTTGGACTAAGCGACGTGGAAGTTCTCATTTATGAAGGCGCCCGACATGAGATATTCAACGAAACTAACCAGGCTGAGGTCAGAGCAGACCTTATGACCTGGCTGACAAGCAGGCTTCTTAGTTCAACGTCGTAGGCTGAGAGCGTGCACGCTAAATATAAAGTCCCCGGTGGAAAGCTCGTGGTCATCGACCTCGAGATCACCGAACATCGGATTAGTTCGTGCCAATTAGCGGGTGATTTTTTTCTCGAACCCGATGATGCTCTAGAGGACATTAACGCAGCTATTGTCGGTTTGCCCTCTGGCTCATCCGCAGACGATGTGGCCAAGGCGGTGCGCCAGGCCCTATCGCCTGATGTGGTCATGATGGGATTTAGCCCCGAAGCCATTGGCACAGTAGTGCGCAGAGCCATTACCCATGCCACCACTTTTGGTGACTACGACTGGGAATACATCGCACCCGAGCCACTGGAGCCTCTCGAGCAGATGGCACTGGATCAGGTGCTCGCTGAAGAAGTCGGCGCTGGAAACCGTGGCCCCACGCTGCGGCTGTGGGAGTGGGCAAAGCCTGCGGTAGTAATCGGTAGTTTTCAGTCTGTCAAAAATGAAGTTGATTTAGAGGGTGCCGCAAAATATGGCATGGAGGTCGTGCGCCGAGTAAGCGGTGGCGGCGCCATGTTTATGGAACTGGGTACCGCGATTACCTATTCCCTTTACGCACCCGCCGAACTTGTGTCCGGAATGAGCTTCCAGGATTCCTACGCCTTCTTAGATGACTGGGTCATCCAATCACTTCGAAGCCTGGGGATTGATGCCACGTACCAACCACTCAACGACATCACCAGTCCCAGTGGCAAGATCGGTGGCGCTGCTCAAAAAAGGCTCGGCAGTGGTGCCGTGTTGCACCACGTCACCATGTCCTATGACATGGACGGCGATCGCATGCTCGAAGTGTTGCGTATCGGGCGGGAAAAAATGAGCGACAAAGGTGTGGCCAGTGCTAACAAGCGGGTTGACCCGCTTAAAGCACACACTGGACTGGAAAAGGTGGCGATTGAAAACCACCTGGTTTCCACTTTCCGCAGTCTCTATGGATTGCGCGATGGTGGCGTCACACCGGCGGAGATGGCCCGCGCTAGAGCGTTAGCCAGCGAGAAATTCGCCACCCCCGAATGGTTCTACCGAGTTCCGTGATTAAGCCAGTCTCGGCTCGCGCCCGCGTTCGCCTGCGCACCATCATCTTGTCCTTCGCCCTCGGGTTGATTCTGGTCGCGGCCGTTGTGGTCTCGGCCGTGACCGGACAGTTAGCTATCTCCCCTGGTGATGTTCTGGGCTCGATTCTGGGCTGGCTTGGTATTTCCACCGCCCTTGCCCCCGATGACCCCGTGATTGAATCCACCCTGCAGGTGGTTCGATTTCCCAGAATTGTGATGGCACTGGCTGTGGGAGCGGCCTTGGCTGTTGCCGGAGCGCTCATGCAGGCTGTTTTTGGTAACCCTTTGGCGGAACCCGGCGTGGTCGGTGTTTCTTCTGGTGCTGCCTTAGGTGCCTCCACGGCGATTGTGTTTGGAATTTCGGCCTCAGGTGGCGGAGTTGCCCTGCTCGCTTTTCTTGGTGGGCTAGGCGCAACACTGCTGGTCTATGCGGTGGCCAGAGCGGGTGGCCGCACGGAGGTCGTCACCCTATTACTCACCGGGATAGCCATTAACGCTTTTGCTCAAGCGGGATTGGCTTTCGTGCTATTTCTGGCAGATACCGCCAGTCGAGAACAAATTGTGTTCTGGCAGTTAGGTTCCCTAGCCGGGTCGCTCTGGTCAGAGGTCTTGGTGGTGTTGCCTGTTTTGGTGGTCGGCACGGCCCTCGCACTGATGATGGCGGGCAAGCTGGATTTGTTGGCACTGGGTGAGCGAAACGCTCGACACTTAGGTGTTGATGTGGAGCGCTTGCGGATTCTGGCGATTATTCTGGTGGCCCTCTTGACCGGTGTCGCTGTTGCGTTTGCTGGGATCATTGCCTTTGTGGGCCTTGTGGTACCCCACATCATTCGCATGGCTCTAGGCCCAGCTCACCGCGGGCTACTTCTTGCTAGCGCGGTAGGTGGTGGGGCCCTACTGGTGATTGCTGATTTGTTTACGAGAACTTTGGTCTCGGGCGCCGATCTACCCATTGGAATGTTGACTGCTTTGGTGGGAGGCCCATTCTTCTTTGGCCTGCTCTATCAGCAGCGGCGCAAAAGTGGTGGGTGGGCTTAATGAACGAGCAAAAACCGTTGATTGAACTGGATTCCATTGGCCTCGCACTCGATGGGCGAGCGATCATAAAAAATGTTTCCTTGCAGGTTTTTCCGGGAGAAGTACTGGCCTTGGTAGGACCCAACGGAGCTGGGAAGTCCTCCATCCTCTCGGTGATGGCCGGTGACGTTCGAGCCACTAGTGGCACTGCCACCCTGGGAGGCAAACATGTGGGCAAGTACCGCCCCGATGAGGCCGCTCGGGTTCGATCCGTTTTGATGCAGTCCAATCAGGTTTCTTTCCCCTTTACCGTGCAAGAGATTGTTGAGATGGGCAGGGCGCCCTGGGCGAGGACGCCAGAATTGGCTGATGATGATGCCCTGATTCAGGACGCTTTGCGCCTAGCGGATGTTGAACACCTAGTGGAGCGTCGATTCAATCAACTCTCTGGTGGTGAAAAAGCGCGGGTGTCGCTCGCCCGGGTGCTGGCTCAACGAACGCCGGTTATGTTACTCGATGAGCCAACGGCTGCTTTAGATCTGCGGCATCAAGAGAGTGTGATGCGAGCGATCAGAACTTTTGCCAATGCGGGCTGCGCGATTGTTGTGGTGCTCCACGACTTGTCTATTGCTGCGGGATATGCCGATCGGATTGCCATGATCGTGGGAGGCAAGCTTGATGCGATTGGCACACCCGATGAGGTAATCGTGGCTGATCGGGTGAGCCGAGTGTATGGGGTCGATGTCGATATTGAATCGGTGGGAAATCCCAAGCGCCCCGTTATTTTGCCCCAGCGTTAATTTCTAGGGGGTAGCGGGTCTAGGCCTTGAGGTCATCAAACTCAGGGTTTTTCATCATGTATTTGGCGATGTAGGGGCACACCGGTTTGATGCTCAGGCCGCCTTGGTCACGAATGGCCTCGAGCGTTCCCTTGACCAGGGGAATACCCAAACCCTGGCCGCGCAGTTCCCTGGGCACTTCGGCTCGCACCAACGAAAGAGTGTCCCCTTCGCGGTAATACTCGACCTCGCCTAAAAACTCGCCATCTCGGCTCAGGATGTAGCGCTGTGCCTCTGGTTCGTGGGTGATATTCATGGCTTGCTCCTAACTGCGGTGGCGATTGATGGCCTCCGCCATCGCCAACACGATTTTTTCGACAATGTGATGCGGTGTGGCAAGCATCATGCGCAGGTGTCCAACCCCTGCAACACCACACGCTGCCCCATCGGTGAGACCGACATGGGCTTGTTCAGAAAAAAACTGTGCCCACGATCGCTCACCCTTGATATCTGGCAAACCGGTGGCATCCAACCAGGCGATGTAGGTGCCCTCAGGTGCACGGTAGGTAATTTCTGGCAAATGTGTTGCCAGCAGATCAGCTAAGAGAGTCCGATTTGTATCGATGTAGGACATCACATCATCCAGCCAGGGCCCACCATCCCTATAGGCCGCGGTGTTGGCGATTACCCCGGGGGTTGCCGTGCCGTGGGAAACCACAAATGCCAGATCTTTCATGGCCTCTTGGTGAATTTCGCTGGAAACAATCAACTGCGCGCATTTGAGGCCGGGGATGTTCCAGGCCTTAGACGCGGAGGTTGCTGTGATCGTATGGTTCGCGGTGGTCTCAGAAATTGATGCGTAGGGCACGTGGTGATGACCTGGGAAAGTAAGGGGGGCATGGAGCTCATCGGAGAAAACTAGGCCACCGTGTGCCTCCACAACCTGGGAGAGGGCGACTAATTCATCCCTGGTGTAGACGCGACCAAGCGGGTTATGCGGGTTACACAGAATTAGCACGTGGGCTCCGCTCCCAAAAGCTCGTGCGATTCCCTCTAAATCCATCTCAGCTCGGCCGTTTTCGCCCGTAACCATGGGCACTTCGATGACGTCGCGCCCGCGCATAGGGGTGATGGTAAAAAAGGGCATATAGGCCGGTGTGGGAAGAATCACGGGAGCCCCAGGCTTCGCGAAACGCTCCAAGACCAGATCGTAGGCACTCAAGACATCTGCGGTGGGGTAGATCCGCTCGGGTACTACATCCCAGGCATATCGTGTGTGAAGAAAATCGCTGGTGGCCTGCGCCATGTCGGTTTTTACCCCCGGTGGCAAATATCCCAGCTGAGGGGTGTCAATGGCCTGGTGAAGCGCATCAGCAACTTCGGGTGCGATACCAAAATCCATTTCCGCAACGAAAGCCGCCAAGTGATCCGGCATCCGGGTCCACTTCATGCTGCCTCGAGCAACGAGGTCTTCTACGGTGATGTCATCAAAGCGGTGAGAGGCCAAAGGGCGCTCCTTTTTATTGGTGCGGCGTGCTCTCAGTCTGCCACTGCCTATCGCGTGGCGCTCACTAGACTTGAGCTGTGGCCCCCAAAGAACCGCGTTATAGCTATCTAGGACCCGTAGGCACCTTCACGTGGGAGGCACTCGGGCAGGTTTCTGGCGCCGAAAAAGGCGAATGGGTCAGTGTCAACAACGTGGGCGAAGCCCTCGAGAATGTGCTGCATGATCGCAGTGAATACGCGATGATCGCGATTGAAAACAGCATTGAGGGTGGTGTTAGTGCCACACAAGACGCACTTGCCCTAGCCCCCAGCCTTCGAATCGTGGGCGAGTATCTGGTTCCAGTCCGCTTTGTCTTAGCCACTAAGCCAGGGACGCCACTTGATTCGGTCACCACGGTTGCCGCTCATGCGGTCGCCTATGCACAGTGTCGAACGTGGTTGGAAAAGAATCTGCCACGTCACTCCCATGTTCCGGCGCGCTCCAACGTTCATGCCGCCCAATCGATGAGCGACGATGGCCTCGCCGATGCGGCGATTGCTCCTCCTGGAATAACCCAGCACGCCGATGTCACGGTGGTGGCAGAAAATATTGGCGATAACCCTAACGCCCAAACGCGCTTTGTGTTGGTCCAAAATGGCGGCCTCCCTCCGGAGCGAACCGGTGCGGATAAGACCAGCATCATCGCAGAGCTACCCGATGATGCTCCTGGACGTTTACTCGAAATGTTGGAACAGTTTGCCACACGCGGTGTCAATATGAGCCTCTTGGAATCCAGGCCCATTGGTGATGCGATGGGTCGCTACCGCTTTGTGATTGACCTTGATGGCCACATCGATGATGAACGCGTGGCGGATGCACTCATGGGCCTTCGACGGTTTAGCCCCAAGCTTGTTTTCTTGGGTTCCTACCCCAGGGCGAACGGTCACCGCCCCGATGTGGCAAAGCCCTATAGCGATGACGCCTTTGTTGATGCCAGAGCTTGGTTAGAGGCATTGCGCACCGGTTCGCCCGAAGGCGCGTGAGAGACTAGAGGGGTGATTGACCCCCAACTTCTGCGCGATAAGCCAGAGACCATCAAAGCTTCTCTTCGCGCTAGAGGGGCAGACGAGTCACTCGTTGATCGTGCGCTCGAGGCCGATCGCAGAAGGCGTGACGCTATTGCCATTTTCGAAAAGCTGCGTGGTGAACAAAACGCTTTTGGTAAAGATGTTGCTCAAGCTTCGGGTGCCGAAAAGGATGCCCTGCTGGCTCAGGCGAAGCAGCTTTCGGTCAAAGTCAAAGAAACCAGCGCCGTAGTGAGTGAAGTGGAAGCGCAGGCAGCGCTCGCCATGGGGGCTTTGCCCAACATTGTCCTCGAAGGTGTTCCCTCTGGTGGGGAAGCAAACTTTGTGACCCTGAAAGAGGTGGGGGCTATTCCCTCTTTCGACTGGGAGCCCAAGGATCATCTCCAGCTTGGTGAAAGCCTGGACATTTTGGATATGGAGCGAGGGGCAAAAGTCTCGGGCTCTAGGTTCTATTTCCTCAAAGGCGCTGGAGCCTTGTTGGAAATGGGGCTTATGCAATACGGCATGAAGGTCGCACTAGATAACGGCTTTACGCCGCTCATTACGCCCACGCTCGTTAAGCCAGAGATCATGCAGGGGACAGGTTTCTTGGGCGAGCATTCAGCCGAGGTGTATCACCTTGGGGAAGATGACCTTTATCTCACGGGAACAAGTGAGGTAGCGCTTGCTGGTTATCACAGTGACGAGATCATCGATATTTCTGCTGGCCCCCTGCGTTATGCGGGGCTATCGACTTGTTATCGCCGTGAAGCAGGCTCCTATGGTAAAGACACCGCGGGAATTATTCGAGTCCACCAGTTCCAAAAACTCGAAATGTTTAGCTATATCGACCCGGCAGAAGCCGAAGCCGAGCATGAGCGCATGCTGGGCTGGCAAGAGCAAATGCTGCAATCTCTGGGGCTTAGTTACCGTGTGATTGATGTTGCAGCCGGGGACTTAGGTTCCAGCGCAGCTCGCAAATACGACATTGAGGCCTGGATTCCCAGCCAAAAGGCCTATCGGGAACTCACTTCGACCTCTAATTGCACGACATTCCAATCGCGCAGGCTTAATGTTCGCTACCGTGCAGACAAAGATTCGGGCACTCAACCGGTGGCAACCCTCAATGGCACGTTGGCCACAACCCGTTGGTTAGTCGCGCTTTTAGAGATCCACCAACAAGCTGATGGCTCCGTCGCCGTTCCTGAAATACTCCAGCCCTACCTTCATGGGCGCACCACCATCAGCGTTTCCTAATTTCTGGCTGATACAACTGAAGGTGACATGACTGATTCTGTGCGGCCTTGGCTGATTGCCCTCGATATTGACGGCACCGTCTTACATGAAGATGGAACCCTTGCTCCGGCGGTCATTGAGGCAGTCCACAAGGCTCGAGACGAGGGCCATGAAGTAACACTTGCTACCGGCCGCTCCGTGTCTATGACGATCCCGATACTGGATCGGCTCGATATCGCGCCGGAATATGTTGTCTGTTCCAATGGCGCCATCACGTTGCAGCGCGATAGCAGTGCCCCCGCTGGCTATCGTCGCTTCCATGTTGAACACTTTGATCCCAGATCCGTCTTGACCAGAATCAAAGAACGCCTTCCTCAGGCACACTACGCGGTCGAGGACGAAATGGGTCTCTATCGCTACACAGATTGGTTTCCCGAAGGCGCACTCGATGCGGTGAGCGAGCAGGTGACTTTTGATGAATTGCTCACTACCGTGGCAACGCGAGTGGTGGTGATTTCCCCCGGTCACGATATTGATGACTTTCTCAAAGTGGTGGAAGACATGGGTCTTCACCAGGTGAGTTACACGGTGGGCTGGACAGCGTGGCTCGATATTGCACCCGAGGGCATCAATAAGTCAACGGCGCTAGAAATGGTTCGCACCAAGCTTGGCTTTGAGCTCGATCGGGTGATGGTCGTCGGGGATGGGCGAAACGATATTGAAATGCTCCAATGGGCCGCTAAGCAAGGCCGAGCTGTTGCCATGGGTCAAGCACCCGAGGAAGTTCAAATCCACGCCAGTGAGGTAACGGATGATTTCCTCGCCGACGGCGTTGCAAAGGCGCTGGCCACCCTTCCCCACTGAAGCTAGAGCGCTGTGCCCTAGAATTAAGGGTGGAGGGCTGTCCGAGCGGCCGATGGAGCTAGTCTTGAAAACTAGTGGGCAGAAATGTCTCGTGGGTTCGAATCCCACGCCCTCCGCCAAAAATCACCATTTTGAGAGAATTGGGGGAGCCCGTGGCTAAGAAGCCCAAGCCGGCTGCACCAGAGCTCTACGAGTCAGAAAATGATTACCCAGACCCGTTACACACCACTCGGTCGCGTCTGGGCGGTTGGAAACTTGTTACGTCCCTCTCGCTAGGCGTTATTGCCGTCTTAGTGCTGAGCATCGGCACGGTGCTGGGCCTCACGGTTCAAAATCTTCAATCAAGCCTGGTCACCGTTGAGTTACCCAGTGCACCAGATGCCGTATTGCCCACCATTGGCGAAATTGATGGCGGTTTCAATGTTCTTGTCGTCGGCTCTGATACCCGAGCTGGTCAGGGCGATGGATTCGAATTCGTCGACACAGAACTCAACGACGTTAATTTGATGGTGCATGTTTCAGAAAACCATGACTACGCTGTGGTGGTCAGTTTCCCCCGAGACCTCATGCTCGATATTCCAGCCTGCCCCAAAACCGATGGCACCCAATCAAAGCCGCGAGAAATGCAGCCGCTCAACACCACCATGAGTATTGGCGGGTTACCCTGCGTGGCCTTAACGCTTGAATCACTGATGGGCTTAGAAATCGGCTATGCGGGATTGATGACCTTCGCCGGTGTTGCGCAGCTTTCTACGGCCGTGGGTGGGGTTGAAGTGTGTGTGGCGGCGCCGCTAATTGATCCGTGGTCGGGAATCAATATCCCAGAGGCTGGCTATCACACCCTCGAAGGCTATGAAGCTTTGGCTTTCTTGCGCACTCGCAAAGGAGTCGGTGACGGCAGTGACCTCTCTCGCATCTCTTCCCAACAGGTCTATATGTCAGCTTTGGTTCGAACTCTGCAACAAGATGGCGTGCTCAATGACGTGGGCAAGCTCTATGGCCTCGCACAAGTTGCCGCCCAAACCATGGTTCTCTCCACAAGCCTTGGCAGCGTTGATGTGATGGTGGCGATGGCTCGAGCACTGCGAGGGATTCCCAATGACGACATTGTGTTTATTCAATACCCCGTTATAGATGCTGACCCTGAGCTATATCCAGGGCGGGTGGTGCCAAACGAGTCTCTGGCCGCTGATGTGATCGCGAGGTTGCAAGCTGATGAATCATTCACAGTTGCCGCAGGGTCGTCAGGTTATGGTTCCACCGCTGCGGATTCTGATGCATCCCAGGGGTCAGACTCGGGTTCCCAGTCCGACGTTGTCGAAGGACTTGTGGGCCAAACAGCGGGCGATGAAACTTGCACGGTTCCGCGCTAGTTCTCTTGCTCGATATAGTGGTTCCCTAAGCGAAGCGAAGGCTTCACTTAGGAGACGTCGCATAGTCCGGCCGAGTGCACCACCCTGCTAAGGTGGAGAACCCGCAAGGGTTCCGAGGGTTCAAATCCCTCCGTCTCCGCTCTGTGATCTCGCAAGACATAGGAAACTCTTGAACCCTCAGGGGTTCTGGATTTTT
>ERZ890510.2279-NODE-2279-length-11081-cov-5.369490_pt1 | contig 11081 bp, 10 predicted proteins | sample MGYA00521265_ERZ890510 | MGnify/ENA primary metagenome ERZ890510 (study PRJEB32303, sample SAMEA104408624) | aquatic metagenome | biome: Brackish water; feature: Chemocline; material: water | place: Baltic Sea | collected 2014-10-26T21:54:00 | depth 110 m ...
GATTAAAAAGTAGATAATGGCCATAATTAATTTTTATAAATTTTAAATCTTTTTTAAATTTTTTATAAATATCTGAAATAGAATTAATTTTTTTACTAGAAAAAGCATCATTAAATTTTTTTATTTTTTGTGCATTAAGAATAAACATTGATTTTGTTTTGTAACAATTAACTAATGGTAGCCATAATACGCTTTCAAAAGGTGAATCGCCTGACCATGTGTCAGAATGAATTGGCAGCAAGGAATCTTCATTGTTTGGTAATTGAATTGAAATATTTATTTTGTTTTGCATTGCCAACTCATTTCCAATAATATTTTCAAGCATATTTTTTGCAACTGCAAAATAATTTTTTCTAAAATTTTTATCACTATTTATCGAGTCTATCAGTGATAATCTTGCTTTGTTTAAATGGTTGTCGCGTATATAAAAATGAAGCTTGTTTAGATTTAATTTTTTTGGACTAATCTTAAGTTTTAGAATTTTAATTATCTTTTTTTTTATAAAACTGTTTAAATAAATTAATGAGTTTATATTTTCTACTTCTTCTATTACAGTCCCTTTGTTTAAAAAAATATTCTCAAATTTAATTAAATTTTTCATAGATATTAGAAAGGTCCTTGAAAATCTTTATAAGGCACGTCAGTTTCTTTTAAAGAAAGTTGTTTTAAATATTTTGCTTTAACTTTATCAATAATCTTTTTTTTTGTTAACTTTAAAATTTCTCTTAATATAATTTCTGAATTTAAATAACATTCTTTAGCTAGCGCACTTGAACTTGGAATTGGGACTTCCTTAATGCCTATGCGAATTGGCTTTTCTTTTAAAGTACCTAAATTTTCAGCAACTAGTGCGACTATTTCCGCACTAACACCATAGGATTTCCAGCTATTGTCTACAACTAATAATTTTTTAGTTTTTTTAACAGATTTCAAAATACAATTTTTGTCTAATGGTCTTAATGATCTTAAATCAATAATTTCTGCTGAAATACCACTTTTTTTCAAAATTTTTTTTAATCTCAAAACCTGTATTAGTGCCTCAGAAAAAGACACTATTGTAATATCTTTTCCTTTTTGTAATATTTTTGCTTTACCAATTTTTATAGAATATAATTTTTTTGGAACAATTCCGTCAATGTTGTGGAGCCATCTATGTTCAAAAAAAATCACTGGTCCACTATCTTTTACTGAGCTTACTAATAAACCTTTTGCGTCATAAGCGTTTGATGGTACTACAACTTTAAGTCCCGGTATGTGAGAAAAAAGAACTTCTAAACTTTGTGAGTGTTGAGGCCCTTGCCCCCAACCTTTACCTATAATTAATCTTATAACTAGAGGTACGTTAAATTCACCTGCAGACATAAAATTCCATTTCGCAGCTTGATTTATGATTTGTTCAATTGATAATAAACTAAATTCTACTCTTTGATGTATAAGTATCGGCTTTAATCCTTGAGTAGCAGCACCTATCGCAACTCCTGTTACTGCGTTTTCAGATGTGGGTGTCTCTAAAACTCTTTTATTGCCAAATTTTTTATGCAGATTCTTTGTCGTGCCAAAAATTCCCTTAGGGTCATTTACACCTAACCCCATGATTATTACATTTTTATCATTTTGTAATAACTGTTCTTGTGCTTCCTTAATAGCTTGAAAATATTTTAAATTTCTCAATTTTTTCCTAATTTAATTAAATTTTTTTAAAATAGATTTTTTTGGAAAATTACTATTCTTTGCAAAATTAAAAGACTCAATAATCTCATTATCTATTTTTGATTTTATTTTAAATATTTCTTTTTTAGATAATTTTTTTTCTATTTTTTTTAGAGGACAGTTTTTAATCCATTTATCTAACTCTCCTTTTTTTCTATAACCTAAGTCATCATCCCAATTAGGCCCGCAATGTTCAAGCCATCGATAAGTTTTAAATTCTAAAAATACAGGTTTATTATGTTTTCTTATAAACTCAATGCATTTTTTTGCTAAGTTATAAACTTTTAAAACATCATTTCCATCACCAGAAAAAGCTGATACCCCATTACTTTTTATCATATTAATTATATTTCGTTTGTTGTGCTGCCTATCCTTTAAAGGAGTGTAAACAGAAAAGAAATTATTTTCACACACAAATAGAACCGGTATGTTATTTACTGCTGCAAAATTTACACTCTCATGAAATACTCCTTCTTCTGTTGCGCCTTCTCCAAAGAAAATTACTGTTATAAATTTTTTTCTTTTTACCTGTGAAATTGATTTCATGGCAACACCAACGCCTATAGGAATAGTGCTTCCAACTATAGGAACGGCCGCTACAACTCCAGCTTTTTTATCTTGCAAATGCATTGAACCCCCTAATCCCTTGGCACAACCAGTTTCTTTGCCATAAAGTTCTGCGATCATAGATTTTAGGTTTCCTCCTTTTGCAATATAATGTGCATGTGAGCGATGAGTACTTAACACTTTGTCGTTTTTCTTCAAGGATTGACAAACACCGGCTGCTACCGCTTCTTGGCCGATTGAAAGATGTACAGGACATCTCATTTCTTGTTCCTTGTATTTATTGGATATTTTAGTTTCAATTTTTCTAATTTTGTAAACTTTTTCAAATAAATTTTGATATAAGTTTTTCATTTTTTATAAAAATTATTTATTGTTTTTACTACATAAGTCAATTGTTTAGTTTTTAATCCACCATGAATTGGTAGTGATAGAATTTTTTTAGATTGACTTTCAGTTACAGGTAAAAATACTTTGGGTAAGTTATTTTTAAATATTTTTTGCTGATGAATAGGCACAGGATAGTGCACGTATGCAACAACACCTTTTTTGAGTAAATATTTTTGTAATTTATCTCTGTTGGCTACCTGTATTACAAACAAATGATAAGTATTAAATTCAAATTTTTTTTCTGGGGGGCAAAAGACATATTTTTTATCTAAATTACGCATATAAAAGTTTGCATTTTCTCTTCTTTTTTTAAAAAGATTTTTAATTGTTTTTAATCTAAAATTTAAAATTGCAGCTTGAACATTATCTAGTCTAGAATTGTACCCAATAGAATCTGATCTATCTCTAGTTTTAAGACCGTGATTTCTCAGTTTGCTTATATTTTTAAAAATTTTTACGTCATTGGTTATAACAAACCCTCCATCCCCCATTGCATTAAAATTCTTTAGTGGATGAGTTGAAAAACACCCAACCGAACCATAAGTGCCACAATACTTGTTTTGATATTTTGACCCAAAAGCTTGCGCACAATCTTCAATAACTTTGAGTTTATATTTTTTTGCAATTTGCATTACGGACTTCATGTTACAACTTCTGCCTGTTAAGTGTACAACCATTATTGCTTTAGTTTTTTTTGTAATAAGTTTTTTTATCTTGTTAGGATCGATATTCTGATCAGGTAATACGTCTGCAAAAATTGGAATCGCTCCAAGGTGAGCTATTGAACCTGCTGAAGCTATAAATGAATTTGATGGCGTGATGACTTCATCACCTTTTTTAACACCCACAGCATGTAAAGCTAATGTAAGCGCATCTGTTCCACTATTTAAAGAAACTGTATGTTTAATTTTTAAATATTTTGAAATATTTTTTTCAAATTTGAGAACGTGTTTGCAATTAACACCAACATATTCACCTGAGGAGAAAACACCATCTATGATTCTAAGAAGCTTCTTTTTCTCAGAGTGCCATTGTGATTTAAAATTAAGATAATCTACTTTCATTTTTTTTTAGTATAAAAATATTTTACAGTTTTTATAATGTAGTCTACCTGTTTTTTCTTTAAATGTTGATCACATGGAAAAGAAATAATTTTTTTTGCATGTTTATCTGTAATAGGAAAATCGCCTCTTTTATGTTTTAAATATTTCAATGATTCTTGCAAGTACATCGGTTTTGGGTAATGAATTTTTGCTTCTATTCCTTTAGATAAACAATATTTTAATAACTTGTCTCTATTCTTAGCAAATACGATGTAAAGGTGATAAACGATTTTTAAATTTTTGGGCCTTGGTGGAATTGTTATTTCATTAATTTTACTTAAATTCCTGTCATAATATTTTGCATTTTGAATTCTTTTTTTAGCAATTGAATGTGCTTTTGGTAGAAGCCAGTTTCCAACAACAGATTGAAATGTATCTAGTCTAGAATTATAACCTTGTATTTTAACTGTATCTCGATCAGCTAGTCCGTGGTTTCTTAATAAAAGCAAATGATTGTAGAATTTTTTATTATTAGTAGTAATTATTCCGCCATCAGACCATACATTTATATTTTTAAGGGGATGTAGGGAAAATGCACCGAACTCACCCCACGCACCTGCATTTTTTTTATTAATAGCACCTAAAATTGATTGGCACGCATCTTCAACTATAGGTATTTTATACCTTTTTGAAATTTTTTTTAGTTTCACCATATCAGTCATGTAACCCGTAAAATGTACTGGAACTATTGCTTTTGTTTTTTTTGTAATTCTTTCTTCAACATGCTCTACATTCATGCAAAATGTATCATCACAATCAACAAAAACAGGCTTGGCTCCTAACTCTGTAATTGCGCCAACTGTCGCAACAAAAGTATTAGCTGCTGTTATTACTTCATCGCCAAATCCCACATTTAAAGTTTTTAAAGAAAGTTTAATTGCATCTGTACCAGAGTTTACTCCTACAGCATATTTAACACCTATCAATGATGCAAAATTTTTTTCAAATTTCACCAATGGCTTTCCTAATGTGAAATCTCCTGTTTTAACAAATTTTCTTAATCTTACCCATAAGTTTGGAGCATGTCTAAATTGTTCAGGTAAATATGAATATCTTACTTTCATTTTTTTACTTTAAATATGACTCTAATGTTTTAAGCATCTTGCTTTTGGTAACGGTAATGCTATTTGCCATGTGTTGAATATTTTCTGCTGCGGCAAGCGATGCTAGAAGCATAGAAAAATTAATATTAATTTTTTTAAAAATACAAATTGTTAATAGCGCTAGCATTGTGTCACCAGTTCCTATTTTATCTGCAACTTTATTTGCAAATGCAGGACACTCGGTAATTTTTTTTAAAGAGCTATTGTAAATTTTTGCACCTCGCTCTCCTGAAGTTACTGCTATAAATTTTGATTTTAATTTTATTGCCAACTCTTTAATTAAAATATTTACATCATCTATTTTGTTTCTTAGTTCATGACGCATTTCATTTTCATTTATTATTATTAGATCTGCACCTTTATATTTTGAAATAGTATGATAACCAATATTTGCTGAGTTAAGCTGAGCATTCACTGCTAAAAATTTTGATTTTTTTAATATTAAATTTACTGATTCTTTAGAAATCAAACCGTGTCCATAATCAGATACAATTACAACGTCATGATTTTTAATATACTTTACTAGAAGTTTATTAAACTGAGCCTTTTGTTTAAAATCCAAAGGCTGATCATTTAAAGAGTGCAAGCCTAAAACTTTTGTCTTGCTAATATTATCTACAAATCTTTTTTTAACTATAGTGCAGGAATTTTTTTTTGATATAAATTTAGAATAAATATTTTTTTGTAAATTTTTAAGTATAAAGTTTTCATGTTCCCTTTTTTCACCTAAAAAACTTAATAAACTTATCTTCTTACAAAAGCCTGATAAATTTTTAGCAATAGAAGCCGCTCCACCTAAATATTTTTCAGTAAATAATTCTCTTAGAACTAAAACAGGCTCCTTTCCTGATTTCCCTAGTGCTTCACAATAAGTATATTCGTCGATTATTGTCTCTCCAATAACTAATACTTTAAGCTTTTCAAATGAATTTATAATCTTAGTAATGCTTTTGTTTTTGATTAAATTTTTATTCAGTCTTACATTGTCAAGATACTTTTTTTGTATGGCTGTTAGATTGTAACCAATATTATTAATAATATTGCTTGAACTAAACAAATCATCTTGAGTATAAAATATTTTTCCACCAATTCTTTTTACAGCAGCTTCTTCGTCTTTAATTTTTCCAGTTACATCAACTTTTTTATCTATGTAATCTTTTCCTTTACAGTAAACATCTGGTTTTAATAATTTTATTACAGAAACTGCGTCTGCAGAATTGTTAGCCGCAACATAATCCACACTTTTGAGGCCTGCCAAGCATTGCATTCTAAGATCTAGTGTGAAAATTGGTCTATTTGGACCTTTGTTAACAAAAGAGTCAGGCGTTACAGTTAAGATTAATATATCTCCTCTTTTTTTTGCTGTATTAAAATGTTTTATGTGCCCGATATGAAGTATATCAAAAACTCCATGACAATGAACAATTTTTTTATTTTGTTTTTTTAATTCTTTTGTCTTTTTGGACAAATCTAACAAGCTTATTATTTTTTTTTCAGTCAATATATTAATTATTTTTTTTTAAAAGTTTAAACCAAACGCGAGTGGCTTTTTTAATTTTAGATGGAGTCCATACAGGAGCTTTTTTCCAATAATCAATATTATTTAAAAGATCTTTTACTCCTGTTTCAATTTTAATTTTCGGTTTCCAATTTAATTCCTTTTTAATTTTTTTTATATCACCTAAGGACCTGTCGGGTTCACCTGGTCTTTTTGGAATATTTACTTTTTTTCCACCAACTAATTTTGCAATTTTATTTACTGTAATTTCCTTACCTCCTGCAACATTATAAATTTTAGAAGTTTTTTTTGAATAAGCTGCTTTTATTATTGCATTCACTAAATCTTTAACATGTAAAAAATCTCTTGTTTGTTCGCCATTACCAACAATAGTCAAAGGTCTTTTTGCTATTTTTTGCGCCAAAAAAACTCCAAACACCGCACCATATGCGCCAGATGTTCTTGACCTTCGGCCATAGATATTAAAAAAACGCAATGAAATTGCTGGCAGATTAAATAATTTAGCCCAATGCATTACTAATTCTTCGCCTTGCCATTTAGAAAAAGAATATGGATATTCAGTTTTTATACTTTCTTTTTCATTGGTCGGAAATTTTTTTGGGAAACCATAACAGCTAGCAGATGCTGCATAAATAAATTTTTTCACTTTTGATTTTATTGAAGACTGTACTACATTAAATGTTCCGAATACATTTGCTTTATAATATATATCAGGTTTCTCTATACTAGGAACAACGTCTGCGAGAGCAGCGAGGTGAAAAACATAATCAACGCTTTTGAAATATTTGTCTGAATTTTTTTTTGAAATATCAATATTAACAATTTTAATATTTTTTTTGTTGTGATGTTTTAAATTTGATCTTCTGCCTGTAGAAAAATTATCTAGCACAATAACAAAGTGGCCTCGCTTAATTAACTCGTCAACTAAATTACTTCCAATAAACCCCGCACCTCCAGTAACTAATGATTTCATCATATTTTATTTTTTGTGTTGGTAGCTCTGATCTTGTTTTGAAAACGAGCTTAAATTACTTTCAACCCATTTGATGCAACGATTTATTCCTTCGCCTGTTGAGATATTATCTTTCCAAAGAAAGTCTTTTTTAATTTTTTTATTTGATAAAATATACGAATGATCTCTTTTTGGCTTCGTTGAAGAATATGTAACTAATTTATCAAAATTATAATTCATTTTTTTACATATAATTTTTACTAAATTTTTTATGGAAATAAATTTACTGCCGCAAATGTGATAAATTTCTCCACTTTTTCCATTTTTCATTATAGAATAGGATCCTCTAGAGACGTCATCTATATGAATAAAATTTCTTTGTGGACGACCCATGCCTTCAAGCCTTATTGTTTTACCTTTTAAGATTGAATAAATTGTTCTTGGGATAATTCTATAAATTCTCTGACACTCTCCGTACACATTACTTGCCCTGATTGAACAATAATTAATTTTATTTCTGTCATGAAGAATCTTAAGAAAAAGTTCTGGAGTAACTCTAGATACAGCGTAAGGAGAATTAGGATTGTAATAGGTATTCTCTGTTATTTTGCCCGATTTCGTGTTTCCGTAAACTTCTGGTGTGGAAATATGAATTAGTTTTGTTTTAAATTTAACTTTTGAGATACTATTATAAAGCTTAGTTATATTAAAAGAATTTGTATAAAACCAATCAATAGGGTAATCCCAGCTTTCATCAACCATGCTTTGGCATGCATAGTTGAATATGAATGAAGGTTTTTTTAGTTCAATTAACCGCATTATTCTATTCTGATGTCTATTAATGTCATATTTAAAAAATTTAAAATTTTTATTTTTAGAATTAAATCTTAAAAAGGATTTTTTATTAAGTTTTGATCTGCTTAATCCAATTACTTTATAATTTTTCTTTAATAGAAGTTCTATTAATGATCCGGCTGAAAAGCTATTAGAGCCTATAATTATAACTGTTTTATTTTTTTTTTTAGCCATCTGATTGAATGAAAATTTGGTTGATCCTTAAGTATATTTTTATCATACATATTTTTAAGCTCGGTTATTGCTAAATTGATATTTTTTTTTGGTTTAAATCCAGTTTTTAATAATTTACTTGAGTCAAGATTGTAGCTTCTGCTATCGCTTACATTTTTTTTAATTTTTATCTTAGCGTTAATTTTTTTTGAAATAGTTTTTGCAATATCTAATATCGATAAATTTTCAAAGCCTGCATTGAAAGTTCCGTGTTTTAAATTATTTTTTTTAATAAAGAATAGGTAAATTCCAATCAGGTCATCTATATGGATATTAGGTCTTTTTTGTTTTCCACCAAAAACTGTAATTTCTTTATTCTTTAAAGCCTGAAAAGTCAGCATGTTTACTGTGATATCAAGTCTCATTCTAGGAGAAAATCCACAAACTGTTGCGGGTCTTATTATTATAGTATTAATTTTATCTTTATAAGAGAGAATTATCCTTTCTGTAACCATTTTTACTTTATTATAAGTTGAAATAGGCTTTAAGGATAAATCTTCTGTTACTCTTTTTTCTTTTTTAATTCCATAAACTGATCCAGATGAAGCATAAATTATTTTTTTTACTTTATTTTTTACTAAGTGCTCCATTAAAATATAACTACCTAAAGCTGATGTCTCCCAGCATAAAGTGGGATTTAGATCACCCATGGGATCGTTAGCTATACTAGCTAAATGGACGCAGGTATTAACGTTTTTTAATTTTACTTTTCCAATGTCTCTTATGTCTAATTTATAATTTTTTACTTTTTTGTGTTTTATAAAATAATTACCAAAAATATTTTTATCAACATTAATAACTTTATAACCGTGTTTAACTAATGACTCGATTAGTTTTACTCCTTTGTACCCCGAACCACCAGTTACTAAGATTGTTTTTGACATTATTGTTTTTAAATACTTACCTTTATAATTGCTTTTCCAAATATTTTATTATTTTTGTAATCTTTGATTAATTTATTTATATTTTTTAGATTGTAAATTCTATCAATATATTCTTTGAAATTAAATTTTGTTTTAACAAAAAAAGTTAAATACCTTAATAAGTCTTCCTGGGGCGAAAAATCACCACCATAAGAACCAATCAACCTCAAACCATAATTCAATTTTAGTGTATTTATTGCTAATTTTTCATTAAATTTAGGAACACCCACTAAAACAACTTTTCCTTTTGATGGATGTTGTAAAATTTTTGACAATAATTTCGAAGATCCAGTAGTGTCTACTATATAATCATAAAAATTATTCTTTAAATTTGATGTTAAATTACGTTCATTTGTATTTTTATAAACTTTAGTTGATCCAAATATTTTACACTTTTTTATCGCTTTTTTCCTTATTTCAATAACGTCAATGTCTGACAATAACATTTTTTTACAATAGTGAATCATTGGAAGTCCTAATGCGCCTCCACCAATTATTAAAATTTTTTTTCCCAGTCTTATATTTAAAATTTTTTCTAAAGTAGAAATAGCAACGGGTAAAGAGCATCCCATGAGCGGTAAAATTTTAGAATTAAATTTCTTTTTTGGAATTTTTGTTAATCTATTTTCAGATATAATTGAATATTCGCTAAAAGTAGTAATTTGACCAGCGTTAATTGGTTTGGGAAAATCTTTACTTTCATATTTAATACCTTCTGTCTCAAAGCCACTTGATTTCATCCAGTGTAAGACAACCAAATCATTTTTTTTAACCTTGGTCACTTTTTCCGCAACTTCAACTACTGTAGCGCTAGCTTCGTGACCAAGACAATGAGGCAAAAATTCATCTTTACCTTTGGTTCCAGAAATTTCTCCATATTGCGATGAACAGAAAGCAGAGTATAAAATTTTAACTAAAACTTGGTTAGTTTCTAGTTTTTTAAATTTTAGTTTGCAAAATTTAAGTGGTTTATTATTTTTAACTAAAACTGCAGCATTAAAAAATTCCATTTTTATTTAAGCAAAGCTCCGCACTTTGTAAAACCTCTTATTTTTACAACTTTTTTTTTCATTTTTTTTACAATGGGTTCAAAGAATAATCTTTGTTATCAACAGTAGTTTCTAAGTTTCCCATTAAAATTTGAATTTTGTTTTTTTGAATTTTTAATATTTTAAATATCATTTGTGTAAAAGGCCCAGATGAAAATCTATAGTAATTTCCAACCTTTGTTTCATATATTGGTTTAGTTATTATACCTTTATAATTCTCTTTACTTTTGCAATATTCAATAAATTTTATAATTTCATTCTGACAGCTCATAAAGCCATTTAAATAGTATTTTACACCTTTGATGTAATTTAAACGCTTTATGGAATTTTCTCTTGAAAAAGTTTTATCAAAACAAAATAAATAGTCACCTAAAAGGTCATGTTCTTTTTTTATTAATTTATTTTTTTCAAATTTTTCCTGGAATATTTTAGGACGATAAATTTTACTTTCTTTTCCAAATTTATTTTGAAGTTCTGATAATAGGAAATTTATTTTTTTTTTATCGAATTTTATTATTGTCCACATTAATCTAACTCCTTTTTTAAATCATCGTATTCTTTGATTTTTCTTTTCATGAAGTTAATAGTAAGTTTTGTTCGTTCACTAATTCCTTTGGGGGTAATGATGTATTGAATATAGTTGATTTTATCTTTTTTATTTTTAAAATTATTTATTTTAACTAAACCTTTTTCTTTTAAT
>ERZ890510.2287-NODE-2287-length-11051-cov-4.415697_pt1 | contig 11051 bp, 10 predicted proteins | sample MGYA00521265_ERZ890510 | MGnify/ENA primary metagenome ERZ890510 (study PRJEB32303, sample SAMEA104408624) | aquatic metagenome | biome: Brackish water; feature: Chemocline; material: water | place: Baltic Sea | collected 2014-10-26T21:54:00 | depth 110 m ...
TTTCGACCAATGTCGTACCGGGACGACAGACCTGCGCGACATATTTCTTGCCCGCTGCCCGCACCAGATAAAAATCGTTCATGCCGCGATGCAGCAGTTCGCACAAGAACGGCGTGCCCAGCCCGTAGTGAGCGTTGATCGCACCGCCTAACGCCGTGGCGTCAAGAATGGTGTGGGCCGCCGGAATGATATGTTGGTTCATGGTGCCTCCCCGGATCGCCGCATCCTACCCGTCAGGGGGCGCGAACGCATAGCGCTAGCAACGTGCCAGCAGAAATAGGCGGGCCGCCAGGATACACTTGTCACAACTACGAAGGAGAACCGCCATGACCGATACGCCGGGACGTTTTCTTAATCTTCAGACCTGTATTTACCGGGTGAACGACCTGGCCAAAGCCAAGGCCTGGTACACCGACGTTCTGGGCGCGCCGCCCTATTTCGACGAGCCATTTTACGTGGGCTTCAGCGTCGTGGGTTTTGAGCTGGGGTTGATGCCCGGCGAAACCCAGATTGCCGAGCACCCCGGCGTGTTGTGCTATTGGGGTGTTGCCGACGCGACGGTCGAGCACGCCCGGCTTCTCTCACTGGGTGGGACGGCACTCGAAGAACCGCATGACGTCGGCGAAGGCATTGTGGTCGCAGCGGTGCGCGATCCGTTCGGCAATCCGTTCGGCGTGATCTGCAACCCGCACTTCACCAAATAGGCTCAGGTCGACCCAAGCACGAGTGCGGCGCGCCGCTCTGCTGCACGGTGGGCATACAGCAGAAGCACAAGCGCGCCGCTAACGCCGATCATCATCCACAGCGCGCCGTCGAAGCCGCCGGTCACATCCGAGACCACGCCGATCGTGAACGGGCCCAGAACACCGCCAATTTCGGCGGCCGAGAAGAACAAACCGCCCGCCGCACCCATGTGTTGTGCCTCGACGCCGCGGGTTTCCATGAGGATGAGCATCGCCACGGCCATTAACGAGCCGCGACCAAGTCCCTGAATCACCAGCGAGGTCACGATGCTTGGCATGGCTGGACTGAAGAGTAGGACGGCGCCGATGCCGATACTGACGAACAGTACGAGAAGGATGGAGAAGCGCCACCGCGGCGTGGCAAGACGCGGCACGACGAGTGATCCAACAACCCCTACAGCGACCGGCAGCGCCGCCCACAGGCCCGCTGCTGCCGGTGCCATGCCGCCGTGGCGCAACAATTCGGGGAGCCAGTTGCCCATGCCGTGAAAGAAGAAAAATATCCCGACGCTCATCATCAAGACCAGGACCACCGACCGAATCCGGAGCAGGTTTCCAAAGACGGCGATCTGATCGCCCATCGACCCGCGTGAGTTGTTCGTCGCCTCTACTGCGCGGTTGATCGGATTCATCGCGATAACCAGCCAGCCAAATCCCGCAGCGAACACGATGGCTGAGTAAACCAGGAGGGCCGCGCGCCAGTCCTCGCCCACAATCGGCATCAAGACGCTATTGGTGAGCGCAAGGGCTACCGCGCTGCCGAGCGATGGTCCGGTGATGTAGATCCCGACAGCGAGGCCGCGTTCCTTGCCCTGAAACCACTGCGCGATGGCTTTTGGCGCGCCAATCGAGATGAGCGGCCCGCCGATCCCAAAGAGCCCAACGGCGATGAACATCGTCAAGAAATCAGGCGCGACCGACCGCAGTACCCCGGACGCGGCCATGATCAGGGCAGCAAGGAACAACGACCACTTCAATCCGACGCGGTCGATGAACGCACCGCACGGAATCGCAACCACGATGTAGACCAGGGGCCAAGCGCCAAGAATGCTCCCCATCGCGGTATTGCTGATTTCGAGATCGGTGGTGATCCGGGCAACCAGAGGCGCCATCGACGCGACCAGCAGTCCGAACGAAAAATAGATCAACCAAATCCCGCCAAGCATGGCCCAGCGAAAAGGATGTTCGTGCGGCGTGATCGCTGCCTCGGACGTTGTCGCGATGTTCAGAGTCTCACTCCCCTAGGAAATCGCCGCGGTCGCTGTCTCTCGTCGCACCACATGGCGATGCGCCGCCAGCAGCAATACCAGAACAACGCTCACCACCGCTAACACCAATAGCGGTGCGGCAAATGTTCCGGTGACCTCAAACAGGACGCCGAAACTGAGCGGACCGAAGACCCCGCCAATCTCCGCCGCCGTGAAAAAGAGCCCGCCCGCCGCGCCGATCTGGTGGCTGGCGACCCCACGGGTGTCCATCAAGGTCATGAGCGCTACGGTCATCAGGGCGCCCCGCGCAATGCCATGCGCGACAAAGGCGGCGCCGAGAAGAACCGGATTCGGCGACATCAGAAAAACCGCACCCAACCCCATGCAAAGAAACAACATCAACAAAACGGTCGATCGCCGCTCCGGCGTCGCCAGGCGCGACACGATCAGCGAGGCGACAACGCCAACGGCGACCGGTGTCGAGGCCAACAACCCCGCCGGCCCAGCGGCAATGCCGTGGGCGATTAGGATTTCCGGCAACCAATTGGTTGTCGCGTCGTAGAAATAGAAAATCCCCACACTCATCGCGAGGATGAGGACGACGGCCGGTACTCTCAGAAGATTGGCGTAGACCGCGACCTGGTGGCGGATCGTGCCACGACCGCCCGCCTCGTCACCGGTATCGGCGCGGCGAAACGCGGCCCGGGACGAGAGCGCGAGCCAGTAGAGTCCGCCGGCCACCATAAATGCCGCATAAATCGCCAGCACCAGCCGCCAGCGCCCGCCGGTAAGCGGCATCAGCACCGTGTTCGACGTCGCCAATGCGGCGATTCCACCGAGCGCAGGGCCGGTGAAGTAGATGCCCATCGCCAACCCCCGCTCGCGCCCGCTGAACCATTTCGCGATCGCTTTCGGGGTGGTGATCGACAGCAACGGCCCGCCGATTCCAAATAACGCGACGGCGAAGAACAGGCTCCAGAAATCAACGGCCAGACCGCGCGTGATCGCCGATACCGCCATGATCGCCGCCGCGATCAACAAGGACCGCCGGGTCCCGAGCCGGTCGACCAGGGTGCCGCACGGGATCGACGCAAACACATAGAACAGCGGCCACGCGCTGAGCACGGTGCCCATTGCCGAATAGCTCAGTCCCAACGCGGCACTTACCGGCCCCACCAGCGGTGCGAGCCCGTTTATCTGAAGACCGAAGGAAAAATAGATCAGCCAGATGCCGCTGAGAACCACCCAGCGGTACGACGTTTCGTGCGCCACCGGCGAGGGCGCCACGGTCGCGGTCGTCATGCGCGGGGTCTAAAGAATGCCCAAGGCACCGATGTGTCGCCGCGTCCGTTCGCCGAACCAATCAAGATCGGGATTGAGGAGCGTTGTGTGCCCCACGGCGTTTACGTTCTCGGCAAAGCCGATCAAAAAGCGCAATTCCTTGGCTGCGTAGAACAGCGGCATCAGCGCGCGCTCAGCTGTGCTCATCAGGCGTGTGCTTTCGTATCCCGCCACAAAGGACTCGTTGATGGCGTCGTCGACTCCGCCGATGTAATCGTTGGCCCAAGTGAAACTGCTGATCTCCGCGGCCCAGTGGTCGACGCCGCAATTATCAAAATCCAACAGGACAATTTCGCCGTTGTCGATGAAGGCGTTGAAGCTGTGAAAGTCGCCGTGGCTCGGTCCTTTGGGCGCGTCGGCCTCGGGGAGCCGCTTCAGCGCATTGGCGATTGCGTCGACCGCCCGGGCATACCACGCGCTGTCCCCCGCGCGGTGCGCCACCATGCGCTGTAGGTCCGGTAGGCCGCGCCGCAGCTGCCCGCTGCTGTCGACCTGCCGCACCTCTTTGGGCGCAAATTTTTTGGCCATCACGTGCATCCGCCCAAATAGCGCGCCCAAGCGGTGTGCGGTATCAGGATCGGGGTTATCGGCAAATGGCGCCCCAGCCGCCCAACGGAACAACGACAAATGGCGCGCGCCTTCTGGCGCACGCAGTGGAACGTATAGCGCGCCGTCGCGCGTCGGCAACGCCGCCGGCACAGGGATGCCGGCATCGTCTAGGAAGTTGAGAAATGCCGTTTCATAGGCGACGTCGGCTTCGCTGCGAAATCCAGAGCGCCAGACGCGGCTCGCATAGGTCGTCTCGCCGCCGCGGACGAGATACACGTCGTTCATCCCGCGCGTCAGCAATTCGCAGTGGACCGGTTGCGGCAGGTCGTAAGCCCCGGCGATGAGATCACGCAGCGCGGGTGAATCAAGAATGGAGTGCGCAATCGGCAAAACCTTGGCGGCCATCGTCGTGTCCTTGGGTGTCAGGGGAATCGTCGAAGAACGGGCCGCAGTGTAAGCGTCCGGGCCGCCGCCACCAATCACCTTTGCTCACGTTGCCCGACGCACGAGGTTTGTGGCGGTTTCGGTGGACAAGGCACGCAGTCGCTGCATATTGCTAGGGTCCAGCTCCACCCCCGCGCGTTCCTGGAGACCCCATGCGGCTTTCGCCCACCGAGACCGATATTCTACTGGTCATTGACGTGCAAAACGACTTTTGCAGGGGCGGCGCGCTGGCCGTTCCAAATGGCGACGACGTTGTGCCGATTATCAACCGCTTGCAGGATCGTTTCCCGAATGTCGTCCTGACGCAGGACTGGCACCCCACCGACCACACGTCTTTCGCCTCGCAGCACAAAGGCAAAAACGCATTCGATACGGTGGCAGCGGCTCATGGCGCGCAGGTGTTATGGCCGGATCATTGCGTCCAGAACACCTCTGGCGCGGACCTCCACCCAGACCTCGCATCAGCTAACGCTCAACTCATCATCCGTAAGGGGTTTCGCCGGGCCGTCGACTCCTACTCGGCGTTCTTTGAGAATGATCGGACCACGCCGACTGGTCTTACAGGGTACTTGCGCGAACGCGGGATCGACCGCGTGTTCCTGACCGGACTTGCGACCGACGTGTGCGTCCGGTTCAGCGCGATGGATGCGCGCAACCAAGGGTTCGACACCGTCCTCATTCTCGACGCATGCCGCGGGCTGAATGACGACGCCGTCAGCAAGGCCGTTGTGGCAATGAAGGAGGCCGGGGTGCGCATCATGGAATCTTTTGCCGTCACCGGGGTCGCGGCATGACCCAATTCGTCACCCTGGACGAAATTCGCGCTGCGCATGACAGCCTGCCCGGCATCATTCGGCGCACGCCGATTGTGCCGCTGGCGCGGGACTCGGGCGAGGTGGGCCGCGAATCGCTGTTCCTCAAGCTGGAGAATCTTCAAGTCACCGGCGCCTACAAGGTGCGCGCGGCGTTCAACATGATCCGCGTGTTGGGGCCGCAAAATCTCAAACGCGGATTGGTCCTCACCTCTTCAGGGAACTTCGCGCAGGCGTTCGCGTTGGCGGGGCGGCTCTATGATGTGCCGATCGTCGTGGTGATGATGGACCGCACCAGCCCGTTCAAGGTCGAGGCGGCACGCGGCTATGGCGCCGAAGTGGTGTTTTGCGGCGATGATGCCTTGGCCCGCCAACCGACTGCCGAACGGGTCGCGGCCGAACGCGGGATGACCGTGATCGACACCTGGGAGGAACGCCCCATCCCGGCCGGCCACGGCAGCATCGGCCTGGAATTGCTCAAACAAATGCCCGAGGTCGAGTGCGTCCTAGCGCCGGTGAGCAGCGGCGGCATGATTGCCGGCGTCGCCACGGCGATTAAAGAAAGTGCGCCACACGTCAAGGTGATCGGGGTTCAGCCCGAGCGCGCCAACGCGGCCTATGTCTCACGAGAGAACGGTGCACCAACGACGATCGACTATTGGGACAGCATGGCGGATGGGCTATCGGCAGTACGGCCCGGCGCCTTCCCGTTCGCCCATGTGCAACGCTATGTCGACGATATCGTTCTGGTCAGCGAAGCCGACATCGCTGCCGCGTTTCGCGCCTTGCTCTATCGCGGCAAGGTCTTGGGCGAGCCCGCTGGGGTGGTGGCGGCAGCCGGTTTTCTGTCGGGCCGCGTTCCTTCCGACCGAAAGACCGTTGCGCTGGTAACCGGCGGGAACATTGTCCCAGACATGGTTCGCCATTTGTTGTCCGACCCGAACGAGCACTCCCTACAATAAGAAAGGACCGCCCAGTTGCCTGCGGCGGTCCCAATCTCGGATGTGGCGAATGACTGCGTTAGGGGGGAGTCACTCGGCCATCCAACCTAGTGAATATCCGTCTCGCGCGACACAGGGGGTCGGAAGCAGCGAGAGCGGAGGTTCGGCTTAGGCTATTTCTTCCCGAGGCCCGCCTTTGAAGCGGGTTTCGAGGAAATACCAGGTTTTGCGCCGGGCTTTGCGGACGACGCGGGCTTCGCGCCGGGTTTCTTCGTGTCCATTATCGGTTGCTCTCCAAAAACCAGCATGTGCTGGCGGGCGTATTTGTAGCCCCCCCCTACCATCGATCAAACAAATGTTTTAGTTAGTTAGTATCGATATTTACGATGGTATGTCATGGACGACACGCAAGCGCGCACCTTTCTCGAAATCATCGAGGCGGGCACATTTGTGGCGGCGGCCCAACGGCTGAATGTCACGCAGTCCACCGTCAGCGCACGGATTAAGGAACTTGAACTGACGCTTGGGCGGCCGCTTTTTCTCCGCGGTCGTGCGGGGGCGACACTCACGCCCGCCGGGCACCGGCTGCGCCGTCACGCCACGGCGATCCTGCGCGTATGGCAACAGGCGAAGCAGGAGGTCGCGCTACCGGCGGCATATCGCGCGAGCTTGCGCATCGGCGGCCAACTCAGTTTGTGGGACCGCGTCCTGGTACGTTGGTTGGGCCGCCTCCGCGCGGAGATGCCGGATGTCGCGTTGCAGGGCGAGGTAACCCAGCCCGAAGGCCTCATGCGGCAAATGACCGAGGGCTTTCTAGACGCCGCCATTCTTTACTCGCCGGAATCTCGGTCGGGCCTCATCGTCGAGCCCCTTCTCGAAGAGACGCTGGAGCTGGTGAGCAGCGCGGCGAATTACGCCGACTCGCCCAACGTTCCTTATGTCTTTGTCGACTGGGGACCGGAGTTCCTGAACAGTCATCAACAAATCTTTGCTGACACGGAAACCCCGGGGCTTCACGTGAGCGTCGGGGTCATCGGTCTGCAATACATTTTGGAGTTTGGGGGGGCCGGCTATTTTCCGACCCGCGTGGTTCAACCGCTTATCGAGCGCGGCAGACTCTTTCGCGTCGAGGGCACACCGTCTTTCGCGCGGCCGGCGTTCGCGGTGTACCGCAGCGACGACAAAAGTGCCGAGCTTGCCGCTGCGCTGGTTTGTTTGCGGACTCTTATCGCCGAAGAACCGGCGATCCACCCCGACGCGGTCAACGTTTCTTCTTCGCTGCCGCCGCCTTCCTGAACTGGGGTTTGCGCTTGGCGCGGAAGGCCCGCTCGCCTTCCCGTCCCTCCGGTGAATCGTAGTACAGACGCACCGCGATGTTGCCGAGATTGGAGAGGCCGCGAATCGATTCGGTCTCGGCGTTGAACGCACGCTTGCCCAACGCAATCGCGGTCGGGCTCATTTGCAAGATTTCGTCGCACCAGCGCCGCACTTCGGCATCGAGCTGCGCGTCGGGCACGACGGCGTTCACCAGCCCCATCTCCATTGCCTCATGCGCCGAGTAGCGGCGACACAAGAACCAGATTTCCTTGGCCTTTTTTTGACCGACATGGCGCGCCAACAAGTTGGTGCCGAACCCGGGATCGACCGAGCCCATCTTTGGACCGGCTTGGCCGAAGACCGCGCTCTCGCCGGCAACCGTGAGGTCGCAAATCGTCGCCAGCACGTTGCCACCACCGATGCACCAGCCGCGCACCTTGGCGATCACCGGCTTAGGCGCATCGCGCATGATCGAGTGCAGTTCCTCAATCGGCAAACCAATGGTGCCGCGACCATCGTAGACGCCGTCATGCGCGCCCTGGTCGCCGCCCGAGGAAAACGCTTTCTTTCCCGCGCCCGTCAGGACGATCACGCCGATGTCGTCGTTCCACGCCGCTTTGTTGAAAGCATCCACCAGCTCTTCGCAGGTTTGCCCGCGAAACGCATTGTGCACTTCGGGACGGTTGATGGTGATTGTCGCGACGCTATCGCGCACCGTGTACTTGATGTCTTTGAACGCCACGTCAGGTTTGTCCTTGCCAATAGGGTTTGCGCAGATCGGCCTTCATGACCTTGCCCGCGGGGTTGCGCGGCAATTCGTCACGAGTTTCTATTGATGCAATGCGCTGGTGCTTACCGAGTCGTTCGTTGGCCCAGGTCCGCATCGCATCCAGGTCAGGCGCCGCGTCCGAGGTCGGCACGATCAACGCCAGCGGGGTTTCGCCCCAGCGTTCGTGCGGAATACCGATGACACACAAATCGTAAACGTCGGGATGGGCGCCCAGAACGCGCTCGATATCGGCCGGGAACACGTTGTAACCGCCCGACACGATCATGTCCTTCTTGCGGTCGAGCAGAAAGAGAAAGCCGTCCTCGTCGAGCCGCCCGATATCGCCCGAGCGCAAAAAGGTGCGCCCACTGCCGGGCTCACGCCAGATCGCGGCTTCGGTCTGTTCGGGGCTGTTGTGATACCCCTTCATCAGGATCGGACTGTGACCGACGATTTCGCCGGCCTCGCCTTGCGGCAATTCCTTGCCGTCATCGTCAATGATGCGGATGTCATTGCCCAACATTGCGCGCCCCACCGATACAATTTTGGCCGGCAAATCCTCCGGCCGCACGATTGTCGCGAAGCCTTCGGTCAGTCCATAGACCTCGTAGTAGCCGCACGGGAACGCTTCCAGCATGCGACGTTTGATACCCTCGCGCATGTGCGAGCCGACAGTCGCGAGCGTCTTTAACGACGAGAGGTCGCGCGTCTGCGCCGCGGGCGAATCAAGAATTACCTGATATTGGGCCGGCACCATAACCGTCGCCGAGCCGTGCCAGCGCTCGACCAAGCGGCACCATTCTTCGGCCTCGAACTTCGGCATGATGACCGTGCTGGCCCCAAACAGGAACGCGCACAACAGCAGTGTCCACGCGGTATTCGAGTGCAACGCCGTTGTCACGATAAAGACTGAATCGGTGTTGAAGTGCTGTTCCGAACTCATCAGATAGGCGTGATTGAGACGGCAATAGTGCGTCAACACGATGCCTTTGGGGACGCCCGTCGTGCCCGACGAATAGATCAGACACGCATCGTCATCGGGTTCAATACGGATTTGGGGCGCGTCGTCGCGCGCAGCCGCTAACCAATCGTCGAACGTCCGCCAACCCGGCCCCGCACCACCGATGGCAATAAACGCGGCGGCATCGACGGTCAGTTCGGCACGGATACTGTCGATGCGCTCCAGATAGGCATCGCTCACGATCAATACCTTGGCGCCGCAATCGGCAATCATCGTGGCTAAGCTGTCTGCGGTCACGATTGTCGGCAGCGAGGCCACCGCAGCCCCCGCTTTCAGCGTGCCGAAATAAGCGCATACCGAATCGCTGCTGTTGTCGGCAAGAATGCCAACCTTGTCGCCGCGCCCGACGCCTAGGGCGGCCAGCGCATGGGCGATTCGATTTTGACGCCGCTCAAAGGCCCCCCAGGTGAGCACAACGTCGTTGCAGATCAGTGCAGGTTTCTCGGGATGGCGCCGCGCGTGCAGCGCCATGTGCTCGGGGATCAAAATGGCGGGGATGTCGAATCTGGTCATGGCCGCTGCAGTCTCGCGGCGCAGGCGGTGTCGCGCAAGTCCATCGCTTGCGGCCAACCCGCTACAGCGCCACACTCGCGGGCAGAGGGAGCACCAAATGGCGCAAACCAAACATGCGATGTTGGTCAACGCGGACCACGATGAGGCAGCGCGCCAGCATTTCGCCGTGGGGCTGAAGTCCCACCTCTCGGCCCACGTCGCATCTGGGACAAAATCGGCCTACGAGGCGCGGGTCAAGCCAGCTTACCGCCGCGCCAAGGGCCGCGTGCCGACGACGCGCCATGAGGTACGGCGGGCCCTCGCACACGACCCGTACTACCAGGCAGCCAGCGCGCTCAAGCGCACCGCGCAGGAAATCATGTGGGACGCGGTCGGCGCGCCCGTGGAGCGCGAATGGGACGACCTAAAGGCCCGCGCGCAAACCTGCAGCGCTCAACTCGGCTCATTGCGGCTCGATCCGGCCCTCAAAATTCCCCGCTATCACGCGGCCGTCGATATTCACTGCATGCCGGGCGGCTACCACAGCGAAATCGGCGCGGACGACCTGTACGCCGGCGCGCTCTACGACCGGGGCATTTATTTGTTCTCGATGGGGCTGCGCGGCGACCTCAACGACGATTTCGGCCACAGCCTGGTGGCGTGGGTTCGCAGCCAATATCCGGATCTATCGCCAAAACGAATCCTCGACATGGGTTGTTCCGTCGGGCACGGCACGCTGCCCTGGGCTGACGCCTTCCCCGACGCTGAGGTCCATGCCTTCGATGTCGGGGCGCCAATGCTGCGCTACGCCCATGCGCGGGCCAGTGCGCTCGGCAAGTCCGTGCACTTCTCCCAACAGAATGCCGAGGCGACGGATTTTCCTGACGGTCACTTCGACCTCATTGTGTCGCAGATCATCATTCACGAGACCTCGCGCCGCGCCCTGCCCCGCATCTTGCGTGAGTGCCACCGCCTCCTGAAACCCGGCGGGTTGATGGTGCACATGGACGGGATCGATTGGCGTGGTCTCGATCCCTACGACGCCTTCGTTCCCGACTGGGACACCTACTTCAACAACGAGCCCTTCATCGGCCCGATGCACGACCTAGATCTGCCGCAGCTCGCTGCAGACGTGGGTTTCTCGAGAGATAAAATCATCTTCGCGACCGCGACCAGCGCGCGCCGAGAACACGAAAACCGCGACCGCAGCGAGCTCACATCCGGCGACTTCGGCAACGTGGGCGCGTTTATGGTGTTCGGCGGCATTAGGGACTGATTAGAAAATGGGCACGACGTTCGTGGTGCCTATTTTTCGTGCAATCATTTGGTGAGATTGATCGTTAAATAGCTGCCGCCGCCGACAATATCCCTTTATTTTCAATTACTTAAAGAACCTGGCACGTCTTGGCACGAC
>ERZ890510.2292-NODE-2292-length-11030-cov-3.724738_pt1 | contig 11030 bp, 8 predicted proteins | sample MGYA00521265_ERZ890510 | MGnify/ENA primary metagenome ERZ890510 (study PRJEB32303, sample SAMEA104408624) | aquatic metagenome | biome: Brackish water; feature: Chemocline; material: water | place: Baltic Sea | collected 2014-10-26T21:54:00 | depth 110 m ...
GCAAAGTTGCCGGAATGAGAGGCGCCGCATGAACATCACCTTATCGTCAATCCTGGGACGTCTGCGGCGAGGTCGACGCACGATCCGCCCCCGAAAGCAAACCACACCCTCCTTCGCCCAACCCTGCACGCCGATACGACGCGACAAACGCCGCGACATCGCGATGGAAACCGGGCGGACGCGCCTGCTCATCAGCGGCACGGTGCTGATGCTGGGGTTCGCCGTTGTCGGCGCACGCCTGATCGAAGTCTCTCTCTTGCAAGGCGCCCGCGAGCCGCGCGTCGCGCACGCGCCCAGCGCATCGGAAATGCGTACGGATCGCGCCGATATCATCGACCGTAACGGCAAAATACTCGCGACCACGCTGAAAACCGTGTCGATGTTCGCCAATCCCCGAAAAATTCTCGACGCCGACGACGCCGCACGCCTGTTGGTTACGGCTTTACCCGATTTGCGGGAGGCGGAAATCGCCGCCAAACTCAAATCGAACCGCGGCTTTGTATGGTTGAAACGAAATTTGTCCCCCCGGCAGCAATGGGACATTATCAAGCTGGGCATCCCCGGCGTAGAATTCCAAAGCGCTGAAACCCGGATCTATCCGCACGGACCAATGGCGGCGCATGTCCTGGGTTACGTCGATATCGACAACAATGGCCTGGCTGGCGTCGAACAGAGTTTTGACACCGCCCTTCGCAGCAACGCCGAACCGCTGACGCTGACCCTGGACGTTCGGTTACAGCACTTGCTGCGCGTCGAACTAATGACCGCGATGTCGACCTTTCGCGCCATCGGGGCGACCGGGCTCATCCTCGACGCCCGCCTTGGGGAGGTTCTCGCCATGGCCTCATTGCCCGATTTCGATCCCAATACGCAAGGCCGCGCCAACGCCGATCAGCGGTTCAACCGCGCGACGCTGGGTGTTTACGAACTCGGATCGACCTTCAAAATTTTCACAACAGCCATGGCGCTGGATTACGGCGTCGTCGGCATGAAAGGGGGCTATGACGCCACCAACCCAATTCGGATTTCCCGCTTCACGATCCGCGATTATCACGCCAAGAAGCGGTGGCTTTCAGTTCCTGAAATTTTTATGTACTCCTCCAATATTGGCGCCGCAAAAATGGCCCAAGACGTTGGCGGCGACGCCCAACAAGAATTTCTTTCACGCCTGGGGTTGCTACGCCCCGCGTCCATCGAACTGCCCGAAGTCGGTTCGCCGATATCGCCAAACCCATGGCGGCCGATCAACACCATGACGATCGGCTTCGGTCATGGTCTCGCCGTCAGCCCGTTACAACTCGCTGTCGGCGTCGCGGCCGTGGTCAATGGCGGCGTCATCAATCGCCCAACGTTGATCCACCGCACCCCCAAGACTGGCGCCAAAACAGTGCGCGCAATGCGCGGCGACCGCGTCATGTCGGAAGAAACCTCTCAAGAACTCCGGCGTTTAATGCGCCTAGTTGTGACGAAAGGCACCGGCGGCAAGGCCGCAGCGCCCGGTTATCTGGTTGGTGGCAAAACCGGCACGGCGGAGAAATCGAAACGCCAGGGGTATAGCCAGCACGCGCTGATTTCCTCATTCGTCGGCGCCTTCCCCATGACCGATCCCCGTTATGTGATTTTCGTGGTGCTTGACGAGCCTCAAGGCACGAAAAAGACCCACGGCTTCGCAACGGGCGGATGGACCGCAGCCCCGGTCGTGCGACGCATTGTGGAGCAAGCAGCGCCGTTGCTGGGCATCGGGCCAACGGACGAAACAGCGCCGGCGGTATTGCGCCGGTTGAATATCGATATGGAATCAGAGGGCCGCCGACTTGCGTCTTATTGAGTTGGTGGAGATAGCGGAACCGAACGACATGACTATGGAGCGCATCAAACCTGATCTGAATATCGCCGGTCTTTCGGCTGATAGCCGTGCCATTTTGCCGGGTTTCCTCTTCGCCGCCCTGCCGGGCGCGGCGACGGACGGGCGCGCCTATATCCCACAGGCGCTCGAAAATGGAGCTGTTGCGATTCTCGCCCCTGCGGGTTTCCGCCTGCAGGACTGGACCGGCGGCGCCGTGCGGGACGACATCAGCGTCATCACCGACCCCGACCCCCGTCGGCGGCTTGCCCGGATGGCGGCGCGGTTCCATGGCGCACAGCCCGACACCATCGCGGCGGTCACGGGCACCAACGGAAAAACCTCCGTCGTGTCCTTCACTCGACAAATATGGGCAGCGCTGGGATATCGCGCCGCTTCCGCCGGCACCCTTGGCCTAACCGCACCGGGCATGGTGAGGGGGGCAAACAAAGAGGCGGGGCCAGGCTTGACCACGTCCGACCCCATCCAATTGCATGAAACGCTGGCGGCTCTCAAGGCCGATGGCGTGGATCGACTGGCGCTGGAAGCGTCGAGCCATGGACTGGATCAACGCCGCCTCGACGGGGTTAATATAACCGCTGCCGCCTTCACCAACCTGACGCGCGATCACCTCGACTATCACCGCTCGATGACGGCGTACCGGAATGCAAAATTGCGTTTGTTCGACACCTTGTTGAAAACGGGTGGTGTCGCCGTCGCGCCCGGCGCTGCGCCCGAATTGCGCGCTATCGCCACTCTGGCGGCGGAACGCGACTTCCGCGTCCTTACCTATGGACGGAACCATGATGGAGAAGCGCCGCTTCATGTCGGCTATCACGCCGCAACGCCGTACGGTGATGGCTGGACGCTATCGTTAGAGGTCATGGGCCAACACCACGACGTCGAATTCGCCCTGCCCGGCGCCTTTCAGATCGACAACGCCCTGTGCGCTCTTGCGCTCGTGATCGGCTGCGGCGCCGATCCCGCAACCGCGACACGCACATTACCGCGACTAACCGGCATTCCCGGTCGGTTAGAAAAAATTGTCGCCCGCGCCAATGGCGCGCCGGTCTATGTCGATTACGCCCATACCCCGGACGCGCTGGCGACAGTGTTGCGCGCATTGCGGCCCCATATTTTCGGGCGCCTGACAGTAGTGTTCGGGTGCGGCGGCGACCGGGACGCCGGCAAACGGCCTGAAATGGGCGCCATCGCCGAACGATTGGCGGACCGCATCATCGTCACCGATGACAATCCCCGCACGGAAGATCCGGCGGCGATCCGAACCGCTATTCTGGAGACCTGCGCCAGCGGCGTCGAAATTGGCGACCGCAACGAGGCCATCCGCACCGCCATTGCCGAGCTTAACGCGGGGGATTGCCTGTTGATCGCGGGCAAGGGCCACGAAACGGGTCAGATCATTGGCGAAGAAACGCTACCTTTTAATGACGCCATCGCCGCAAGAGCCGCCATTGAGGGTCAGACATGACCGCGCCGCTTTGGACCTCGGAACAGGCCGTAGCGGCGACCGGCGGCGTCGCAACGGCGCCCTGGGCGGCGGGCGGGGTTTCCCTCGACAGCCGCACCCTGGAATCGGGGGATTTATTCATCGCCATTCGCGGCCCGAACCACGACGGGAGTCGCTTCGTCAAGTCCGCCCTGGACCGCGGCGCCGCCGCAGCGATGGTTTCCAACGACATCGCGACGACACCCAACGCACCGCTGCTGATCGTAGAAGACGCGACCGTCGGCCTGGAGGATCTTGGTCGCGCTGCGCGTGATCGCGGTAACGCAAAGATTGTCGGCGTCACCGGTAGCATGGGGAAGACCGGAACCAAGGAGGCGTTGGCGTTGGCCCTTGGCCGCCAGGGTCCGACCAGTGCGACGAAGGGGAATCTGAACAACCAGTGGGGTCTGCCGCTTAGCCTTGCACGAATGCCAATGGATACGGCCTACGGCGTCTTCGAAATGGGCATGAACCGACCGGGCGAAATCGACATGTTGTCCCGTCTGGCCCGCCCGGATGTCGCCATCGTCACCAACGTGGACGCCGTCCATCTCGAATTTTTCGATTCCGAAGCCGCTATCGCCGCCGCCAAGGCGGAAATTTTCGTCGGCATGGACTCGACCGGAATCGCCGTGTTGAACCGGGACAACGCTTATTTCAAACAATTGCGCGACGCCGCGCTGGCGGCGGGCCTCACCGATATCCGCACCTTCGGCGCTCATGCCGACAGCACATCTCACCTCATCGACGCCACCGTTCACGGCGACTACAGCGACGTGGTGGCGCGGATCGACGGTGAAACAATCCGCTATGTCGTCGGCACCCCGGGACGACATTGGGTTCTGAACAGCCTTGCGGTTTTGGCGACAGTTTCAGCCCTTGGCGCCGATGTGGTCAAGGCGGCTGAAACCCTGGCCGATTTACGTCCGCTTCCCGGTCGGGGGGCGCGCACGACAATTGAGATGACCTCGGGTTCAGTGCTTTTGATCGATGAAAGTTATAATGCGAGCCCATCATCGATGCGCGCCGCGCTGAGCGTTCTGGGCGCGTCCGGCGCTGACTCCAGGGGACGGCGCATCGCCGTGCTGGGCGACATGCTGGAATTGGGTCCTGATTCCGCAGCGCTGCACGCCGGACTGGCAAATTCCATCGCCGCCAACAAAATCGACCTCGTCTTCACTGTCGGCCCGAACATGAAGCATTTGAGCGTATCCCTGCCGTCGAACCAGGTGGCGGGACACGCCGATTGCAGCACGGATATCGTGGCCTCGGTCCTGGAAACCGTCTCAACGGACGATGTCGTCATGATCAAAGGGTCGCTCGGCAGCCGGATGGCCGTCGTCGTTGATGCGCTTTTGACCCTGAACCCGTCTCGCCAAACCGCGCCCGCCAAAACAGTGAATGGACGGTAGGCGCACTCATGTTGTTCAATCTCCTATCACCCCTCGCCGAAGACATTCAGTTCTTCAATCTGTTCCGGTACTTAACCTTCCGGACAGGTGGCGCAATCATGACCGCGCTGCTGATAAGCTTCCTTCTGGGGCCATCCATCATCAACTGGTTAAAAAACCAGCAATGCAACGTATCCAATATCCGTGAAGACGTTCCGGACACCCACCTGAAGAAGGCGGGGACGCCGACGATGGGCGGCTTTTTGATCCTGTTATCGATCATCGTCAGCACCGTGCTCTGGGCCAACATCGAGAACGGGGCCGTCTGGCTGGTTCTGTTCGCGACCGTCGGATTCGGTACGGTTGGCTTCGCCGACGATTACCTGAAATTATCAAAACGCAATTCTAAAGGGCTGTCGGGACGGTTAAAGCTGCTGTTCCAGGTATTAATCGCCGCCATCACGGCATACTGGGCCATGTCGCTGACCGGCGCGCCCCTATCCGGCGCCGTGGCCGTTCCCTTCTTCAAAAACCTGCTGATCCAGTTGGGGTGGCTCTTTATCCCTTTTGCGGTGTTCGTTCTGGTCGGCGCGTCGAACGCGGTAAATCTGACGGACGGGCTGGACGGGCTGGCGATTGTGCCCGTGATGATCGCGGCGGGGTGTTTCGGGCTGATCTCGTATCTGGTCGGAAATTCGGTGTTTTCCGGCTATCTGCAACTCCATTACATCCCCGGCGCCGGGGAACTTGCCGTTTTCTGCGGCGCGCTGGTAGGCGCCAGTCTTGGATTCCTGTGGTTCAATGCGCCGCCCGCGATGGTGTTCATGGGCGACACCGGCTCCCTGGCGGTCGGCGGCGCGCTTGGGGCCATCTCCATCGTCACCAAGCACGAACTGGTGCTGGCGATCATCGGCGGCTTGTTCGTATTGGAAACCGCCTCCGTCATCGTCCAGGTCGCGTCGTTCAAATTAACCGGCAAGCGCGTTTTCGCGATGGCGCCGCTGCATCATCATTTCGAGAAAAAAGGCTGGGCGGAATCAACCATCGTCATCCGCTTCTGGATCATCGCCGTCGTCCTGGCGCTGTTCGGCCTCGCAACACTGAAGCTGAGATAGGGACGCAATGATCAACCTTCGTTCCCTTTCCGGAAAAACAATCGCCGTCATGGGCCTGGGACGGTCCGGGTTGGCGACAGCCCGCGCGTTGGCGCTTGGCGGGGCGACGGTCCTGGCCTGGGACGACAATGGCGAACGCCGCGCGGACGCCGCCCGCGACGGCGTCGCGACAACGGCGCTTTCCGACGAAATGTGGTCCGGGATCGACGCGCTCGTCCTTAGCCCCGGCATACCGCATACCCATCCCACCCCGCACCCGGTCGCGACGCAGGCGCGGGATGCGGGCGTCGAGATCATCGGTGACATCGAATTGTTGGGGCGCGAACAGACCGAGGCGCGCTTCATCGGAATAACGGGCACGAACGGCAAGTCCACGACGACCGCATTGATCGGACATATATTCGAAATCGCCGGAAAATCCGCGCAGGTCGGCGGCAACCTTGGCCGCCCGGCGCTTGACCTGGACCCTTTGGACGCCCAGGGGCACTACATCCTGGAAATGTCGTCCTTCCAATTGGAATTGACGCGCACGCTGGCGTTCAACATCGCGATCTTGCTGAACCTCAGCCCCGACCATATCGACCGGCATGGCGACTTCGCCGGTTACGTCGCCGCGAAAAAGCGGATTTTCGCAGGCATGGGTTCCAGCGGGACGGCCATCATTGGCGTCGATGACCCCAACGCTTTGGCCCTATACGACGAAATTCGATCTCTGAACGGACCTCGGGTCATTCCCATATCGGTTGTCGAGGCGGCGCCCGGCGGTGTTTATGTCCTCGATGGCGTCCTTTACGACGCCACGGACGGCGACGCCAGGGCCGTTGCGACGGTGGACGATATCGACACCCTGCCCGGTCGGCACAATACGCAAAATGCAGCGGCGGCCTATGCCGCAGCCCACGCGGCAGGCCTGTCCACCGACGCCATAATTGACGGTCTCCGGTCCTATCCCGGCCTGCCGCATCGTCAACAAATTGTCGCAGACATCAACGGCGTGCGCTACATCAACGACTCCAAAGCGACCAACCCGGACGCGACCGCGAACGCGTTGGCGAGTTACGAGTCGATCTACTGGATCGCCGGTGGCCTGGGCAAGGATGGCGGCCTCGACCAGCTTCTACCATATCTGCCTCGTATCGAGCATGCATTCCTGATTGGCGCGGCGGCGAAAGACATCCGCGCCGCCATTACCGGCATGGTTCCCCTGGATATGTCCGGCGCCCTTGAGCCCGCAGTGTTGGCGGCCCACGCGATGGCGCAAAAATCCCGGCGCGACAAACCCGTTGTCCTGTTGTCACCCGCCTGCGCGTCTTACGACCAATTCCCTAATTTCGAGGTGCGCGGCGATGCTTTCGCCACCATCGTTGAAACGCTGAACCGCAAAGAGCATTCCGGAAATCAAACCGGAGTGAGCATCTGATGCCCGCAATTGCACGCGATGACAGTTCGGTCTTTGGGCGATGGTGGTGGACCGTTGATCGCTGGTCTCTATTGGGAATCGGCGTGTTGATGGCCTTCGGTATAATATTGATCCTCACCGCCAGCCCGCCGGTTGCGGAACGGATTGGCCTGAACCCGCTGCATTTCTTCTATCGACAATCGATGGCCCTCATTCCAGCGATTGTCCTTCTTCTCGCCGTATCCATGCTGACGGTTCGAGGTGTGCGGCGGCTATCGGTCACGGTATTCGCCGCAACAATCGCACTCATGCTGCTGACGCTCTTCTTTGGCCCCGAGATCAAAGGCGCCCAGCGCTGGATCTCGGTGGCGGGACTGTCGTTGCAGCCGTCCGAGTTTGTTAAACCGGCTTTTGCAATTGTGGCGGCCTGGATATTTTCGGCGCGACGACTGGGCGCGGACATTCCCGGATACTGGATTTCAGCAAGCCTGTACGCCGTCGTAATTACGCTGCTCCTGATGCAGCCGGATGTTGGCCAATCCCTTGTGGTTTCGGTCATCTGGTTTTCGCAATGGTTCCTGGCGGGTTTACCAATGATCTGGGTTGCCCTGCTCGCCGTACTGGGGTTTGTGGCATGTGTCGGAGCCTATTTTCTCTTTCCCCACGTCGCCAGCCGGATCGACCGGTTTCTCGACCCCGCAGCGGGCGAGAATTATCAAGTCGACCGCGCCATGGAGGCGTTCCTGAACGGCGGAATGTTTGGGCGCGGCCCGGGACATGGTACTGTGAAGACACATTTGCCCGACGCCCATGCCGATTTCATCCTGGCCGTCGCGGGTGAGGAATTCGGTCTGATCGCCTGCCTGTTTATCGTCATCCTGTTCGCCTCTATCGTATTGCGCGGGTTTTCAAGAATATTACACGACGCCGATTTGTTCGTTGTGCTGGCCACCACCGGCCTGTTGGTTCAGTTCGGCCTTCAGGCCCTGATCAACATGGCGTCCACCATCAATCTGATGCCGACCAAGGGCATGACCTTACCGTTCATTTCCTATGGCGGGTCTTCCTTGATTGCACTCGCATTTGGCATGGGCGCGTTACTGGCCTTGACGCGAAAACGCGTGGGAGGACAGGGATGAGCACGACCGCATCCGGTAAATTGATTGTCCTGTCGAGCGGCGGCACCGGCGGCCATGTGTTCCCGGCACAGGCGTTGGCGCAGGAACTCGCCACGCGGGGTTTCCGTCTCGCACTCGTTACCGACCGGCGCGGCGAGACCTATAACCCACCATCTGGCGGCCCATCATCCAATAAGGCGACAGCGGGATCGCCGCTGGCCGGGCTCGACACTTATTTCATCAAAGCCGGCGGGATCAGCGGTCGCAGTCCCATCGCAAAATTGATCGCCGTTTCCAAGTTAATTGTCGGCTATTTTCAGGCGCGCCGGTTGCTCCGCGACCTTTCACCGGCGGTTGTCGTCGGATTTGGCGGATACCCCACCGTACCGACCCTGCTGGCCGCCAGCCATTTGGGCATCAAGACTGTCATTCATGAACAAAATGCGGTTTTGGGACGAGCCAACCGTTTTCTCGCCCCCAAGGCGACGCGCATCGCGACCGCGTTCAAAACCACCACATATCTTCGCAACACGGATCACGCACGCAACGTTTGGACCGGAAATCCCGTCCGCGCCGCTATTGCAGCGTTGCACGACCTGCCCTACCCTTCAATCGACGTCGACGGCCCGATCCATTTGCTGATCGTCGGCGGAAGCCAGGGCGCAAGCATCTTTAGCGATGTTACGCCGAACACTCTGGCGGCGCTTCCGGACGATTTGCGGGCGCGTATCCGCGTCGCTCAACAATGCCGCGCCGAGGATTTGGAGCGGGTTCGCACCGTCTACGCCGATTCCGGCATCGACGCCGACCTCCACACGTTCTTCGACGACATTCCCGCGCGCATTCAAGCCGCGCATTTGCTGATTTGCCGGGCCGGGGCCTCAACGATAGCCGAAATCACTACCGCCGGACGGCCCGCCATTCTGGCGCCGTATCCCCACGCCATCGACGATCATCAGACCGTCAACGCGGCGCGGCTCTGCGATTCCGGCGGCGCGTGGATGATCCCGAACGCCGACTTCAACAAGGAAACCCTGACGGCCCGCCTGACTTCGTTGTTTTCAATGCCCGCGACAATCGCCACCGCCGCGCGCTGCGCAGCCCAACTTGGCGTGCCGGAAGCTGCAAGCCGTTTGGCGGATGTTGTCACCGGGGTCACCCGTGGAAACGGAAACCTGGCCCAAACATCCGAGCGGGAGGCCCTGGCATGAGAGCGATGCCCCTGTCCATCGGCGTCATACATTTCGTCGGCATTGGCGGAATCGGCATGTCGGGAATTGCGGAAATCCTGCACAATTTGGGATATCAGGTTCAAGGCAGCGATGTGTCCGACGGCGCCAATGTTCAGCGCCTGCGCGATCTCGGAATAGCGGTCACTATCGGGCATGATCCCGCCAACCTTGAAATCGCTCAGGTTCTTGTCGTGTCATCCGCAATCAAGCCTGACAACCCGGAAATCATCGCCGCGAAGGCGCGGATGATTCCCGTCGTCCGGCGCGCCGAGATGCTGGCCGAGCTTATGCGGTTGAAATGGTCGATCGCCGTCGGCGGAACACACGGCAAGACCACCACAACCTCGATGATAACGTCGATATTGGAAGCCGCATCACTCGACCCAACCGTCATCAACGGCGGTATAATTAACGCCTACGGCACGAATGCGCGATTGGGTGATGGCGACTGGATGGTCGTCGAAGCCGATGAATCGGACGGAACCTTCACTAAGTTGCCCGCGACAATTGCCGTCGTCACCAATCTGGACCCCGAACACCTGGATCACTACGGCACCTTCAAAGCCGAAAAAGAGGCGTTCCAGACTTTTGTGCAGAACATTCCGTTCTATGGATTCGCCGTCTTGTGCATCGACCATCCTGACGTGCAGGCGCTGATCGGTAAGGTCAATGACCGCCGGATCGTCACCTACGGGTTCAGCCCTCAGGCGGAAATTCGAGCCCACGGCCTGCGAATTACACCCGACGGCACGGAATTCAGCGTGGACGTCGAAGTCAGGAACGAGGGAAGCCGGACGCTGGAGGGACTCTCGCTGCCGATGTTCGGCGACCACAATGTCGCAAACGCTCTCGCAGCGGTCGCCGTCGCGCTCGAAATGCAAATTCCTGACCACCTGATCGCCGAAGGTTTGCTTGATTTCTCCGGTGTCAAGCGGCGCTTCACAAAAACCGGAGATGTGAACGGCGTGACCGTTTTCGATGATTACGGGCATCATCCGGTAGAAATCGCCGCCGTCCTGAACGCGGCGCGCGGCATCGCCCAGAGGCGCGTCATCGCCGTCGTGCAGCCGCACCGCTTCACCCGGCTAATGGCGCTTTTCGAGGAATTCTGCACCTGCTTCAACGATGCCGACACCGTTATCGTCGCCCCCGTTCACGCCGCTGGCGAGGCGCCAATCGACGGGATTAACGCCGCCAGTCTGGTTCAAGGATTGCAAACCCGGGGACATCGCGGCGTTGAATTCATGGAAAACCCCTCCGATTTGGCGTCCATCATCCATCGACTGACGAAACCTGGCGACATTGTCGTTTGTCTGGGCGCCGGTTCTATCACGAATTGGGCCAACGCGCTGCCCGACGAATTGCGCACGTTAAGCGGCGCCGGGATCGAGGCGGCGACGTGATGCTCATGATAAAGGAACCGCC
>ERZ890510.2296-NODE-2296-length-11017-cov-6.446634_pt1 | contig 11017 bp, 14 predicted proteins | sample MGYA00521265_ERZ890510 | MGnify/ENA primary metagenome ERZ890510 (study PRJEB32303, sample SAMEA104408624) | aquatic metagenome | biome: Brackish water; feature: Chemocline; material: water | place: Baltic Sea | collected 2014-10-26T21:54:00 | depth 110 m ...
ATTTATCTGCACTTTCTAAACCATTTCGCTATCTCAAATAATGCGACAATTAATGGCTGTTATGAATAAATCTAACAAGAGAAATTGCACTTATTACAGCAGTATCTGCACGAAGTATGTTCTCAGAAAGCGAGAAAGGGACTGTCTCTGTTTTTGATAGAATCAGTTCGCGCTCAGTAGGTGAAAAATCACCCTCTGGTCCAATTAAAATACTAACTTTTTTGCTTTGTCCTAAGTCTTTTGAATTTGGTTTATGTTTAGAATTTACATCAGCAAAAAATAATTTTTCATCATTCGAGATGTTGTTAATAAAATCTTTCAATTTAATTATTTGACTTAAATTAGGTGGATTTAGTTGATTAGACTGTTCAGTCGCTTCAATAACAATTTTATTAGCTCTGTCAAAATTTAAATCTTTCACCTCTGTTCTGTCTGAAATGATTGGAATAATTTTACTTACTCCAAGCTCTGTAGCTTTTTGTAAAATAATTTCCATTGGAGTTTTTTTAACTAAACATATAGCTAGTTCAATATTTGAGTTTTCTGATGGTTCTTTAATTTTATTTAAAAATTTAACTTCTACTTTGTCTCTTTCAATTAAAATAATTTCACTTAACCACTCGCCTTCTTTGTTGAAAAAATTAATATTAGATCCTTTCTTTAATCTCATTACATTAACAATATAATGACTATGTTCTCTAGAAACTAAGCTAGTAGAATCTTCAACTATATTTTCTGGATAGTGTAACCTTACATTGTTCATAATTGTAGATTAACTAATTCTGTCTTCTTGAAAATTTTTATTTAATTTTAATGATATTGTTCGAGTATTTTTTTTATTCCAATCGGAAAATGATTTAAGTATAGGCATAACCGAAAGTCCAAATTCAGTAAGAGAATACTCAACTTTTGGAGGCACTACTTGATAAACTTTTCGGTTAACTATTCCATCTGTCTCTAACTCTTTAAGTTGTTTGGATAACATCTGTTGAGTTATTGTTTTTAAACCTTTCTTAAGTTCGCCAAATCTAATTATTTTATTATTTAATAAAGAAAAAAGAATTCTAATTTTCCATTTGCCTCCAAGAAAATAGATCGCTCTTTCAGCTGGGCAATATATTGTATTTTTCATGGTATGATTTTATATACTAGTATGATTAATTTGAGTTATTGTATTATTGTTAACAAAGCACTATATAGAAGTCAATTAAGTTGGATCGTTAAAATTAATTTAGGAGGATAATAATGAAAAAAGGAATACGCGCAGGAGAGAATCCAATAGGAGTAGACCTAGAAGAAGGTAAATCTTATTATTGGTGCACATGTGGAAAAAGTTCTAAACAACCATTTTGTGACGGATCGCATACTGGATCAGAATTTGGTCCTTTAACTTACAAAGCTGATCAGTCAAAAAAAGTATTTTTCTGTACTTGTAAGCAAACTAATGATCAGCCGCTATGTGACGGATCACATAACACTAAGTAAAAAATAATATGAAACAATTAGATAATAAAATTAATAAATTTTTTTCAAGCTTAGAGTTTTTATCTCCATGGTTAATAAGATTTGGATTAGGAATTGCTTTTGCTTTACATGGTTTGGGCAAATTCCCTTTACCACCGCAAGGTTTATCTAACTTCCTAGGATCGTCTTTAGCTTCGTTTGTTGCTATTTCAGAGTTGGGAGCAGGATTAATTTTAATTATTGGAGGGTTTGTAAAAGGACCTATTGGTAATTTAGCTACAAGATTTGCTGGTGGAACGATTGTAATAATAATGACCACTGCTTTTTCTTTGGCACATAGAGATTGGTTTATTACAACAAAACTATTTACTAGTGAGCAAATATTTCTTTTTTTGATTGGATTGTATTTTTTATTAAGAGGAAATCGTTAGTAGTATATAATCCTCTCAATGAAAGACATTAAAGCTATAGTGTTCGACGCGTACGGGACTTTATTTGACGTCAATTCAGCTGCTGAAAAATGTAAAGGCAAAATTGGAGATAAGTGGGAAGGCTTTGCTAATTATTGGCGAACTACTCAGTTGGAATATACGTGGCTTAGAAGTTTAATGAAAAGACATAAAGACTTCTGGCAAGTTACTGAGGACAGTCTAGATAAATCAATGAAAACTTTTAAGATTGATAACTCCATGAAAAGTGAGTTGTTAAATCTATATAAAGTTCTGTCACCCTACCCTGAAGTTAAAGAAGTTTTAAAAAAATTAAAAGAAAAAAAATATAAAATTTCCATTCTCTCAAATGGAACCCCTACCCTTTTAAATGAATTAGTTAAAAGTAATAATTTAGATAATCTTTTTGATAATATTTTTTCAATTGAAGAAGTTGGGATTTATAAGCCAGACTCAAAAGTTTACGACTTACCGGTAAAAAAATATCAAATCAAAGCAGAAGAAATTACTTTTCTAAGCGCTAATACTTGGGATGTCTCAGGTGGTGGAAACTATAATTACAATGCTGTTTGGGTAAATAGAAACAACAGTGTATTTGATAATTTAGACTTTAAACTTAAAAATGAAGTGAAAAACTTAAACCAATTACTTGATATAGTTTAACTAATATTTATATATCTCCAGATGGAAAAAATTAAAGTCAAAAAAATAATTAAAGCTCTAAATGCATCTGACGGTGCAGGTGTTAAATTGAAAAGAAGTATTGGTACGCCAGAAGCAGATTATATTGATCCTTTTTTAATGTTAGACGAGTTTGGTTCCGAAAATAAAGATGATTATCTCGCAGGTTTTCCTCCCCACCCACACAGAGGAATAGAAACAGTTACTTATATGCTGAATGGTGAATTTGAACACGAAGACAGTACTGGAGCAAAAGGTATAATGACTGCAGGGGATGTTCAGTGGATGAAAACTGGCAGAGGAATTATTCACTCTGAAATGCCCGCTATGTCTGAAGGTAAATTATTAGGTTTTCAACTCTGGATTAATATGCCGGCAAAATCAAAAATGAATAAACCTGAATATTTGTACATTAAAAATAATCAACTTGGTGCTCATAAAGATGGTGAAAAAATAGTTAAAGTTATAGCTGGAAAATTTGAAAAGGCAGAAGGTCCTGAAAAAGGTCATAACGTTGAACCTATTTATTTTCATATAGTGTTAGAAGAAGGTAAAGAATTTAAATGTAATGTTCCCATAGGTCATAATTCATTTATTTATTTATTAACCGGAGAATTAACGGTTGGAGAAAATAAGCATGATAAAACGAGTAATTCTAATCTAATACTATTAGACAGAGGTGATAAATTGATAGTAAAAGCTAATAAAAAAAGTGAGTTCTTGTTTATAGCAGGTAAGCCAATTGGTGAACCCATCGCAAGAGGAGGACCTTTTGTTATGAACACTAAAGCAGAAATTCTTCAAGCGGTACAAGATTATCACAATGGAACGTTTGCAAAATATTAATGACCAAAGCAATTATAATTAAAAAACCAGGCGGACCAGAAGTTTTAGAAATTACAGATATTGAACTAGCATCTCCAGGACCTGATCAAATAAAAGTAAAAAATGTTGCTATAGGTCTAAACTATATAGACACCTATCATCGTTCAGGTTTATATCCCGTTCCACTTCCAAGCGGTATAGGAGTCGAGGGTGCTGGGGTAATTACGGAAATAGGTTCTAGTGTTAGTGAATTAAGTGTTGGAGACAATGTTGCTTACGCAGGAGGATCTCCAAGTGCATATGCTGAAGAAAGAATATTGCCAGCTCAGATAGCAGTTAAAATTCCAGATGGTATTTCTCATAAAATAGCTGCTTGCATAATGACAAAAGGTTTAACAACGCATTATCTTTTGTGTAAAACTTACAGATTAAATTCAAATGATGTTGTTCTTTTTCACGCTGCAGCAGGAGGAATTGGGCAAGTTTTTTCTCAGTGGGCAAAAGCAATTGGTTGTAAGTTAATTGGAACAGTTGGTTCAGATGAAAAAATCGACATAGCTAAAAAAAATGGTTGTGATCATGTCATTAACTATACAAAGCAAGATTTTGTTAAAGAAGTGAAAGATATTACCAAAGATGTTGGCGTTTCTGTTGTTTATGATGGCGTTGGCAAAAATACGTTCCAAGGGTCTGTAGAATGTTTAAAACCCAGGGGAACAATGGTTTCTTTTGGCAATGCATCAGGACCTCTAGATCCTTTAAATGTCCAAAAAGATATTCAATCGAAAAGCTTATTTTTTACAAGACCAACAATGAAAGACTATTACGCGACAAGAAATGAAGTAGTCGAGGGTGCAAATAAATTATTTGAAAAAATTAAATTTGGCAAAATTAAAATAAAAATATTTAAAGAATATAATTTAACGGAAGCGAAGCAGGCTCACTTAGATTTAGAATCTAGAAAAATTAATGGTCCTGCTATTTTTACGGTGTAATGAGTAAACTTATTTCTCCCTGTATAAGTATTTGCAAAACTGATCCTGTGACTGGTTTTTGCTATGGTTGTGCTCGCACAGAAGAAGAAAAAAAATTGTGGAAAGATGAAAATACAAATGATGAATGGAAATCAAAAAATCTGGAATTAATTACTTCAAGAATGAAAGGTTGGCAGTTAGAAACTTTTAAAGAATCTTATAGTCATAAGGTGAGTAACGGAATATCACTATTTAAGAAAAGCCTTTTAGAAAAAAAATAAAATTATAAATCTTTTTTCATCGAATCCATGTCACTCAAATGATACTTTAGCGCTTGATTAGAAAGTCTTATTTCTTGTAAAAATAAAAAAATTGAAATTATCATGCAAATACAGCATCCGGCAAAAATTAGTCTAGCTGTTTGTAAGCTATTTAAATAAAGCATTAAGACTGTCGACATATTAAAAAGGAAACCAAAAGCTGCAAAACCCATTGTATATTTTAATATATTGGTTCTTTTGTTCAAAACGTGCAGTTGGCTTTCCCACTTAGGGGGCGTACGTTTTTCAAAGATATATTGATCATGTAATTTTCTAATTAAGCTACTTAAAGTGTGGAATCTATTGCTATACATAGTCATCATTAGAGGTATGGCTGGAAACATTAGTGCTGAAACTGTGTAATCTATATCCATTTCGAATCAAATTGATTATGTAGTTAGTGTTTGATATTTACAAGTAATTATTCACTGATGTCTCATCTTAAAATATTTATAAATCTTACAAGATTGAATAAGCCTATTGGTATAATGCTTCTTTTTTGGCCTTGTTCGTGGGGGCTTGCTTACGCTTATAGTGTCGAGAAAAACCTTAATCATTTTTTATATTTTCTTTTACTTTTTTTTCTAGGATCAGTATTAATGCGAAGTGCAGGATGTATTGTTAATGATATTGTAGATAAAGACATAGATAAAAAAGTTCAAAGAACCAAAAACAGACCTATTGCTAGTAATTTAATTTCTATAAAATTATCTCTAATTTATACATCTGTACTTTGTGGTTTAGCTTTTTTAATATTGATTCAATTTAATATGCTAACAATTATTTTAGGTTTTGCCTCAATGACGTTGGCTTTTTTATACCCATTTATGAAAAGAATAACTTACTGGCCTCAATTTTTCTTAGGCTTAACTTTTAACTGGGGTATTATAATGGCCTGGACTTCTATTACTAATATAATTTCTATTGAAATTCTTATACTTTATACATCAGCCATATTTTGGACATTGGGCTATGACACAATATATGGGACTCAAGATATAGAAGATGATGAAATAATTGGTATTAAGTCAACATCTATTAAGTTTAAAAATAATATAAAGTTATTTGTTGGTTTTTGTTATTTTATAAGCTCGGCTTTAATAGTTTTCTTGTTTTATAATAAATTGGGTTTAAATAATTTTACTCTACTAATGACAATCTATATTTTAACTTTAATTAATCAAATAATAAAATTTAAAAAAAACGATCCAAAAGAATGTTTAAAAACTTTTAAAATTAATAATTTTTCAGGTCTTTTTTTATTTGTTGGGATATTTTTAATTAATTAAAATTATGAAATTAGATGAATTAACAATCATACTTAAACGTCTATATAGAAGGTATGTAAAAAAACATTTTAAAAGAATACTTCTTGCTCTTGTTCTTTCTTTAATTGTGGGTTTTAACACTTCTGCTACAGCCTGGCTCTTGGATCCCGCAGTAAAAAAAATCTTTATCGACCAAGACAAAACTTTAGCTTGGCTAATACCAATTTTGATATTGTTTGTTTTTGCTTCTAAAGGAGTCTCACTTTATTTTGCGCGATTAAATATAATAAAAGTTGGAAATAGAATAGCTGGTGAATTACAAAAAAATATAGCTTATGTAATGCTGCTGGCTGATATTGAGACGTTAGATAACAGACACTCTGGAAAATATATTTCAAATATTCAATATGACTGTAATATCGTCCAAAATCTTGTGAGTACTGGTGTACTTAATTTAATGAAAGATAGTTTTTCTTTGATTGCTCTAGTTTCTTTGATGTTTTATCAAAACTGGAAACTAGCATGCTTTGCAATCTTTATGATGCCTTTAGCAGTTTTTTTTGCAAAAAATCTTGGAAAAAGATTAGGCAAAGTTCAATCAGAAGCAGGAGAAATAACTGGTGATTTTACTTCTTTTTTGTCTGAAATTTTTAAGGCTTCAAAAATGATTAGAATTTATCAAAAAGAAGAAAAAGAAAAAAACAATGCAGATAACTTTATAAATCAATTAGTTAAAAAAAACATAAAGATTGCAAGCGTAATGATAAGGGCCACGCCTATAATGGAAACTTTAACTGGGTTTATGATCGCGGGCTTTATTTTTTATTCAGGTAAATTGATTAGCGCAGGTGAGCTTGAAATAAATAATTTTTTTTCTTTTTTAGCGGCTATGATGCTTGCATATCAGCCTATAAGGTCACTTGCTACGATCAACATGGTGGTCTACCAGGGCGCTGCAGCGGCTAAAAGAATTTTTGCTGTAACTGATAATCCGGTCGAAACAAAAAATGATGAAAACCTTCCAAGTTTAAAAATTGAAAAATGTAATATAAAATTTGAAAACATAAGTTTTCACTACGTTAACACAGAACAAAAAGCACTAAAAAAAATTAATTTTGAGATTAAAGGTGGTTCAATCACTGCTTTCGTTGGTCACAGTGGCGCGGGCAAAAGTACTATTATAAACTTGTTGCCTAGATTCTACGAACCTCAAGAAGGAAAAATTTTTATTGATCAACAAAATATACACAAAACAAAACTTTACTCGCTTAGAAAAAATATTTCCATGGTTACTCAAGATGTAGTTTTGTTCGACGACACTATTAAAGCCAACATTGCATACGCTAATCTTGATGCATCACAAGATGAAATAATTGAAGCCTGTCAGTTTGCAGCTGCGGAAGAATTTATAGAAAAATTATCAGATGGTTATGAAACATTTATAGGGGAAAATGGAGTACGATTGTCAGGCGGTCAAAAGCAAAGAATATCTATCGCTCGTGCAATCTTAAAAAAATCTCCGATTATTCTTCTTGATGAAGCAACGTCTGCTTTAGACGCAGACTCAGAGCAGATAGTACAAAATGCAATCGCCAATTTAACTAAAAACAAAACAACTTTGGTTGTTGCCCACAGACTGTCAACTATACATAAAGCTGATCAAATTTTTGTTTTAAAAAATGGATCGATTATTGACTCTGGCAACCACGACTCTCTAATGAAGAGCTCAAATGAATATAAATCATTATATGAAAAACAGCTAAAATAAAATAATGCTACAAGTTTATAGATATTTAACTTATTTTCTTTTTCCGGTATTTATAATTTTAATTTATTTTAGATCAATTCTTAACAAAGAAGATCGAATAAGATTTAAAGAAAAAATTTTCTCTTCACACTTCAAAGCACATAAAGACAATAAAAAAAAATTAGTTTGGTTTCACGCAGCAAGTATAGGAGAGTGTTTAAGTATTCTTCCTTTAATAGACGAAATAAATGATGAAAATAAAAATATAAATTTTTTAATAACTACTGTGACTTTAAGTTCTTCAAAACTGTTAGAAAAACAATTGAGTCAATATAATAATATTGTTCATCGTTTTTTTCCTTTAGATGTTGAGATGCTTGCAGAAAAATTTTTGTTGCTTTGGAAACCAGACTTAGTTTGCTTTGTGGACTCAGAGATTTGGCCAAATTTTTTATTTAAAATTAAAGAAAAAAATATTCCTTTATTGCTTATAAACGCAAGAATAACAAAAAAATCATTTAATAAGTGGAGAATAATCCTAAATTTTGCAAAGAAAGTTTTTAGTAATTTTGATCTATGTCTAGCTGCTAGCGAAGAGTCAAAAAATAATTTAAATAAACTTCAAGTCAAAAATTTAAAATATATTGGTAATTTAAAGTATTCCTCTAAAAATAGACTAGATGAACTTAATGATTCTAATAAAAAAATTTTAAATAATTTTAAAACTTGGTGTGCAGTAAGCACGCATGAAGATGAAGAGATTGTTATTTTAAAAACTCATTTAGAAATTAAAAAAGAATATGGTAATATTTTAACCATTATTATACCAAGGCATATTAACAGGTCTTCTTCTGTAAAAAATTTATCTAATAAATTGAATTTGAATACGCAAATTTTAAATGATGGTGATTTGATTAATCATAAAGCAGAAGTTTTAATAATTAATTCCTTTGGTGTTCTTTCTAAATATTTTAATTACTGTAAAAATATTTTTATTGGCAAATCATTTATTAAAAAAATAGAAAATGTTAGCGGCCAAAATCCTATTGAAGCTGCAAAATTAGGTTGCAAAATATTCCACGGTCCCTATGTTTACAATTTTCAAGAAATATATAAACATTTAAGAACACTTGGTATAGCTCAGAAAGTAAATAATGAGTTTGAACTAGCAGAAAAAATAATTAAAAATTTTGAAAACTCAAAAATAAAAAATAACCAAGAGCTAAATTTTTTAAACACCTATGGAGAAAAAATATTAAAGCATACAGTTATAGAGCTAGACACATATTTAAAATAAATAATGAAAATATTTAAACCTAAATTTTGGTATAAAAAAAATTCTCTAATATCTTTTTTTTACTACCTTTGTCAATTTTTTTTCAGTTTTTAATAATTTTAAAAAAAATTTTTCACAAAAAAAAAAAATTTTTAATTCCTGTCATTTGTATTGGCAATATTTACATAGGCGGAACTGGAAAAACTCCTTTATGTATTGAGCTAGCTAGAATATTAAAAAAATCAAATAAAAAAATTGCTATAATTAAAAAAATTTATAAAGCCCATCAAGATGAAGTTAGATTGATTGAATCAAAAAAAATAAAATTATTTACAAGCCAATCTAGAGCTACGGCGATAAAAAAAGCTGAGATTGATCAATTTGATTGTGTGATTCTAGATGACGGTTTTCAAGATTCTTCAATTTTTAAAGATTTAAATATTATTTGTTTCAACGAAGAACAGTTAGCTGGTAATGAGATGACCCTTCCTTCTGGACCGCTTAGAGAACCTTTTTCTTCTCTTAAAAATAGTCAAATAATTATGATAAACGGAAAGATTAATGAGGTTTTTGAAAAAAAAATAAAAGCTATATCTAACGATATCAATATTTACTATTCGGAGTATTTACCTTCTAATTTAAATCAATTTACTAGCCATAATTTACTTGCCTTTGCTGGAATAGGTAACCCGAGTAATTTTTTTAATCTTTTAGAAAAAAATAATTTACACGTTGTTAAAAAAATATCTTTTCCAGATCATTACAATTATTCTATAAAAGAATTAAATGATTTAGTTGATTTTGCAATAGAAAATAATTTAAAAATTATTACTACTGAAAAAGATTATTTTAGAATTAAACATTATAAAATTTTACAGATTCAATACTTAGATGTTAAACTTGAAATTAAAAATAAAGATAAATTCGAGAAAGAGGTAATTGAATGTTTGTTGTAAAATTGTTAAATATTTTTTTCAAGCAATTCTTATTTATTTATCTTTTGCAATTATAAAAATAATTGGTTTAAATTTAAGTAGAAAGTTTTTTTCTTTTCTTTTTAATATAATTGGTCCTTCAATAAAATCACAACAAACAATCAATGATAATCTTGAAAAATTTTTTGGTATTTATAATGAAGATGTTAAAGAACGTATACAATTTAAAATGTGGACTAATTATGGAAAAACTTTTGTAGAATATTTATATTTAAAAAAATTTAAAAATATGAGCTCTCATATAGAAGTTAAAGGAGAGGAGATATTAAATAAAATTAAAAAAAATAATAAGCCCGTAATTTTTGTATCAGGCCATTTTGCAAATTTTGAATTAATGTCAATGGAGTTAACTAAAAGAAATATTAATTTTGCTACTATTTACAGGCCCCTAAATAACTTTTTTATAAATCCTTTTATAGAATATCTTAGGAAAAAATACATATGTCAAAATCAAATCAAAAAAGGACTAATAGGCGTTAAAGATTCTATTAATTGTATAAAAAATAATTTTAGTATTGCGCTAATGATAGACCAAAGAGTTAGTGAAGGTAGAAAATTACCTTTGTTTGGACATACGGCACTTACTACAACTTTGCCGGCTCAATTAGCGTTGAAATTTAATCTAGACATTGTGCCTATCTATATAACTAGAAAAGAAAATGATAATTTTGAAATGGAAATTTATGAGCCGTTAAAGATTTTAAATAATGATGATATCGAAACAAATAAATTAAATATATCCATAAAATTAAATAAAATTCTTGAAAAAATGATATCTCAAGATCCTGGGCAATGGATTTGGACCCACAATCGCTGGAAATAATTATTTTTTTTTTTTTAATTCTTCATATTTTATTTTTGCTTCAATAGGAGAATAGTATGCTTCTTGTAGTTCAACGTTCCAATAGTTCAAGTTTTCTAGCAGTATTACCTTTTTTGAAACAGCACAAATTACATGATCACCTTCTTCTAGAATGTCAAAAGCATTAGGTTTGTATTTAAGGATGGCTTTTTTTTT
>ERZ890510.2297-NODE-2297-length-11017-cov-4.589765_pt1 | contig 11017 bp, 7 predicted proteins | sample MGYA00521265_ERZ890510 | MGnify/ENA primary metagenome ERZ890510 (study PRJEB32303, sample SAMEA104408624) | aquatic metagenome | biome: Brackish water; feature: Chemocline; material: water | place: Baltic Sea | collected 2014-10-26T21:54:00 | depth 110 m ...
GGCCACCGGTGATATCCCGGTTCTTCGTCGACTCACGCGGAATTCTAGCCAGAACGTCACCAGCGTGGACGTTCTGTCCATCGTCGATCGACAAAATCGCATCGACCGACAGGAAGTAGCGCGCCTCGATCCCATTGGCCAACGTGATGACTTCGCCCTGCTCATCGCGCAGCGTAATCCGCGGCCGGAGGTCGCTCCCTTTGGGCTGCTGCCGCCAATCGACGACGACCTTGCTGGCGATACCGGTACCTTCGTCAACGACATCGCGCATTGACACACCATCAACGAGGTCCCGGTATGTTGCGACACCCTCGCGTTCGGTGATGATCGGTATGGTGGCATCCCACTGGGCCAATTTTTCGCCCTTTGTGACCACCCCGTCGTCGTCCACCAACAACCGCGCCCCATAGGGCACTTTGTGGCGACCGCGTTCTCGACCGTCGGGATCGATAACGATGACCTCGGTGTTGCGGCCCATGACGATCAGTCGGCCCTTCGAGTCCTTGACGACATTTCGGTTCTCGATACGTGCCGTGCCCGAATACGCCGCCTCTGCACCGGTCTGTTCGTTGAGTTGCGCCGTACCACCGATGTGGAAAGTCCGCATGGTCAACTGAGTCCCCGGCTCACCGATCGATTGCGCGGCGATGACGCCAACTGCCTCGCCGATGTTCACCGGCGTGCCTCGAGCCAAGTCACGCCCGTAGCACGTGCCACACACACCACTCCTGCTCTCGCACGTCAGCACCGATCGGATTAGAATCGACTCGACGCCGGCGCGCTCAACTTCCTTGACGTGCGGCTCGATCATCGTCTCACCGGCTCGGACGAGAACTTCACCCGATAGTGGGTCCACGACATCAACCGCGGCGGACCGCCCAAGTATCCGTTCGGCGAGCGGGACAATCACCTCGCCGCCCTCAAGAACTTCCTTGATCGTCAGACCATTCCGGCTGCCGCAATCACGTTCGACAATGATGCAGTCTTGGGAAACGTCCACAAGCCGGCGCGTTAGGTAACCCGAATTGGCGGTCTTAAGCGCCGTATCCGCCAATCCTTTGCGAGCACCGTGAGTTGAGTTGAAATACTCGAGAACCGACAGACCCTCTTTGAAGTTGGAAATGATCGGCGTCTCGATGATCTCGCCGGACGGCTTCGCCATCAGGCCGCGCATGCCGGCAAGCTGCTTCATCTGAGCAACCGAGCCGCGCGCACCGGACTGAGCCATCATGAAGATGGAGTTGACGTTCTTGCCGCCGCCGTCGGATCCTTCTACGTCGCTCGACATGCCCTTCATCATCTCGTCCGCAACCTTCTCGGTGCATTGAGACCAGGCGTCGACGACCTTGTTGTACTTTTCACCTTGCGTAATCAGACCGTCGAGATACTGGAGCTCGTACTCCTTAACGAGTTCCCGGGTTTCGTCGACCAACTTAATCTTCGCACCGGGAATGACCATGTCGTCCTTACCGAACGAAATGCCAGCGCGAGCCGCATTCGAGAAACCAAGGGTCATCAGACGGTCAGCAAACAACACGGTCTCTTTTTGCCCGCAATGGCGGTAGACCTCGTCAATAACCTGACTGATTTCTTTCTTCGTCAACAGGCGGTTGATGAGCGAAAACGGCAGCTTCCAATGCCGGGGCAAAATATCCGACAAGAGCATACGACCGGGCGTGGTCTCAACCACAAGACGGACCGGCGCGCCGGATTCATCCACCGTGTGATACCGCGACTTGACCCTGGCGTGGAGTGCGACGGCGCCGGTCTCGAGCGCATGCTCAATCTCTGCAACGGTCGAGAAGATCATGCCCTCGCCGGTTTCCCCCGCCTGGGCGATGGTCATGTAGTAGAGGCCGAGCACAATATCCTGCGACGGCACAATAATGGGTCGGCCATTGGCCGGACTCAGGATGTTGTTCGTCGACATCATCAGCACGCGCGCCTCGAGTTGCGCTTCGAGAGACAACGGAACGTGCACCGCCATTTGGTCGCCGTCGAAGTCGGCGTTGAATGCGGTACAGACGAGCGGATGAAGTTGAATCGCCTTGCCCTCGATAAGGACAGGCTCGAACGCCTGGATCCCCAACCTGTGCAATGTAGGCGCACGGTTGAGAAGCACCGGATGCTCGCGGATTACCTCTTCAAGAATGTCCCAGACTTCGGGACGTTCGCTCTCAACCAACTTCTTGGCCATTTTTATGGTCGCGGCCATGCCGTAATGTTCCAACCGCGAATAGACGAACGGTTTGAACAGTTCCAACGCCATCTTCTTCGGCAAACCGCACTGATGAAGCTTGAGCTCCGGTCCGACAACGATGACCGAACGGCCCGAATAGTCGACGCGCTTGCCGAGCAGGTTCTGACGGAACCGCCCCTGCTTGCCCTTGAGCATGTCGGCGAGTGACTTCAGCGGCCTCTTGTTGGTGCCGGTAATCACGCGGCCGCGGCGTCCGTTGTCGAACAGCGCGTCCACCGACTCTTGCAACATCCGCTTTTCGTTTCGAACGATGATGTCGGGCGCCCGCAGCTCGATCAGGCGTTTTAGTCGGTTGTTCCGATTGATAACGCGGCGGTAAAGGTCGTTAAGATCCGATGTCGCAAATCGTCCACCGTCCAACGGAACCAGTGGGCGCAGGTCCGGCGGAATCACCGGAATGACCGTCAGGATCATCCATTCTGGCCGGTTGCCCGACTTGATGAACGACTCGACCAGTTTCAGCCGCTTGAGCAACTTTTTCGGTTTCACCGTCGAGGTTGTCTCAACGAGTTCGGTGCGAATGTCTTCGCGGGCCTTCTCCAGGTCCATGCCGATGAGCATCTCGCGGATGGCTTCTGCACCGATTCCAGCGGTAAAGCTCTCCTCACCGTACTCATCTTGGGCATTGAGATATTCGTCCTCGGTCATCATCTGAAATTTCTTCAGCGGTGTCAGGCCGGAGTCGATGACAATGTATTGTTCGAAATAGAGGACGCGCTCCAAATCCTTCAGCGTCATGTCGAGCATCAGCCCGATGCGGGACGGCAAGGACTTGAGAAACCAAATGTGGGCGACCGGCGACGCAAGCTCGATGTGCCCCATGCGCTCGCGCCGCACCCGGCTGAGCGTCACCTCGACACCGCACTTTTCGCAAACAATGCCGCGGTATTTCATACGCTTGTACTTGCCGCACAGGCATTCGTAGTCCTTCACCGGACCGAATATCCGCGCGCAAAAAAGACCGTCCCGTTCCGGTTTGAACGTCCGGTAGTTGATCGTCTCCGGCTTTTTTATCTCACCGAAAGACCACGACATGATCCGGTCCGGACTGGCGATCGAGATCTTGATCTGATCGAAGCTCTGGACGCCCTCGACCTGGCCAAAAAAGCGCATCAACTCGTTCATCCGCGTAACTCCTTCCGCTCTTTGTTAGAGCTGGGCTTGCGCCCAATAATTCGTAAGACGATCTAGCCCGAAACCGTTTGCGACAATTCGACATTGAGACCAAGGGACCGAAGTTCCTTGACCAAAACGTTGAACGATTCTGGAACGCCTGCCTCGAAGGTGTCGTCGCCCTGCACAATCGCCTCGTAGACCTTCGTCCGACCGGCGACATCGTCTGATTTGACTGTCAGCATCTCTTGCAAGGTGTAGGCAGCGCCGTACGCCTGCAACGCCCAGACCTCCATCTCGCCGAACCGTTGGCCGCCGAACTGTGCCTTGCCGCCCAACGGTTGCTGGGTAACCAGACTGTAGGGACCGATGGAGCGGGCGTGGATCTTATCGTCCACCAAGTGATGAAGCTTGAGCATATAGATGTAGCCAACCGTCACCTTGCGGGCGAATTGCTCGCCGGTGCGCCCATCGACCAGGTTGACCTGGCCGGACGCATCAAGCCCGGCACGGTCCAGGAGCTCCACGATGTCAATTTCGTGGGCACCGTCGAAGACCGGCGTCGCCATCGGCACGCCGGGTCGCAGGTTGTGTCCGAGTTCGAGAAGTTCGGGCTCAGAAAGCGGGGCGATCATTCGTTTGTACTGGTCTTTGCCGTAGAGCCCCTCGAGTTCGGTACGTAGCGCCGCCGACGATTGACCCGATCGAACTGCATCGACCATTTCGCCGATTTGTTGACCAAGCCGCGCCGACGCCCAACCGAGATGCGTCTCGAGAATCTGCCCAACGTTCATACGTGAGGGCACGCCAAGCGGGTTGAGCACAACGTCGACCGGGGTCCCATCTTGGAGATGAGGCATGTCCTCAATCGGCACGATCTTGGAGATGACGCCCTTGTTGCCGTGACGGCCGGCCATTTTGTCGCCAGGTTGAAGCTTACGTTTCACAGCGATGAAGACTTTGACCATCTTCATCACGCCAGGCAGCAACTCGTCGCCACGCTGCAGTTTTTCGACCTTGTTTTCAAAACGATCTTGGAGCGCCCCTTCGGCCGAATCAAACTGGGTCTTCAGGCGCTCGACCGAATCGGCTGTAGTCGATTCTTCGAGGCCGATTTGCCACCACTGACCGGGCGTCACCTGGCTCAGCGTTTCCTCGGTGATCTTGCCAACCGGAAATCCTTTTGGCCCGCTTGTGGCGGTCTTGCCAGTCAGCATTTCCTTTAGGCGATGGAACGTGTTGCTCTCGAGAATCGCTTTTTCGTCGTCTTTGTCTTTTGCGAGCGCTTTGATTTCTTCGCGCTCGATGGCAAGAGCGCGTTCATCTTTCTCCACGCCGTGACGATTGAAGACGCGAACCTCAACGACCGTTCCGGTAACGCTAGGCGGCAACCGCAGTGATGTGTCGCGAACGTCCGACGCTTTTTCGCCGAAAATTGCACGGAGCAATTTTTCTTCCGGCGTCATCGGCGATTCGCCCTTCGGCGTCACTTTACCGACCAGGATATCGGCCGGCTCCACATTGGCGCCGACATAAACGATGCCGGCTTCATCGAGGTTTTTGAGGGCCTCTTCGCCAACATTGGGAATGTCGCGAGTGATTTCCTCCTGGCCAAGCTTGGTATCGCGGGCCATGACCTCAAACTCCTCGATATGGATCGAGGTGAAGACATCGTCGCGAACGATCCGCTCGGAAATGAGGATCGAGTCTTCGAAGTTGTAGCCCTGCCACGGCATGAACGCGACCAGCACGTTGCGCCCCAAAGCAAGTTCGCCCAGATCGGTGGACGGACCATCGGCGATAATATCCCCAGCATCGACGCGGTCGCCCATTTTCACCAGGGGACGCTGATTGATACAGGTGTTCTGGTTCGAACGCTGGAACTTCAGCAAGTTGTAGATATCGACGCCTGGCGCGGACAAGTCATCATCGTTATCAGCACGAATGACAATACGCGTCGCGTCGACTTGACTGACTACGCCGGTTCGACGGGCGATCGAGGTTACGCCGGAGTCGCGCGCAACGATCTCCTCCATGCCGGTGCCAACGAGCGGCGCTTCCGCGCGGATAAGAGGAACCGCCTGACGCTGCATGTTCGATCCCATAAGGGCCCGGTTGGCGTCGTCGTTTTCGAGGAAAGGAATCAAGGCTGCCGCGACCGACACCAGCTGCTTGGGCGAAACGTCCATGAAGTTGATGTCTTCCGGCCGCGACATCACGAAATCACCGCCCGATCGGCAACTTACTAAGTCGGCGGTGAAGCGCCCCGTCGCGTCGAGTTCCGCGTTGGCCTGGGCGATCGTGTAGCGCCCTTCTTCCATCGCCGAAAGGTAGACAACGTCATCGCCGATTTTTGCGTTGGCGACCTTGCGATAGGGGCTTTCGATAAAGCCATACTTGTTGACCCGCGCGTAGGTCGCCAATGAATTGATCAATCCAATATTTGGCCCTTCGGGCGTTTCAATCGGGCACACCCGGCCATAGTGGGTCGGATGCACGTCGCGCACTTCGAACCCGGCCCGCTCGCGGGTAAGCCCACCCGGGCCAAGCGCCGACAGGCGCCGCTTATGGGTAATTTCAGCGAGCGGATTGGTCTGGTCCATAAATTGGCTGAGCTGGCTTGACCCAAAGAACTCGCGCACAGCGGCAGCTGCCGGCTTTGCATTGATCAGATCGTGCGGCATTACCGTGTCGATCTCGACGGAACTCATGCGTTCGCGAATCGCACGCTCCATGCGCAACAAGCCGATGCGGTACTGGTTTTCCATTAGCTCGCCGACCGACCGTACCCGGCGATTGCCAAGGTGATCGATATCGTCGATATCGCCGCGACCATCCTTAAGATCCACCAGGGTCTTTAGAATGGACAAGATGTCTTCTTTACGCAGGACCCGCACTTGGTCGTCCGTTTCGAATCCGAGACGCGCGTTCATTTTGACCCGACCGACCGGCGACAAGTCGTAGCGTTCCGGATCAAAAAACAAACTCCGGAATAGATTTTCTGCGGTTTCCTCGGTTGGCGGCTCGCCGGGGCGCATGACCCTGTAAATCTCGATCAGCGCGCGCTCGCGGTCGGTGACCTTGTCGGCCTCCAACGTGTTGCGGATATACGGTCCGATCGTAACGTTGTCGATGTCGAGAGTCGGCACCTCTGTAATGCCAGCTTCGATGAGCACCGCAACAGACTCCTCGGTCAGCTCCTCTCCCGCCTCGACGTAGATCTTACCGGTGGCCTCGTCGACAAGATCGACCGCGATGAAACGACCGATGAGATCCTCCGAAGGGACTAGCAGCTCTTCCACCCCAGACGATTGAAGTTTGGTCAGTATCCGACCAGTGATCTTGGTCCCGGCCTCAATGGCGACTCGGCCTGATTTTGCGTTGATCATGTCCCGCGTGGCTTTTAGGCCGCGCAGTCGGTCAGGGTTCAGCGGCACTTTCCAACCGTCGCGCTTGGCGTCATAGATGAATGCAACGCGCGCGTAGAACCGATCAAGAATCTCTTCCTGGCCCATCCCCAATGCATACAGGAGGGTCGTCGCTGGGAGTTTGCGGCGCCGATCGATCCGGACGTGAACGATGTCCTTCGCGTCAAACTCAAGATCGAGCCATGAACCGCGATAGGGTATGACGCGAGCCGCGAAGAGAAATTTCCCTGATGAATGTGTCTTGCCTTTGTCGTGATCGAAAAACACGCCGGGCGAACGGTGCATCTGGCTAACGATCACGCGCTCGGTCCCGTTCACGATAAACGTGCCGTTATGCGTCATCAGCGGCATGTCGCCCATGTAGACGTCTTGCTCTTTGATATCGAGCACCGAGCGAGAGCCGGTCTCTTCGTCGACTTCGAACACGATCAGCCGCAAGGTCACTTTCAGCGGCGCGCCGTATGTCATACCGCGCTGCTGGCATTCTTCGGTGTCGTATTTTGGATGCTCCAGTTCGTACTTCACGAACTCTAGCGACGAGGTTTCCGAGAAATCGGCAATCGGAAATACCGACTTGAAAACAGCTTGCAGGCCGGTATCGGTCCGGTCGGCGTCAACGACACCAACCTGTAGGAACGCGTCCCAAGAGCTTTTCTGCACCTCGATCAGATTCGGCATCGACGTTGCCGCCACAATGCGACCGAAATCCTTGCGAACCCTTTTGCGACCGGTGAAGGACAGTGACATACCCGCTCCTTTAGACCCGTTGGTAATTCCGCGCCGCGCTGTGGGTCTGCGCGCGAAACGCATCAACCGGCCCGGCGGAATGTGATTCCGCCGGCCGGTTTATGAGGTAACGCCCTCGCGTCGTGTACGGTCCGCCGATCCGGCGCCCCGCAATTCCATTGGCTCGACTATTTAACTTCAACAGTCGCGCCCGCACCCTCAAGCTGCACTTTGATCTTCTCGGCTTCGGCTTTGGACACGCCCTCTTTGACTTCTTTCGGCGCGGCCTCGACAAGATCTTTGGCTTCTTTGAGGCCAAGACCGGTTATCGCCCGGACCTCTTTGATGACATTGATCTTCTTCTCGCCGATCACTGTCAGCATGACGGTGAACTCAGTCTGCTCCTCGACCGCTTCGGCCGCGGCGCCAGGCGCCGCCGCAGCAGCAACGGGTGCCGCCGCCGAAACGCCCCACTTTTCTTCGAGCATCTTGGACAGCTCCGCCGCCTCCAAAACCGTTAGGCTTGAAAGGTCGTCGGCAATCTTCGCTAAGTCAGTCATTTCTTCTCGCTCCTAAATTCGAAATCGCTGGAGTCTTTCGACTCACGCCGCATTCTTGGATCCATACGCCCCGAAAACCCGGGCCAGCTGGCCAGCTGGTGCCTGCAAGATGCCCGCGATTTTCGTCGCCGGCGCTTGCAATAGCCCAACAAGCTTGCCCCGCAACTCATCGAGAGACGGCAGTTCGGCCAAAGCCTTGACGCCGCTTTCGTCGAGTTCGGTTTGCCCCATCGCTCCACCGATAATGATCAAGCGATCGTTTGCCTTGGCGAACTTTGACGCAACCCTTGCAGGCGCGACCACGTCGTTCGAGTAAGCAATCGCCGTCGGCCCGGTAAGGATATTCGACAGGGATTCGTATGGAGTGCCGCGAATTGCGAGCTTCGTGAGTCGGTTCTTCGTGACCTTGAAGCTGGCACCTGCCTCACGCATCTTCCGCCGCAAATCTGTGAGTTGCGACACTGTCAGCCCGGCGTTCTGGGTCACAATGACCACAGCCGTGCTGCTGAAGATCTCGTTGAGGGAGGCGACCGTCTTCTCTTTCTCAGTCCGGTCCACTCTTGCTCTCCGTCGATGGCCGGCGCGGAAACCGTGTCGGCCTGGTTGCACACATGAACGCTTCACCGAAGCGTCCCTCTTGCCTGCCCCAGGGTTTCCAGCACCAGGCGAACAAATCCCGCCTAAACGCGTCTACCACTGTCTATGCAGGCGATGTTTCCATCATTACACCGCCTTTCGGCGGCACCTGCGGTCTCGGACAGGATCGGGCCTTACGACCCTAGTTCGGCGGATCTCGCCGCCGGAACACCGTCTAACTACGCATTCGTGTCGATCCCTCAGCCCAACAGGCTGGGAACATCGATCTTGATTCCCGGCCCCATTGTCGAACTGAGCGAGACCCTCTTCAGGTAAACGCCTTTTGCACCGGACGGCTTCGCCCGGTTAATGGCGTCAGCAAACGCTTTCGTATTTTCGACAAGGGCTTCTTTGGTAAAGCTTGCCTTGCCAACCCCGGCGTGAATGATGCCGGCCTTTTCCACTCGGAACTCGACCTGACCGCCCTTGGCGTCTTCTACCGCCTTCGCGACATCCATTGTCACGGTGCCAAGTTTCGGGTTTGGCATCATCCCGCGCGGTCCGAGGACTTTCCCGAGTCGCCCAACGATCGCCATCATGTCAGGCGTCGCGATGCAGCGGTCGAAAGGAATGTCTCCACCTTGAACACGCTCTGCGAGATCTTCCGCGCCAACCACGTCCGCGCCCGCTTTCAAAGCGGCCTCAGCCTTGTCGCCACGCGCGAACACCCCGACCCGGACGGTGCGACCGGTTCCATTGGGCAGCGAGACAACGCCGCGAACCATCTGATCAGCATGGCGTGGATCGACGCCGAGGTTCATCGCGATCTCTACCGTCTCGTCGAACTTGGTCGTCGCAAATGATTTGAGCATGCCGACGGCTTCATCGATCGGGTAAGCGCGATCCCGGTCCAACCCTTCGATTGCTTTCGCAAGCCTTTTTCCGTTCTTTGCCATGACTACCCCACCACCTCGATACCCATTGACCGCGCGGAGCCTTTGATCATTTCAACGGCGGCCTCGACATCGTAAGCGTTCAAGTCGGCCATCTTCTCCGCAGCAATTTCCCTTAGCTGCGCTTGAGTTACCCGACCTGCTGTCTCGCGCCCGACAATTTTTGCGCCTTTTTGAATCTTTGCGGCCTTCTTCAAGAAGTAAGACACCGGCGGTGTTTTCGTCTGAAACGTAAACGACTTATCGACGAACACGGTGATGGTCGTCGGAATCGGGATGCCCGGTTCCATGCTCTGCGTGGCAGCGTTAAATGCCTTGCAAAACTCCATGATAGCGACGCCGCGCTGACCGAGCGCAGGGCCGATCGGTGGAGACGGATTCGCTTGTCCGGCAGGCACCTGCAGCTTGATGTAGCCAGATATCTTTTTTGCCATTCCTTATCCCTTCCTTAGCCGGGTTAGCGGCTGCTGGGTGCGCGGTACGACCATGGCTGGTCTCCCGCACGAATTACTCAAAGCTTTTCGACCTGCGTGTACTCAAGTTCGACCGGCGTCGCCCGCCCAAAGATCGAAACCGCGACCTTGAGGCGCGTCCGTTCTTCATCAACCTCTTCGACCAGCCCGTTAAACGATGTGAACGGGCCATCCGCTACCCGCACCTGCTCGCCGACTTCGAAAGTGATCGAGGGCTTCGGACGCTCGATGCCTTCCTGGACCTGAAGAAGAATACGGTCGACCTCGACCTGGCTGACGGGCGAAGGCCTTGCAGCGGTACCCAGAAAGCCGGTCACCTTCGGCGTATTCTTGATCAAGTGATACGTCTCGTCGGTTAAATCCATCTTGGCCAAGACATAGCCTGGAAAAAACTTGCGTTCGGCGTTGACCTTTTTCCCGCGACGCATTTCGACGACTTCTTCAGTCGGAACCAAAACCTCTTCAATGAGGTCTCCAAGTCCCTTGAGTTCTGCCTGCTCGAGAATCGACTGCGACACTTTGTTCTCAAAGCCAGAGTAGACGTGAATGATGTACCAGCGTTGCGTCACTACCGTCACCCGCCCAGGCCAAGAATGGCACGAACACCAAACGCGAAGATTTGGTCAACGACGAAAAAGAACATCGAAAACAGCACGACCATGATGACGACCATCGCAACCGAAACCACCGTTTCACGGCGAGTCGGCCAAGTTACTTTCGAAGTTTCTTGACGTACTTGTCGTAGAAACTCGACGGGATTGGTTTTGGCCATATTTCTCGTCTTCTATCCTTGGCAGGAGTGGAGGGACTCGAACCCACAACCCCCGGTTTTGGAGACCGGTGCTCTAGCCAGTTGAGCTACACTCCTAAGGCCTCTATTCGATGATTGAAGCAACGACGCCTGCACCGACGGTACGTCCGCCCTCGC
>ERZ890510.2298-NODE-2298-length-11012-cov-8.513736_pt1 | contig 11012 bp, 9 predicted proteins | sample MGYA00521265_ERZ890510 | MGnify/ENA primary metagenome ERZ890510 (study PRJEB32303, sample SAMEA104408624) | aquatic metagenome | biome: Brackish water; feature: Chemocline; material: water | place: Baltic Sea | collected 2014-10-26T21:54:00 | depth 110 m ...
CTTGATAATGTTTAAAGCCTAAAGCTTCAAAAAAATCCATATCAATTATAGAGGCGCCGGTAGCAACAATGGCATCAATCATGTTATTTTTAACAAGATCTGTATATAAATCCATACATCCACCTGCAGATGTAGATCCAGCTAATGTTAAGAAAATTGAGCAATCTTTATCAGCTAGCATTTCGTTATAAATGCCAGCAGCTCTAGCTGTATCTCTAGACGTGAATGACATTTTTCCCATCCCATCAATGATTTTTCTAGCATCGAATGATTTAATATCAATATGCTCTACAGGGTTACTAAGAAGATATTTTTTATTATGTCCTATATTATTAGGATTATTTTTTTTGTCCATTAAGCTACCAAGTATTTAACTTTACTCGAAGCATCATATAAACTCATGATTGGTTGGTCCGCTACCTCAAAAATTTCATCAGAGTAGAAGCCGTTAAATTTAGTTCTAAAAGTTAAGCCATAAGCCCCTAGTTGACCTAGTTCTATATGATCACCTTCCTTAATGTTGTTTGGCAAAAAGAAAGGGCCTTTCATAAAATCCATACTATCACATGTTGGTCCATAAAAATTAAAGGGAGTTAATTTTTTTGATTGAACTCTTCCATTTAAAATCATTCTAGAAGGAAGAATAAAGTTAGGAACACCTGCGTCAAACAAAGTTCCATATGTTCCATCGTTAATATAAAGCTTTTGTTTTTTTCTTAGATTAACTTTTACTATAGTAGATCCGCTTTCAGCAACTATCGCTCTTCCAGGCTCACAAATTAATTGAGGTGTCACCGGTAAATTAAGGTTTGTGATAGATCTTTTGATTTCATTTAAATAATTTTCAAGTGGTTCGGGATTTAAATCAGGATATATCGAAGGAAAACCACCACCAACGTTTATAATATCTGGAATAATTTTAGTTTTTTTAATTATGCTCCCAATCTCACTAATTGCTTTGCTAAAAGAAACCTTGTGCATACATTGAGAACCTACATGAAAACTAATTCCAATTTTATTTGCATGTTCCTTGCACAGTCTAACTAGTCCAAGTGCTTCACTTGATAGAGCTCCAAATTTTTTAGATAAATCAATTTCAGCATGCTCATTTGAAATAGCAATTCTTATATAAAGAGTTAAATCTTTTGCATGATTTGTCGCTTCTAGAATTTTGATTAATTCATCTTTAGTATCAAGTGCAAAATCTCTAATACCTAAATTAAAGTACGCTTCTGAAATATCATTTCTACTTTTTACTGTATGCATAAAATAAATATGTGCACCAGGTTTTAATTTTTTTATTAATAAAATTTCATTTATAGAGGCAGTATCAAAATTTTCTATTCCATTTTTTATAATATGTTTTAAAACCTCTTCATTTGGATTAGTTTTTACTGCATACAAAACTTTCCCAGGAAAATTTTTCTTAAAAAATTGTGTTGAAGTTTTTAAAGACTCGGGGCGTATGCAATACACCGGATAATCTGGTCTTAAATTGTTAACTAATTCGTTAACGTCTGTAAATTTCTGCATCTCATGTGTTCCTCTTTATGTTTACACAAAAGGTTTTTAAAAAATTTTATAAAAAAACCTTGTTAAATCGTTATTTAAGGTTTTTTTAATTAATGTAAAGAAAATAATGTAAAGGGAATTGGTTGATAATTTTTTTTTCATCTCTATATAAGACTAAGAATGATAAGCATCAATGCAAAAACACCTAGCCTAAAATTAAACGACTTTGCCGACAAGAGTCTTTTGATAGTTGATGACGATGATCCTTTTAGAATTAGGCTCGCAAGAGCAATGGAGAAGAAAGGATTTGTTGTAAAAGAGGCTAAAAGTGTTGAAGAAGGCCTTAAAATTGCAAAAAATACACCTACAAGTTTTGCTGTTATAGATCTTAGACTTGAGGACGGTAGCGGGTTAGAAGTAATCAAGACACTTTACAAATCAAAAAAAGAAAGCAGAATTGTTATGCTAACAGGCTATGGAAACTTACCTACAGCTGTAGCAGCTGTTAAGGCAGGCGCAATAGATTATATTGCTAAGCCAGTAGATGCAGACGACGTTGAGGCAGCCTTGCTGGCTTTAGTTGGATCTAAGGCTAAACCACCTGAGAATCCCATGTCTGCAGACCGGGTTAAATGGGAACATATTCACAGAGTGTTTGAATTATGTAATCGCAATGTATCCGAAACAGCAAGAAGACTTAAAATGCATCGAAGAACGTTACAACGTATTCTTTCGAAACGATCACCAAAATAGTTATTGTAAGAATTGATTAATTTTTTTTAGTTTAGACAGGCTAAACAAAACTATTAAAACTTTAAAAAGTTCAGCTAATAAGAATGGCTGCACGCCTAGTTGAAATAAAGGTTTTTCCCACCCAATTAGAGCCCCCAACCAGAGAACTCCTAGAATATAAATAAAACTTACAGAAAATATTAATTGTAAAAATTTTGTAAATAGATTTTTATTAAACTTAAAAAAACCAGCAAAATAAACAGTAAAAAGAAAACCAATTAAATAACCCATTGTAGGCCCAGTGAAATAAACTATCCCAACACCCTTTTCAGGTGACCCAGAAAAAACAGGTAACCCAATAATTCCTTCAAACAAATAGAGAGCTATGGTTGCAACACCTAATTTCCATCCAAGAGCAATACCTAAAAGAAGAACCACTAATGTCTGCATGGTCATAGGAACAGGGTAAAAAGGAATTTTTATTTTTGATGAGATTGCTAAAAGAACAGTACCCATCAAAGCAATAAATACATTTTTTATTATTTTAGATTGTTTTAGTTCTTTTATTAATTCCATAAACGTATATTTACTTTTTTTTTAATTAAAATCTAGTTATTTGTTAATTGCACAAAAACATCCTCTAAATCACCATCTTCTGTAGATATGTCTAAAATTTCAATGTTATTTTTCTTTAACACACCTACAATATCATCAAATTTATAAGAATTTTTTTCATATATAGCTGTTACAGTATTATCAATTTTCGAATTAAATTGCACGCCTGGTAAACTTAAACTTTTGTCATTAGGTACTTTAGAAACTTTAAAAGTAATTTTTTTAGTTTGTATTCTATCTAATAATTTTTGAGTTGTATCTAACGCGACTAAATTACCTTTATCAATAATTGCAATACGATCACACATTTCTTGGGCTTCAAAAAGATAATGTGTAGTTAATATAATTGTTACTCCTTCTTTATTTAATGTTTTGACATTCTCCCAAAGGTTTTTTCTTAACTCAACATCAACTCCTGCTGTAGGCTCATCCAAAACAAGTATCGGCGGTTGATGGACCATAGCTTTTGCAATTAGCAGTCTTCTTTTCATACCACCAGAAAGACTTCGCGCATAGGAATCTGCTTGTTTCTCTAATGAGACCATTTTTAAAATAATATCTGTAATTCTATCTTTTTTTGGAACTCCGTATAACCCCGCCTGCAATTCTAGTAATTTTCTAGGACTAAAAAAAGCATCCAAATTAATTTCTTGTGGGACTATTCCTATCGATGCCCTGACTTGCCTTGGATTTAGATCTAAATCAAATCCCCATACATTTACTTGCCCTTGCGTTTTAGTGACAGTGCCCGCAAGTATACTCAGAAAAGTAGTTTTGCCAGCTCCATTGGGCCCTAGCAAGCCAAATACCTCACCTTGCTTAACTTCAAAACTTAAACTGTTAAGTGCTTTATTTGAGACACCTTTTTTTTTATTTTTTGAATAAACCTTAGTTAAGTTTTCAACACTTAAAGCAATTTTGTTCATAGTTTATTTAATTATATCACGAAATAAATAAGGTATTATAAATATTAAATTTATGACTTCCTTAAAAAAAACAGATCATTTTTATTTGATAGATGGATCAGGTTATATTTTTAGAGCTTATTATGCATTACCACCACTTTCAAGAAAAAGTGATGGCCTTCCGACAGGTGCCGTCAGTGGTTTTTGTTCTATGCTTTTTAAACTCTTAGAAGATTCCAGATCTGATGACTCGATACACAAACCAACCCATTTTGCAGTTATTTTTGATTCTGCTAAAAAAAATTTTAGGAATGATATTTATAGTGAATATAAAGCTAACAGAACTGAAACTCCAGAAGATTTGATTCCTCAATTTGATTACATTAGAAAAGCAGTAAGAGCATTTAGCCTACCTTCAATCGAACTAATTAATTATGAAGCTGACGATCTTTTAGCCACGTATGCAAAAAAAATTGTATCTGCTGGAGCTAAAGTAACTGTGATTTCTTCAGACAAAGATTTAATGCAGCTAGTATCAGAAAAAATAAGACTCTACGATCCTATGAAAAATAAAGTTTTAGGAGAAAAAGAAGTGTTTGAAAAATTTGGTGTTAAGCCCAATCAGGTTATTGATGTTCAGTCTCTAGCAGGAGATTCTTCTGATAATATACCTGGTGTACCCGGTATAGGAGTAAAAACTGCCGCCGAGCTTATCAATAAATATAAAACTTTAGATACTCTATTAAAAAATATAGAGGAAATTCCGCAAACCAAAAGAAGAGAAACCCTTTTAGCAAATAAAGACAAAGCAATACTTAGTAAAAAATTAGTTACATTAAAAGATGACGTTCCCATCAAAGAAGAACCAGAAAGTTTTATTATGAGAAGTGTGGAAAAAGAAAAGCTTTTTGATTTTTTACGAGAAATGGAATTTAATAGATTGTTAAGTCAAGCCATTAGCTTTTATGGAGAAAGTCTAAAAGCACCATCAGATCAATCCAATTCAACAAAAAAGAAAAAAGAAAAAAACATAAACGTCAAACATTATGAATGTATTTTAGATGAAAAAAATTTAGATAAATGGATAAAAATTATAGGAGAAAAAACAGTTATTGCTGTAGACACCGAAACTTCTTCCTTAAATCCTCTAGAAACGGAATTAATTGGTGTTTCCTTTAGTTATGCTCCGAATAAAGCCTGTTACATACCCATAGCTCACAAAGAAAAGAGTTTAAAAAAAGAAATAATTTTAAAAAAAATCAAGCCACTTTTAGAAGACCCAAGTATTAAAAAAGTTGGTCAAAATATAAAATTTGACTTTATCGTTTTGAAACAAAACGGCATAGAAATTAATCCAATTGAAGATACCATGTTAATTTCTTATACTTTAGATGCGGGCATTAATCGCCACAACATGGATACTCTTTCTGAAATTCACCTTGGGCACAAAACAATAACTTTTAAAGAACTGGTTGGCTCAGGAAAAAACAAATTAAATTTTTCCGACATAGAACTAGCCAAAGCAACCGAGTATGCTGCTGAAGATGCAGATGTAACTTTAAGATTGTACGAAAATTTAAAAGAAAGAATGGATGAGGAAAAATTAAATAAAATTTATGAATATTTTGAAAAGCCAATGGTAAAAATATTAGCAAAATTGGAATTTAACGGGATTAAAGTAGACGCCAATTATCTTAAAAAACTATCAGCACAGTTTGAAAAAAAATTAAAAAAAATAGAAAAAGACATCTTCACTGTAGCGGGAAAAGAATTTAACATTGGTTCCCCTAAACAGCTTGGCGAAATTATCTATAACGAACTTAAAATAGCAAAACTTAAAAAAACTAAAAAAGGTAGTTTGGCAACTAATGCCAATGTTTTAGAAGATTTAGCATTAACAGGTCATAAATTTCCTAATCTGATTTTAGAATGGAGACAGGTTTCTAAATTAAAAAATACATACACAGACGCACTGCAAGATCATATTAGTTCTAAGACTAAAAGAGTACACACGTCATTTTTATTGGCCGCTACTAATACGGGAAGACTAGCATCAAGCGACCCTAATTTACAAAATATTCCCATTAAATCAGAAGACGGAAGAGAAATTAGGAAAGCGTTCATTGCAGACAAAGGTAATATTTTAATTTCCGCAGATTACAATCAAATCGAAATGAGAATTCTTGCAGACATAGCAGATGTAAAAGAATTAAAAAAAGCATTTAAAAACAATGAAGATATTCATAGTTTAACTGCAAGCCAGGTTTTTAATGTTCCAATAGACAAAGTAAACGAAGACCTAAGAAGAAAAGCAAAAGCAATTAATTTTGGAATCATTTATGGAATAACACAATATGGATTGGCAAAACAAATTGCAGTTTCAAACCAAGAAGCACTAGATTTTATTAATGCTTATTTTAAAAAATTTCCTGAGATTAAAGATTATATGAATACAACAATTAAATTTTGCAGAACCAAAGGATATGTTAATAATATTTTTGGTAGACGAATACATCTTAAGGGAATTAATGATAAAAACTTTAGTGTTAGAAGCTTTCAGGAAAGAGCAGCTATAAACGCGCCCATACAAGGTTCAGCGGCTGACATCATAAGGTTAGCCATGATCAAGCTAGATCAATTAATTGAAACAGATAAAAAATTTAAGACCAAAATGCTATTACAAATTCATGACGAACTTATTTTTGAATGTTCTAAAAATGATAAAGACTATGTACAGAAAGCCATTAAAGAAGCCATGATATCTGTCTCAAGTTCTGATTATCACATGTTTTCTGTCCCTTTAAACGTTAGTATTAACTCTGGTCTTAACTGGGGTGAAGCTCATTAATTTGATTGAATAACGCCTAAATTTTGACAATTTAGTTATAAAAATTAAATATTATATGACTCAAACAATTGCACTTGTAGACGACGACCGAAATCTTTTAACTGGGATTAGCATCGCTTTAGAAAGAGAGGGGTTTAAAGTTCAAACTTATATTGACGGTGAAACAGCGCTTAATGGTTTAACTAGAAATCCTCCGGATCTAGCAGTTATCGATATTAAAATGCCAAGAATGGATGGAGAAGAACTCTTAACTCGTTTAAGAAAAAAAATGTCTATACCCATTATTTTTTTAACTTCCAAAGACGATGAAGTCGATGAACTTTTGGGACTAAAGCTAGGTGCGGATGACTTTGTTAAAAAATCAGGTGGTTTTTCTATAAAAGTTCTAATTGAAAGAATAAAAATTCAACTTAGAAAAAAAACTGGAGTTGTTGATGATTCCAAAAGTCTCATTACTCATGGAAAATTAAAGTTAGATCCAGCTCAATTAGAGTGTGAATGGAATGGAAAAGCTTTACCCGAAAAGCTAACTACAACTGAATTTTTGATAGTTAAAGAGCTTGCAAAAAGACCGGGTGTAATAAAAGAAAGAGCACATTTAATGGATATAGCCTACAAAGAGAATACAGAAATAGAAGATAGGACCATTGATAGCCACATAAAGCGTATTAGAAAAAAATTTAAAAAGGTTGATGAAAAATTTTCAGCAATTGAAACAAGGTATGGAAGTGGGTATAGATGGAATGTTAGTTAATGAACCAAAAAAAATCAGCATCTATATTAAAAAAGTTTTTATTATTTAATTTATTAGTTTTTTCAGTACTAGGACTGCTCACTTATATTTACTTACAAGCAATACAACCTAATTTAGTAAAAAATAAATCTACAAGTCATTTAGCTATTATTAAAAATACCACTGATCATTTACAAAGGTTAAAAGTAGATTTTGAAGAAGAAGGTTTAAGTACTTTTTTATTATCGGCTAGATTTTTGTTTCAAAGCTTAGATAGAGTTCAGTTTTTCAATTTAGATGGAAACCTTATTGGCGACACTAACATGTTAGATTTAGATCAAAATGTTTTTTCTAGATCTGATTTAATTATTGAACAGGAAATAAACAATCAAAGCATTAATCAAAATTTAAACAGCAAAACCAGCAGTATTAATAACGAGCTTGATTATTATAAGGAAATTAAAAATACTATTTTAAATAAACTTAAAAACGAACCTTTTGTTATTGAGAGTAAAATAAAAAAAGATTTTTTTGTACAGACTCTAGACAAGGTTTTAATAGAAGAAGAAAAGGTCGGCTATATACTTATTAGCGAACAATCCAATGAGATACTAGTAGCTGTAGACGAAAGAAAAAATTTTATAATTAGAACGGTCTTAGCGGTAGCTTTAGTTATTTTTATTTTTTCTGTTTTTTTAAATAAATATATTCTAAAGCCAATAAGTTTTTTGGTTAAATACACAGAGTCAATAAAAGCAAAATCAAGCCAACCTGTTAATATTGATAACTTTTTTATCAGGAAAGATGAGGTGGGTAAATTAACCCAATCTATTCACGAAATGACTCTGGATTTACAGAAAAGAACTAATCGTGCAGAGACTTTTTCTACAGATTTGGCACATGAAATTAGAAATCCATTGGCATCTTTAAAAGGAGCATCTGAACTATTGGACAAAACTACAGAACGAAAAGATCGAGAAAAATTATTAAATATTATTAATCATGATGTTGAGAGAATAGAACGTCTTATTACCGATTATACACAAATGTTAAAAGACGAAGCCTCTCTATCAAGAGAAAAAATGGTTAAAGTTGACTTAAATTCAATTATTAAAAATGTTGTAGAAGATTTTAAACAAGATATCGAAAGCTTAAATAAGAAAATTAATATTGAAATACTAAATAAGAAAGATGAGAAAAAACCCTTTTATGTTTTAGGAATTGAAAGCAGAATAGAGCAGGTTGTTGCAAATCTTTTAGACAACGCGATTTCTTTCAGCCAAAGCAATAGTAAAATTTTAGTTGAAATAAATGAGATAAAAAATGATTTTTTAATAACATTTAAAGATGAAGGACCGGGTTTTAAGGAAAAAAATATAGAAAATATATTTAAGAGATTCTACAGTAATAGACCCAAAAATTTTGGTGAACACTCAGGTTTAGGTCTTAATATAGTAAAAAATATTATTGAGCTTCACAAAGGCAAAATCAAAGCAATAAATCGAATTGATGCCAAGGGAGCTCAAATAGAAGTTGTGCTACCCAAACATTCCTAGGATTGTTGCTTGCTAAGAATAAATTATATTGTTAAAACACCCGCAGATTATGGACGATTTTAAAGTAAAAGATATTAGTTTAGCTGAATTTGGCAGAAAAGAAATTTCTTTAGCTGAAACAGAAATGCCAGGTTTGATGGCACTAAGAAAAGAATACAAAAACAAATCTCCCCTTAAAGGTGCCAAAATTTTAGGTTGTTTGCACATGACCATTCAAACAGCAGTCTTAATTGAAACTCTTGTAGACCTAGGTGCCGAAGTAAGATGGTCTTCATGTAATATATTTTCAACGCAAGACCATGCCGCAGCCGCAATTGCTAAAGCTGGTATACCAGTTTTCGCTTGGAAAGGTGAAACTGAAGAAGAATATTGGTGGTGCGTAAAACAAACAATCGAAGGAAAAAAAGATTGGCAAGCAAATATGATTTTAGATGACGGTGGCGATCTAACAGCATTGATGCATAAAGATTATAAGGAACTGCTAAAAAATGTAAAAGGTGTTTCTGAAGAAACTACAACAGGAGTATTGGCTTTAAAAAAAATGGAAGGTAACAAAACTTTATTAATCCCAGCCATTAACGTTAACGACTCCGTAACTAAATCTAAATTTGATAATTTATATGGTTGTAGAGAAAGTTTAGTAGACGGCATCAAAAGAGCTACCGATGTAATGATGTCAGGCAAAGTAGCTATAGTTGCAGGATTTGGAGATGTTGGAAAAGGCAGTGCTGCATCTTTAAGACAGAACGGTGCAAGAGTCCTAGTTACTGAAGCAGACCCTATTTGCGCGCTACAGGCCGCTATGGAAGGATATGAAGTTGTGCTTATGGACGAAGCTATTAAAGATGCTGATATTGTTGTTACAGCTACTGGAAACAAAGATATTGTTACAGCAGATCACATGAGAATGATGAAAGATAGAGCTATACTTTGCAATATTGGTCACTTTGATAACGAAATTCAAGTTGAAGCCTTAAAAAATTATAAATGGGACGAAATTAAACCACAGGTACACGAAATAGAATTACCAAGTAAAAAAAGAATTATTTTATTAGCTGAAGGAAGACTTGTTAATCTTGGTTGTGCAACCGGACACCCGAGTTTTGTTATGAGTGCATCTTTTACAAACCAAGTTATTGCACAAATAGAGTTATTTAATAATCCAGGGAAGTATGAAAAAAAAGTTTATGTATTGCCAAAACATTTAGATGAAAAAGTAGCCACTCTTCACTTGGAAAAAGTTGGAGCTAAATTAACAAAACTAAGTAAAGAACAGGCAGATTATATAAGCGTTAAAACCACAGGTCCTTTTAAACCTGACACTTATCGCTACTAATTAGTAGCCAATGATCATAAAATCTTTAGATCAATTAAATCAAGTCTCATTAAAAATTCTCAGCAAAGTTAACGAAGAAGAATGCATTTTATTATTTGGAGAAATAGGAGTTGGTAAAACCACCTTAACAAGAGCTCTAATAAATAACCTTCAACAACAAAATAATGAGAATGAGAGTGAAGTATTAAGCCCCACATTTAATATTGTATATGAATATGAAATAGGGACTTTTAAAATAATGCACTATGACCTTTATAGGTTAAAAAATGAAAAAGAAGTACAACAATTAGGAGTTTTTGATCAAAATTCTGTTAGTGTTAAAATTATAGAATGGGCTGAAATAATAAAAAATAAACCACAAGACAGACTTGAAATATATTTAGCATACGAAAAAGAAAAAAATGAAAGAAACATAAAATTTAAAGGATTTGGGAAATGGGAAAAATTTAATGAAATTTAAGTTAAAAAAAATCTCAGGAGATGCTTCGTTTAGAGAATTTTATAGAATTCAGAAAAACACCACATCAACAATACTTGTAAAAGCAAATAGAGATAAATTTAAAAATTTAATAGCGTACGCTGCGATCAATAAACTATTAATTAATAATAAAATAAAAGCACCAAAGTTGATCAAGGAGTATTTCAATCATGGAATGATGGAAATAGAAGATTTAGGTTTTTTTTCATTTTTAGATTACATTAAAAATAAAAAAAATAAATTAACAGATTATAAAAAGTTAATTGACATAATTATCAAATTACAAAATATAAAATT
>ERZ890510.2299-NODE-2299-length-11006-cov-15.572277_pt1 | contig 11006 bp, 12 predicted proteins | sample MGYA00521265_ERZ890510 | MGnify/ENA primary metagenome ERZ890510 (study PRJEB32303, sample SAMEA104408624) | aquatic metagenome | biome: Brackish water; feature: Chemocline; material: water | place: Baltic Sea | collected 2014-10-26T21:54:00 | depth 110 m ...
TTAGGGTTTGCGAGCTTATTTTTTTAGCAATCTCGATCAAAATAATGAAAAACAAAGATTAGTCAGATAATATTGTCCTAATTTTTACTTGATTTTTAATTTAATGACGGTGTCTAACTAAAAGTAGATACCGTAAATGAGTTTAACCCACTGGAATTAGCCACCAAATTGAGGATAAAAATGGACGTAGTTACCAATCAATATCTTCAATTACGGATAACAAAACTTCAGGATATTTTGCAGTATTTTCATATCCCATCATTTTTACTAATTCAATTGAATGCAACCATGACAGATTTTTTGTAGATTCTTCATCTAATTTTTCCAATCCTGCAATATTGAGAAGTTTTAGAGTTTGTTTTGGTATTTTAACCGATCTTTCCACAAGTCTTGTTGCTATTCGCAACTTTTCCTTTTCACTCCAATATTTTCCAAGTTTATATTTTCCAGTCATAATATTTGGAATAATTTTTAGTAATTTCACTCCACGAACAGTTGCCATATCTGGAGTTAATTTTTCATAACCACCTTCTGTTTGATTTTTTTCCATAAAGGCGTTTAAAACATTGGATTTCTCTTCAATGTCCGTTACAGGTTTTGCAATCCCTTTGATTACAACACTAACGTACAATGTATCAGTTTGTGAAGCGTCAGTAGTTGGTTCAAAGAAATAAGACGGTAAAAATGCAAGTTCTCTGTCTACCTCAAATCCACATTTTGGATTTCTCTCAATGTTGGTGTATTTCTCACCTCGTGGAAAACCATGTATGTAAATTACATCTTGATAATATACAAAATTCATAGGAGTTATGAAAGCAAAACCATTTTCGTCAATGGTGGAAATTCGACCAATTCGTTCAGAATTCAAAAATTTAATCATTTTTTCTTTGGATTTTATTTTTGAATTCTCTCCAAAATTCATAATAATAACATTAATTTAGAATTAATAAGAATATCAAATTTCGTATGTATCAAGGTCCATGCCTAAATCAGTTGCCGCAATCTACTTTTTACGTATGAGTACTTGATTCATACCAAATTTCTATTCTGCAAGTAATTGTAATAATTCAAAAATGAAAAGAAGTCGATTCATTCATGTTTACGGGGATTCAACCACCGTTTTGGGTATTAACACAGATACGAATATGTCTAGTTTTCATTTTCTCAAAGGATCAATTTGAACCAAAATTATCTAGTTTTTGCCAATTCTCAACATATTCCACATTTGAAAACATTCAGTGACGGTGTTCTCTATACAGACAACTATCACAGATTGATGTCACCAAGGGCGCTTTTCTAACACAATCACATTTTTCACACATACACTCAATCTCATCACTCATGATTAGTAATTTTATCCACATTGGAACGTTATAATTTATCGTTGATTATCAAGATTGGAAGCAGTAAAAGCCCATAAATTCTTCATAAAATTATAATAAAAAAATGGGGAAAAAATGTGAAAATTGTGGTAAGAATATGAAGGAACTAAACCTCTCACACTGTTCTGAACAATGCATATTTGAAAATTTAAAGAAAAGTAAAAAATTTGGTGACCCAAAAAATCCTCCAGATTATTCTTCTAGTTGAAAACAATTTTGTGAAATTGAATATTTGAATTTACGGCTTACCCACAAGTATTAAACTAATTTTACACTGTCAATAACTACAAAATTACTTTTTTGTCATAAAAATGGACACAGAATTAGATTTCTAAATATTTCTGCAACCTACAATTTCTTTCTAATTCCAAAAATTGCTGATCATTTCTTTTTTAGCCAATCCCATTCAGGTCTTTCAGGGTTCTCTTCGTCCACTGAATTTGTAGATAATTTTGATCATATAGAATATGTTGTGTTCAAATAATCACACATGAAATCAATTATTTTTGAAATAGAAACATAGACTGTATTTTCACATATGAAAACATAGGATTAGTTTAACTAGTAATATTGGAATTAGAGATCATGGTCATCGAGGGAATGTATATGCTAAATAGTCCAGAATATACTGAAGAAAAAATCCACAAAGCACTCGATATGCTATACACAGATAGAGAGAATGAATTTCGAGAGTTATCACAGGCATGTTTGGGTAAAGAGAATTTACATGAAATGCCAAACTGGAAGGAATTTATTTTAAATTTTTGTTTGGATCTAAGCGACTCTTTTAAAACATGGACGGGTCAAAAACCACCATCTACAACTTCGCCACAAAAAGCTCTAACTCTTCTAAGACAGTCTGGGAATGGCATGACATCAATGAATCAATTAACACATGTACTAAACATATCATACAATATTGCAATGGATTTCAAAGAGATTTACAAACGTTTGAATTGATCCGAATCTAAACATATTTTATAATCTAACAATTACAGCCCGTAGATTTCTTAGGATTACATATTTCACAATCAAGTAAACATTTGTCTTCAGGACAATAACCACAGAATTGTTTCTTTTTAGAATCAGACAACATTTGTTTTTCTACTCCAAATTACAAAAGAGTTGTTCTAGATTCAATTCCTAAAAAAATTGAACCATTTTTGGGGTAGAAATGGACGCAAATACACCTAACTAAGAAGATTTAGTGTGAGAGGCTATTCTCTTTTCACTGGGTTTGTGTTTTCCTGTAACGATATAGTTGATAGCATCACTCATGAAAACTGCATGATCCCCAATTCTTTCGAGATACCTCAAAAGTAGGGCTTCTGCTAAAGCACATTTTGTATTATTAGAATTTATCAATTGAGGTAGTCTTTCTTTGTATATTTTATCAATAAATTCTTCATCTTCTTGAATTTTTACAGCTCGTCTAACATCTAGTTCTGCAAAAGAAAGAACTGCTTCTTTTATCATATGTTTCACTTTTTTTGTTATTTCAAATATAGATTCATTTGTACATTCAGAAATATCCCCAAACAAATCCCTAACCTGTGTAATGTCATAAGCATATCTTCCAAATCGTGAAAACGCATAAGATATTTCAGTAGACGAACGAATCATTCTAAAGTCATCAGCAACTGGCTGATATTTCAAAAGCATGTCAAAAATTAAATCTTCAACTTCAAAATACTTGTTACGAATAGAATCAGATAATTCGTAAACTTGTTCAGCAGTATTTTTTCCTTCAAGGTATGAATCAACAGCTAATGAGACACACTCACTTGCCATATCACCCATCTGAGACATAATCGCAGATAATTTTTCAAGTGATGGATCAATTAGTCTAGCCATTATCCAAATTGTCCCTGAACATATTTTGAAGTCAATTCATTTTTAGGATCAGTGAATAATTTCTTTGTCTCTCTAAACTCTATTAGTTCTCCAAGATACATAAATCCAGTATAATCTGAAACTCTAACTGCTTGTTGCATGTTGTGAGTTACAATTATTATCGTATATTCTTTTTTTAATTCCATAATCGTTTCTTCAATTTTCTGAGTTGCAATTGGATCTAGTGCAGATGCAGGCTCATCCATAAGTAAAACCTCAGGTTGGATTGCCAACGCTCTTGCAATACAAAGCCTTTGTTGTTGACCACCAGATAATTCAATTGCAGACTTTTTCAAATCATTTTTTACTTCATCCCAAAGATAGGCCATCTTTAGTGAATCCTCTACAATCTCATCTAAAATTCTCTTATCTTTTACTCCATTTAATTTTAAACCAGCAACAACATTATCATAAATAGACATAGTTGGAAACGGATTTGGTTTTTGAAAAACCATTCCTACTTTTCTTCTATGATAAATTGGATCTATTGATTTGTCATAAAGATCAACGTCATCAAGCATTACTTTACCTTCAACTTTGGCATTTTTTGTCATATCATGCATTCGGTTAAGACATCTAAGGAAAGTGGTCTTTCCACATCCAGAGGGTCCAATTAGTGCTGTAACAGATTTTTCTGGAAATTTCATTGTGACATTTTTTACACCCATTGTATTACCATAATGAATAGTAACATTTTCTGCAATCATTTTGAATTTTTTTTCTACATGAGATACAGAATCTGGAATTTGTGAATCAATAGAATTATTAATTTTTTGTGCAGGTGTACTCAATACAGTCATCTCTTAGTAGGCATCCTTTGTTTAATTAATCGGCTTATCATTGCATTTCCATTACCAAAGTGGTATCGAATGGCCAAATTGATTCCTATGATAATAAATATCAAAACTAATGCAGCCCCCCAACCTTGTAATTGTGAACTCTCATAAGGTAACAAGGACAATCTCCAAATTCTAAGAGGTAACGCATCCATTGGAACATCCATACCGCTAAAGAATTGACTACTTCCAAGAATAGTCATTATCAAAGGAGCTGTCTCACCACCTATTCTTGAAACAGAAAGCAAAATTCCAGTAATCATTCCACTTTTTGCAGCAGAAATTACAATTCTAAAAGTAATAGCCCATTTCTTTAAACCCAGGGCAGTTCCTGCTTCACGATAAGTTACAGGAACCATTTTTAGAGATTCTTCAGTAGTTCTTGCAACAATTGGGAACATGATTAAAGATAATGCAAATGCTCCTGCCCATACGGAAAAATGACCAAGAATTAATACAATTACTAAAAATGCAAAAATTCCAAGAACTATAGATGGAAATTCCATAAACACATCATTGAAAAATCTAACATTCCTTGCAAGCCCATTATCACCATATTCAGAGAGGAATATCCCAGACATTACACCAATAGGAACGCCAATCAAGCTTGCAAGCCCAATTATTATCAAAGTACCTTGAATTGCAGGACCAATACCGCCCTCACCAGAACCAATCGAACCAGGAGTTGCAGTTAAAAACTCATAACTTATTGCAGTAATCCCATTTTTGAAAACTTCTACAAGTATGCTACCAAGAGGGATGATTGCAATTATTACAAATGCAAAGATTATGATATGAACTATTTTATCAACAAGCAATCTCTTTTTTACATTATTTTTGAATAAAGCCCTATACTCTTGTCTTTTTTCATTAGTAGTACTCAATTGTTAATTGCTCCCTCCTTTACTTTCATCATTCTAGTTACTAGAAGATGTGCTACAACATTGATCACAATTGCAATGAGTAAAAGAATCAAAGCAACTCCAATTAAAGCAGGAAGATGTAAAGATGCAGGAGACGCTTCAACAAACTCGTTTGCAATAATACTAGACATTGTTTGACTTGGTTTGAAGAAAGATGAGGGAAATGCAGAGATGCCTGTTGCATTTCCAATTAACATTGTAACTGCCATTGTTTCACCAACAGCTCTCCCAAGTCCTAGAATCGAAGCCCCAATTAATCCAGTCTTAGAATATGGGAATACAGCCAGCTTAAACATTTCCCATTTTGTTGCACCCAACATGTATGCAGCTTCTCTTTGTTGTTGAGGAACTGCTTTCATTATTTCACGAGATACCGATGAAACCGTTGGAATAATCATTATAGCTAAAATTACACTTGCTGTAATTATGTCAAGACCAAAAGGAGTTCCTGAAAATAAAAATATTGAATCACCAAACAAATCATGTAATGGTTTCTCAACCCAATCCTGAAAGTATAGTCTAAAAACTAAAAGGCCCCAGAGACCATAAATTATACTTGGAACTGCAGCTAAAAGTTCAACTAGGAATCCTAAAGGACCACCTATTTTTGCAGGAGCATCTGAAATGAACATTGCAATTCCAATACTGAGAGGAACCCCAATTGCCATTGCCAAAGCAGCAGTAACAAGCGTGCCTGCAATGTAGGGCAATGCACCAAAAGATTCTCTTCCTTCAACGGCATTCCAATCAGTGCCAATGATAAATGAAAGACCCTCGGCTTCCCAAATAGGATACGACTCGGAAATTAACTGAAATATCATTAGAGCTATTATTACTAAAACAAATGATCCTGCAATTGTAGCAGCTAACTTGAAAATTTTATCAGAGCGGACACTCTGCTTGCAATATGCATCAGTATTCTTCTCCACATAGTTTCAACAAGAATTACAGGTTATCTAGAAAATGATCATAAATTATGTAGAGTATGAGACAGATTTAGATCTATATAGAACATGTTCAGAAGTGGTATATTAGAAAAAATTCAATGATAAACATAGTTACAAGCCATGTCAGAAATAAAACAGATTAGACGATTGCAATTAACTGGAGGTTCTACGTATATTGTATCATTACCAAAAACATGGATAGATGACTTAGGATTTAAAAAAAATTCCAACGTCACACTAGTAAAAAATCGTAATAATTCAATTACGCTATTTCAAGAAGAACAAAGCAAAAAAAGTAACGCCCTAGCAACGATTGGAAAAAATGATTCAAAAGAATCGATAAGAAGAAAAATTATTGCAATGTATCTTTCAGGATACAAAACTATTGAAATTAAAACAAAAGGAATTGCAATTCCCACTACACATAGAAGTGTAATTAGAGATTTAGTAAGAACTACTCTCATGGGAACTGAAATTATTGAATCAAGTTCAGAGAAAATAAAATTACAAGTTCTAACTCATCTTACACAATTATCATTTGATGTTGCATTACAAAGAATGTACACAACTGCCAAAAACATGCATGAAGAATCTATAGAAGCATTAAATGAAACAGACACAGAACATGCTGAAGAAATAATCAAAATGGATGATGAGGTAGATAGATTCAGCCTCTATTTGCTGAGAAATCTAAATTTAGCGTTAGAAAATGTTCAAGTTTTACTAGATTCTGGACTCGAAAAACCCTCAGATTGTCTGGGATATAGAACAGTAGTAAAATGTGTTGAAAGAATTGCAGACCATGCAGGGCTTATTGCAAAGAAAGTGAAATATCTAAAATCTCCAATAGATAAAAAAATTCTAAAAGAAATAGAACAAAGTAGTAAGGAATCTCTTGTTGTTTTTGAAAATTCAATTAATGCACTTTCTAAAAGAGACTATACAATGGCTGAAAATGTTGCAGCAAGTGTAAGCAAAGTAATAGAAAAAGAAAAAAAAATAATGGATTCACTCAAACCAGATGAGAATACTGTAATAATAAAATTAATTTTAGAAGACATTAGAAGAACTGCAGAATATTCAAGAGACATATCTGAGATTACAATAGATGAAACAGTGCAAAGTGTCATTGAAGAATCTTAAAAAAAAATAAAAAAATAAACTTTGGATAATTTATCCGCGGTATTTTTTAGTTAGTCCATAGAACAACATAGCTGGTGCTGCCAAATACATTCCAAGATTCATCATAATTACACCTATACCATAGCCTAAAACTTCAGAGTCAGACTCAGCATATTCCATTATAGACAATGATGATATTAATGGAGTAATTCCAATTTTTATCATTTCTTTGAATGCAGGGTTTGCTCTTTCCATATCAGCAATGTGTGGTGAGAATGAATAATACAATTGATTAAATCCTGTCATGAAAGACATGCCAGGTGCAGTATTCATCAGTTGATTATCTCGAATTTCTCTTAACAACTGAACTTGTGGTGCCATTTCTGAACCATATGTTGCAGTTGCAATTAGACAACCACCAGTTTCCGTATTTTCAGTTTGTTGTTTAATCTCTTGTGTAACTTCTGATTGCGGAGATGTATTTTCACCCCAAAGAATTTCTCCATCATATGTTATTTGTTGTAGTCCTTGCTGTCCTAGTTTTGTTACTTTATCAGCAAGTGGAACATACAGCAAACTTGATGAGTATTCTTGGCCATCAGTAATCATCCAATTAATTAAATGAATTACGGCTTTTGCTTGTTCTTTATTTTTAGTTACTGGTTTTAGATCATCGTACACTAACAAGTATGTGAAACTTGCAATAGGGTATGAATTAGATCCTGGCGCATTAACAAGTGATACACCTACCCAACTATCTTTGGCGGCAGGTAAACTATCAGCAACACCACTAGATGCAGCAGAGATGCTGTCTAAAGATGGTTCAATAAATGCAGATTTCTCAGCATTTTGAATTGATGCATAAGTCATGCCTGATTGAAATGCATAAGCAAGTTCAACATATCCAATTGAATATTCTGTAGATTTTACAATTGTTGCTACACCTTCATTGCCTGCAGAAGCTAGACCTACAGGCCATGGAACGGATTTTCCTGTACCTACTTGTTCATCCCATGTTGGACTGACAGTAGTAAGATAATCAGTATAGATGAAGGTAGTTCCAGAGCCATCTGATCTATGTACTACAACAATTTCTTTGTCAGGTAGATTCAATCCTGAATTTGCTGCAGTGATTGCAGGATCATTCCATGTTGTAATCTCTCCCAAAAAGATTCCTGCAACTGCATCAGCAGTTAACTTTAGTCCGTTGTTTGGAACTTCAGGTATGTTATACACTACCACTACACCTCCAATTGACTCTGGTATGTGTAATGTTCCAGAAGCTAATTCTCTTTCGGCTTGCCTCATTGGTGCATCAGATGCTGCAAAATTTACAGTTTTTTCGATGTGTTGTTTGATTCCACCACCACTTCCAATTGATTGGTAATTGAGATTTACATTGTCATAGACATTGTTGTATTCAACTCTCCACAAATCAATGAGAGGGAATGGAAACGTTGCTCCTGCACCTGTCAAAGTAAATTCTACATTTGGATCAGGCATATCAGGATTTATTGCTGCGTCTGCATAAAGAGGCGTGATAATTGCCCCAAGTGCAGTCAATAAAATCAGTAACGATATTTTCATTTTCATTAATTGTATTATTTTAAAAATTGTATTTACAAATCATCGGCATAGATTATGTTGCCTCCATATACTATATAGAAAATAATTTTTCCATAAAAATCAAGTTGTCGATATAAACAAAAGTAAGAGAGTTTAACTGATCTGACAAAATTCTAGGAGAGATATTCAAATATCTCATCAGATTAGAAAAAAGGAAATGAGTAATCTTGATAATTCTATTGAAAAATACTGTTAGAATTTCAAAAAGATTACCCAAACACATTCAAAAAATTAATGAGAAAAGATCAGGAAAATCATCCAGAATTGTTTGAAAAAGCCATTGATGCTGAAAATAAAGGCATTAACAAGTACAATCTCAAAGTAAATGAGTATGCCAATAAGATAGATGAAAACTAACTACAATCTAGGTGTAAATAACTATATAGATTTATAGTAAAACGGTATTCATTGACCCGATACATATATCATCTTAAAATCTAATGACATTATGAAATTGTACGACTTTGATTTCATTGAATGTTATGATGATGACGATTATGATTTTGATGAAGACTAGAAAAAATCTAAAGAAAATGTAGGAATTAATTGTCCTAACAACTTTAGCATCTTGCGATATGTGTTATTTACAAAAATATCATTATTCATTGTCTATGATCGTTTAGGTTTCTATATAGCAAACAGAAATGAAAATAGTTCTCAGACATCATTGTAAATCATTATGATGAATCTTTTATTATATTTTCAATGAACATAATCAGAATGCACATAATCTTCTCCTGTGGATGTAAAATAATGGAGCATTAGTTAAAGAATGTTCTATCCACAGGGAAGGAAATTTCATAAAATTAAAAGACTATTTTCTAAAAACAACACCAAGCAGTATTGAAATAAAACATAATGGTTGACAGTGACTCATTATTTTATTCGCTAAACTTACTTCGATATGAAAATAAAATTTCTATGAAAATTTAAATTTTATTTATAAACAAAAATAGATGATGTTGAACGGATATGGTAAGACCCGAATTACTCACATGGCCCATAATGCAATATAGAAATATAGAGATCATAGAAAATACTGACACGTCTCTTATCATCAACTTTGATGTATCTAGAGTATCTTGATGCCTTCAAGTCTGGAGCGAAGTTTAGAAATATCTCATCTGTGTCAAGATATTCTATCCATACACACCAAAACTCGTTGTTCATTTTTTATTAATAGAAATGGAAGAATTACAGAGTCCAAATTTCGTGATGATGGCAACATTACAGGTCTAACTAAACAAGAATCAGAAATGTTGTACATGCAATGCATGCTACAATCCTCTATGAATAAAGAATTTGAGGGCAAATTAGGACGCCTTGATTATACTCTAATTAGAAGAGAATCAGCACTAAATTTTATTTTTCCATTTTCTGATGGAGTAATTTTTGTGATTACAGATAAGACTATCTCAATTCAGGAAATAGGCAGTAAAATTTCAAAATTGATAATGGAATTTGAATTAAGGAGGAGGTAGTTTTGATAAATGCCTGATGAATCATGCAGAAATTGTGGGGACAAGTTGTATGATTTTTCAAAATGCCAGGAATGCAGTATATTATATCAAGAAATTTGTTTAAAATGCGGTAAAAAATCTCTGCCTAAATATCATAATTGTATATATTTTCAAAAAACTACCATAGCATGCTAGTTCAAATCTAAATCCACATATTTTTTATTTTTTTATATATTTTTTATAAATCATATAGAATATTCTTTTAGATCAAGAACCACTAAAATGATCATGTTGAAAATTAAATGCCAAAAGTGTGGAAACAATGAAACTGAAATTCTGCGACGTGGAAAATTTTCAAAAAATATATTGTTTTGTCCAACTTGTGATGATATATGTAACAAGTGGGGATGAAATGATTTCTATATAGGTTATAAAATTTTAATAGATTATAGAAAATCAGTACAATTTTGTTTTATCACATTATACCATACTGTAATCAATGACTGCTACAACCTTCCTTGAGCATGACAGTTACTCATTTTCAAAAATATTGCTGTCAAAAGAAGTAGCAGATATCATAAAACAGGTTGTTAAAGAGTCAACTAGTACGATTCATCCAAATTGCAATGATAGGGAGGAATTCAAAGGAAAAAATCATGTCTAATGTTATAAAATTACCATGCAGTTCAAACTGTTGGTGTAAAAAAGAAAAATCTGATGAATATCTTTATTCATAAATTTACACAGAATATTTAAAAATACTCAATACGTTAAGGTTCGATGTGTTTTGTGTGGATATTGTGCCCCATAACATCTG
>ERZ890510.2300-NODE-2300-length-10995-cov-4.503656_pt1 | contig 10995 bp, 9 predicted proteins | sample MGYA00521265_ERZ890510 | MGnify/ENA primary metagenome ERZ890510 (study PRJEB32303, sample SAMEA104408624) | aquatic metagenome | biome: Brackish water; feature: Chemocline; material: water | place: Baltic Sea | collected 2014-10-26T21:54:00 | depth 110 m ...
GGATACCGGCCTTCACAGCAAGCGAAATCCGTGAACTCGACGGCACTCCTATCCGCCTCAAACTCCTGGGCGAGGATTTGATTGCCTTCCGCGATACCAATGGGAAGGTAGGCGTGATGGAAGAGTACTGCCCCCATCGCGGCGCATCCCTGGCCCTTGGTCGCAACGAGGACTGCGGCCTAACGTGTATCTACCACGGCTGGAAATTCGATGTTGACGGCAACTGCCTAGACATGCCTTCAGAACCCACCGCCAGCAACTTCAAAGATAAGGTGCAGGCCCGGGCCTATCCGGTTCAGGAAGTGGCAGGCATTGTGTGGGCGTATATGGGGCCGGCAGATAAACTCCCCCCGTTCCCAGCCTTCCAGTGGACAAAGGTGGCAGACGATCACCTTGTGCTCATCAAGACCATTCAAGAAAGCAACTACCTCCAAGGATTAGAGGGTGGCATAGACTCTTCCCACGCCTCGTTCCTGCACCGCTCTTTCGGCGGGGTACGCACCGGGTGGGGAAATCCGGTAAACGCCCTTGTGATGAAGGACACCGCCCCACGCCTGGAGGTTGAGTACACGTCTTACGGTTACAGGTACGCCGCCGTCAGGCAGGCCAGCGACAGCGAGGAGTACGTGCGCATGACGCCCTACATCCTTCCGTTCTATTCCTACATTCCCGGGGCTCCTGGCCGCACCACCGGCTTTTCCATCTGGGTGCCTCGCGATGATTTCAGTTGTTGGCAGTGGGAGATCGGCTTCAACGAGGAGCGTCCTTTCACAGCCCAGGAGCGCGCAGACCGCATTGAGCAGTTCGGCTTCCATGACCTGCAACCCGGGTTTCGGAAGGCGAGAAACTTCGATAATTGGTATCTGCAAGACCGAGAAGCAATGAAGTCCCGGGGCTTCTCCGGCATCTTCGGCACCCGCACCCAGGACCACGCCGTCCAGGAGACCATGGGAGCCATCTATGACCGCACTCGGGAGCACCTTGGCACCAGCGACCGCGCTATCATCGCGATGCGGCGACTGCTAGCAGATTCTGTCCGCGGCTACACTGACGGCATAGATCCGCCCGGGTTGGCAGCATCCATCCCCTACGAACTCATCCGCGGTGATGACTTTACGAAGCCGGCAAACATCACTTGGCAGGACGCTCGTCCCCTGGAGCCGGGGCACGCCCTGGTCTAGCAGGTTGGTACTACCCTGTTACGGAGGATGTCATGGCGAAGAACGGCTTCAAGGTCATAGATAGTGAGCCCCACCTGCTGGAGCCCCTGGAACTCTGGATGGAGAAGTTGCCGGAGCCTTTCAGGTCTCGGACAAAGATTGTGAGGCCAGAAAACGGCGGGATTGCAGAGGGCAGCGGTGCTCGCATTGAGATAGAGGGCGTGGAGAAGCCACCAATAGCCGCTAACCCCATGGTGCGTCAGCGCAGCCTCCGCCGTATCCCTGCAGTGCCAGAGCTACTAAAGGTCACGCAGAACCCTGAGCCTGACGTTTTCCTGGAAGGGTTCAACATCGAAGGCATAGACATCGGCGTGTTCATGCCCACAGCGGCTATGGGCATCGTCCGGTACGATGGCTTAGACCCAGAACACGCCTTGGCCCTTTGCCAGGTCTACAACGATTACGCCGCAGAGTTTGTCAGCCATCACCCGGACCGCTTCAAGTTCTGGGCATGGGTACCGCCTCAGGATGCAAAGCTGGCAGCGGGTGAGGCCAAGCGTGCTGTAGAAGAGCTTGGAGCGGTGGCCGTTGCCATGACCGGGGGCGCAGTGAACGGCAACCTGCTCTGTGATGAGTTCTTTGACCCGCTATGGGAAGAGATGAACCGTTTGGGCACAGCTTTCGGGATGCACGGGCCGCCCGCTAACTACAACCTGAAGGACAACTACAACCATCGCTACTTCGGGCATAAGGGTATGGGTGTCGTTGGAAACACCATGACAGGCCCGGTCCACGCCCAAGCTCAGCTGGCGGAGCTCATCATCGGCGGCGTGCTGGAGCGGTTCCCCAACCTGAAGCCAGCCTTCCTAGAGGTCAATGCGAGTTGGCTGCCCTGGTTCCTCTGGAGGCTGGACGATAAGTGGGAGACCAATGCGCCTGACCTGGAAATCAAGTTGTCCATGCTCCCCAGCGAGTACTTCAAGCGACAGTGCTACTCGGTCATAGAGCCTGAGGAGTCACCCATCAAGTACACCATCGATTACATGGGGGCTGACAAACTCTTGTTCTCCACGGACTACCCCCATAGCGATTCCATCTTCCCAGAGGCAGTGAACACCTTCCTGGCATTGGAGGGCGTGTCCGACGACGACAAACGGAAGATCCTCTGGGACAACGCCGCAAACCTCTTCGGCCTAAAAGCGCGTGCGGAAGCCGCTACGTCTGAGTAAAGAACGTTCTCACAATTAAGAAAGAGGCCCGGGTTTATACCGGGCCTCTTTCTTTTATATCCAAAATCATACTGGCACGCCCTACCCTACGGGCACTACCTCTACCAGCGGACTCACCGCAGTCCATTCATCAACGTCCACATGGGCCATGCTCGGTTCCTCTGCCAGCATCAGCTCAAACACACGCCGTCGTGCTCCGTCGTCTATTATCGGCACAGCCTTAGATGGCACGTCACGCTTCAACTCCTGCTTCAGGTGCAGCGTGAACTCTGGCGTGGCCACCATGTTGGCGTACCAGCTTCGTGCACGCCCCGGTCGCCCGGTAATGTAGAGCTTGCCGTCCAACACATGTAGTCGAATCTCAATGCGTCGGGCATCCCCGCTCTTACGCCCCACCGTGGTGATATCCACCACTTCATCTGTCTTGAGAATCCCTCTGATGTCCTCTGGCATGGCCACGCTCCTCATACATTCGTCGAGCCGCAGCATAAAAAGTCGCAGCGCCAACGTCAAGAGTATGCAGTCCAAGACGGCAGGATATCCCTTCCACGGTTCGTAGCTGAATAAGTAGTAAAACTACAATTGTAGTTTTACTACTTACAAATTACAGCATAGCTGTAGAATGGGGAATGCCCGGGTCGTTTATATCTGGGGTCGGCTTACTCTGTCATGTTCACCCCATTTGGGCGAGCGAATGGTATACCATCGCTGAAACACAGCCTTATGACCCTTTGGTTTTAACCGAGAGGAGAGCATCAACATCTCATGACAAGCCTGCCAGATTTTATAGAGCGAGAAGTCCGTATTGGCGCTCGCGCTGAGACAATCTTCCCCTTCCTGACAGATCCAGAGAAGATGACACACTGGATGGGCATCTCTGCCGAGGCCGACCCCACGCCCGGCGGTATCTATCGCGTCAATGTCACTGGCAATGACATCGCCAGTGGGTCCTTTGTGGAGATTTCACCCTTCACAAAGGTAGTGTTCACCTGGGGATGGGAGTCTGAGGACACGCTGGTGACTCCCGGCACCTCCACAGTGGAGATTACGCTCACCGAAGGTGGCGGGGCCACGGTTCTACGCCTCAGACACTCCGGCCTCCCTGAACTTGATAGGGAATCCCACGGTATGGGCTGGGATCACTACCTTCAGCGACTTACTGCTGCGGCCACAGGCAACGACCCAGGTTCTGACCCTTGGGTCGCCGGATAGGGCGCTCAATAGCACCGTATTAGCTATTGAGATAATGTATCAACAACGTGAATTTATATCTGAGGAGGGCCACAATGCCAAACCCGGTGGTGCATTTTGAAATCATGGGTTCAGACGCCAAGAAGACCCAGGAGTTCTATGGAAACCTCTTCAAGTGGAGGATAGACACCAACAACCCCTTCGCTTACGGCATGGCGTACACCAGGGAAAGCGGTGAGTCTGGCATCAACGGCGGGCTTGGCAGCGCGGACAGGGGAAACCCACGTGTCTCCGTCTACGCCCAGGTTGACGATCCTCAGGCCTATCTAGATAAGGCAGTGGCCCTTGGCGGTACTGTAGTCATGGGAGTCATGGACGTCCCCGGCTCCGTCACTATGGCCCTCTTCGCAGACCCCGATGGCAACGTGATTGGCCTGTTTAAAAAGTAGGCTCTATTCTTGTCCCAATAGAAAAGGGCTCCGTAGTAGCGGAGCCCTTTCCATTTTGTCGTTCCTAAGCCCGGGCTGCTCTACGCGCCCTGCTGCTTTGCTTCGTACGCCGTGATAGCACCCTCATCCTGAAGGGTGATGCCAATATCGTCCAGGCCGTTCAGCAAGCAATACTGCTTGAACTCGTCCAGACTGAAAGAAGCTCTGAAACCCTCACTGTCAGAGACTACACAGTTCTCCAGGTCAACGGTCACCTCGTAGCCAGGAATCTCCTTGGCCTGCGCCGTGATATGCGCCACGGAGACCTCGTCCAGCGTCACCGGAAGCAAGCCATTCTGGAAGCAGTTGTTGTAGAAGATGTCTGCATAGCTTGGTGAGATGATTGCCTTGAACCCGTACTGCTGAAGTGCCCAGGGTGCGTGCTCTCGCGATGAACCGCATCCAAAGTTCCTACCAGCCACCAACACGGACGCGTCTTTGTAGCCCGGGTGGTTCAGCACAAAATCCTTGTTCGGCGTCCCATCTGAGTTAAAGCGCCAGTCAAAGAACAGGAAATCCTCATACCCGTCACGCTCAACCCGCTTCAAGAACTGCTTGGGGATGATCTGGTCCGTGTCTACGTTGACCCGGTCCAGGGGCATCACCACGCCTGAGTGCTTTTTGAATGGCTCCATCGTATCCTCCTAGGCTTCATTACAGCTTGTAATCTTTCTTGGGTCAGTGGTCGGCACCCTTTAGGTGAATAGATGACGGATACCCATAGGTAACCGTCAGAGAGCATGGATCCAGGGCTCGCCCTGGGGCTAGCCTTCCCAGGTGCGGATATCCACGAAATGCCCCGCTATAGCGGCAGCAGCAGCCATCTCCGGGCTCACCAGGTGGGTTCGGCCGCCCTTGCCCTGCCTGCCTTCAAAGTTGCGATTAGATGTCGATGCTGAACGCTCGCCGGGGAGCAGCATGTCCGGGTTCATTGCCAGACACATGGAGCAGCCAGCATTGCGCCACTCGAATCCAGCTTCAATAAATATCTTGTCCAGACCCTCAGCTTCCGCCTGCTGCTTAATGTTGTAGGAGCCCGGGACAACCATTGCCCCAACCCTAGCGTTCACCTTATGGCCCTTGGCAACCGCAGCAGCAGCCCTAAGGTCCTCTATGCGGGAATTAGTGCAGGAACCAATGAACACACGGTCTATTGGAACCTCAGTCATCGGTGTGTTCGCCTCCAGACCCATGTAGGCCAGTGCCCGCTCCGCGCTCTCACGGTCGGCGGGGTCGGCAAAGGATGACGGGTCCGGCACAGTGCTGGATATGCTTGTCACCTGGCCAGGGTTGGTTCCCCAGGTCAAATGCGGTTCCAACGATGCTGCGTCAATGACCTCTATCCTGTCGTAAACGGCATCTGCGTCCGATGGCAACAGCTTCCACTTCTCTACAGCCTCGTCAAAGGCATCACCCTGGGGCACATTGGCGCGACCTCTCATGTACTCAAATGTCTTCTCGTCCGGAGCAACCATCCCGGCCCGGGCGCCGCCCTCAATCGACATGTTGCATAGGGTCATCCTGCCTTCCATCGATAGTTCACGGACACCCTGGCCCGTGTACTCGATGACATATCCGGTTCCCCCGGCGATGCCTATCTGCCCGATGATGGCCAGGATGAGGTCTTTAGCGGTGACGCCGAAGGGCAGTGGGCCGTTCACGTCTACCTGCATGGTCTTGTGCTTTGTCTGTCGCAACGTCTGGGTGGCCAGCACGTGTTCCACTTCTGATGTGCCGATGCCAAGCGCAAAGGCCCCAAACGCGCCGTGAGTGGCCGTATGGCTGTCTCCGCACACAATGACCTTCCCCGGCTGCGTATGCCCCTGTTCAGGCCCAATGACGTGGACAATACCGTTCAAGGGACTGTGCATGTCCGCGAACTGGATGTTGAACTCCTTGGTATCGTTCGCCAGGTGCTCCAGTTGCTGAACCGCAATGGGGTCCGCGATGGGCTTGGAGCGGTCTGTGGTCGGGATGTCATGGTCAGCAGTTGCTACCGTCAGGTCCGGACGACGGACGCCACGTTTGGCAATGCGTAAGCCGTCAAACGCCTGGTTGGATGTGACCTCATGCACCAAGTGGAGATCCACGTAGATAACAGAGGGTTTACCCGGCTCCTCAGACACCACGTGAGCATCCCAAATCTTCTCAAACATTGTCTTTCCGGGCATAGCTATAACCTCACTCTTATGTAAATTCTCGTAATCGTAGCTGAGTCGGAGCCACCGCCCCCACTACTAAGACCTTTGGAAACCAAGGGAAAATTAGACGCCCTGCATCTCGCCCTGGATTTCCGTGCCATCAAGGGCCAGTAAGCGGTTCACCGCATTGGTGTACGCCTTAGCGCTGGCTACCAGGATATCCGTGTCAGCAGCGCGGCCCGTGTAGATACGGTTCTCATAGCGCAAGCGCACCGTCACATCACCCACAGCATCCAACCCTTCGGTAATAGAACGCACACTGTATTCGTCCAGTTTCGGCTGAACCCCAACAATGCGGACAACGGCATTGCAGACAGCGTCCACCGGGCCGTTGCCTTCCATCTGTTCAGTCCGTTTCTCACCGTCCGGGGTAATCATAACCACGGTGGCCGTAGGAACCAGTCCAGTGCCCGTCAGAATAGCTACAGACTCTACGTGATATCCCGTGACCTCTTCCACTCGGCGGTCTTCTGCCATCAGTGCTTCCAGATCCCGATCCGTCACTTCACGCTTCTTATCGGCAAGCTCTTTAAAGGACAGGAATACTCTGTTCAACTCGTCCTTGTCCAACGTGTAGCCCAGCTCTTCCATCCGGGATCGGAGCCCCGCCCTACCACTGAGCTTGGAGAGAACCATTGTCTCCCCAACCCAGCCAACGTCTTTGGGATCCATAATCTCGTAGGTCGTTCGTTCCTTGATGATTCCGTCCTGATGAATGCCAGAGGCGTGCCTGAACGAGTTCGTTCCCACGATCGCCTTGTTCGGCTGCACCGGGAAATTGGTAATCTCGCTGACCATACGGCTGGTGGGGTATATCTGGGTGGTGTCTATGCCCATCGTCGTACGAAAGTACTGATGACGCGTGTGGAGGGCCATGATGACCTCTTCCAAGGCCGTATTGCCCGCCCGCTCACCAATGCCGTTGATGCAACCCTCTACCTGACGCGCCCCTGCCTTCACCGCCGCCAGACTGTTGGCCACTGCCTACCCCAGGTCGTTGTGGCAGTGGACACTGATGATTGCCTTGTCTATGTTGGGTACGTTCTCAATGATGCTGGCGATAAGCGCGCCAAATTCCTCTGGCACCGCATAGCCTACTGTATCCGGGATGTTGATGGTCGTAGCCCCTGCATCAATAGCCGCCTGAACCAACGCATACAGGAAATCCGGGTCTGTCCGGGTAGCGTCCATGGGAGAGAACTCCACATCCTCGCAGTACCCCTTTGCCCGGGAAACCGCCGAAACAGCCATGTTAATGACCTCTTCGCGGTTCTTCCGAAGCTGGTGCTCCATGTGGATGTCAGAGCTTGAAATGAACGTGTGGATGCGCGGGTGCACGGCTTCTTTAATGGACTCCCACGCCGCGTCTATGTCGTCAGGGTTTGCCCGGGCCAATGAACACACGGTTGAGTTCTTAATCTCTTTGGCGATGCGCTTGATCGACTCCATGTCGCCGGGTGATGACGCAGCAAAGCCAGCTTCTATGACATCGACTCCCAGCTTTTCGAGTTGCTTAGCAATCTTCAGCTTCTCATCGCCAGTCATAGACGCGCCTGCCGCCTGCTCTCCGTCACGCAGCGTGGTGTCAAATATGCGTACTCTATCCTCAGCCATTATCGTATTCTCCCTTGCTCTTTCTCTTCGTGTTTACGCGATATGAGTAAGAGTTTTAAGGACAACGCAGTCTCGTCCTGTTTCCAGGACGAGGACTGCGCGGATACCCTCCCCGTTTGCCATAACTATCTGACTCCTGTGTAATTCTGGGTTAGATGGTCTGTTGCAGCCAGGGCATCATGGAACGCAGCTCTGCCCCAACCTTCTCAATGGGGTGCTCGGCGCCCTCTTTGCGATCCTGCTGGAACCGCTTCAGACCCTCGTCGTTCTCAGCAATCCATTCTCTAGCGAATTCACCGCTCTGGATCTCCTTGAGCACTGTTCGCATGGTCTCCCGAACGTGCTCGTCAATCACCCGTGGGCCACGGCTGTAATCGCCGTATTCCGCCGTCTCGCTGATAGAGTAGCGCATGTAGGACATGCCACCCTGGTACAGCAGGTCAACAATGAGCTTTACCTCATGCATGCACTCAAAGTAGGCAACTTCCGGCTGATAGCCTGCCTCAACAAGGGTCTCAAAGCCCATCTTAATGAGGGAGGTAACTCCACCGCAGAGCACAGACTGCTCACCAAAGAGGTCCGTCTCTGTTTCTTCTTTGAAGGTTGTCTCAAGAATCCCTGCGCGCCCGGAACCCACACCAATTCCATAGCCCAACGCTGTTTCTTTCGCGTGACCTGAAGGGTTCTGGTATACCGCAATCAGCGAGGGAACACCCATACCGCGGGTGAATATCTCACGCATCCTGTGACCAGGGGCTTTGGGAGCAATCATGCTGACGTCCACATCCGCTGGAGGCACAATCATCTTGAAGTGGATGGCAAACCCGTGGGCAAACATCAACGTCTTACCAGAGGTCAAATACGGAGCAATAGACTCATCGTAGACCAGCTTCTGCTTCATATCCGGCACCAGTATCATAATCACGTCAGCCTGCTGGGCAACTTCCGATACCTCTGCAACCTTAAGGCCAGCCTCTTCAGCCTTGGCCCATGAACTGCTGCCCTTATACAGCCCAACCATGACGTTATAGCCGCTGTCCTTCAGGTTCAATGCGTGTGCATGGCCCTGGCTTCCGTAGCCAATTATACCAACGGTCTTGCCTTCCAATATCGCTGGATCCCCGTCCTTGTCGTAGTACATCGTAGCCATGCTGTCTATCCCCTTCCGTTTCTTGCCTAATATTGTTCGTTTTAGTTGCTAACCCGGTGGTAAGAGCATCGTTGATTCCGATTGGTCACTATCTTCTCTCCGCCAATTATCGTCAGTCAGCACATCTTCAGCGTCCGCCACCATTCCATTCGCGGTTGATTCCTGAAGAACCCCACGCACCATAGCCAATCGGCCGCTGCGCATGATCTCCAGGACGCCAAAGGGCTTTAAGAGCGTCACCAAAGAATCTAGCTTGTCCTCGTCGCCGGTGACCTCAATGATAAGCGAATCGTGAGCCACGTCCACAATGTTGGCTCTAAAGATGCCCACAATCTGGATAATCTCGCTCCGCGTGACAGCCGAGGCGCTCACTCGCACCAACGAAAGTTCCCGATAGATAGAGTTCTCCAGGCTCAAGTCAGATACCTTCACCACATCAACCAGCTTTTGGAGCTGCTTGGTCACCTGTGCCAGCATTGTGTCGTCTCCCTCAACGACAAACGTCATGCGGGACAAGCCCGGGGTCTCAGAGTGTCCAACAGCCAAGCTGCTGATGTTAAACGCCCGCCGTCGTATCATGCTGACAACACGGTTCAGCACCCCAGGCTTGTCATAGACCAGGGCCACTACCGTATGCTGCTGCAATCCTCCAGGTTTCTGGGTCATCGTACGCGCTTCTCCACCAATCTTGGGTCTTCCACAATCTGGCCAACTCCGGTTCCCGGTGGGATGAACGGGTATACATTCTCTGTCTGCTCCACCTGGAAGTCCACCAGCACCGGCCCGTTCCACGCCATAGCCTGCGCCACAGCAGCGCCCACTTCGTCCTTCTTGGTCACCCGGATACCGGGCATACCAAAGGCCTCTGCCAGCTTCACAAAGTCCGGGTTGGCAGTATATAACGTTGCCACATAGTCGTGATCGTAAAAGAGGTCTTGCCACTGGCGAACCATCCCCAGGGAGTTGTTGTTTATCAGCGCAATTTTCACGGGAATCTGGTTCTCCACCATGGTGGCCAGCTCCATCATGGTCATCTGGAAGCCACCATCCCCTGCAATGGTCCATACCACCCGGTCCGGCCTGCCTACTTGAGCGCCCATAGCTGATGGCGTCTCAAAACCCATTGCACCCAGTCCGCCGGAGGTGATGAAGCTGTTGAACTCAGTGAACTTGTACAATTGAGCTGCCCACATCTGATGCTGACCCACACCTGTGGCAATGATAGCCTTGCCCTCTGTGATATCAGATATCTGTTGAATCACATCCTGAGGCCGGAGAGTGTCATCGTCCTCAAAAAACAATGGATGGTTGCGGCGCAACTCCTCGATGTGCGACAGCCACTCACGTCGGTCAGCCTTCTCCACCAGAGGCATAAGCTGCTTCAGTACATGTTTCACGTCGCCCACAATGGGCACCGTCGGCCGTACGTTCTTCCCAAGCTCAGCCGGGTCAATATCCACGTGGATGACCTTGGCATTGGGAGCAAAGAGACTCACCTTGCTGGTCACACGGTCATCAAACCGCATCCCCAGAGCGATGAGTAGGTCTGAGTCGTTGATGGCATGGTTTGCATAAGCAGAGCCGTGCATCCCGGGCAACCCGATGTTCAATACATGGTCCGACTTGAATGAACCGATGCCCAGCAACGTGGTCGTAACCGGGAATTGGCCCTTTTCTGCAAATTCCTGTAGCTCTTTGTACGCGTCAGAAATGAGGACGCCGTGGCCGGCCATAATCACTGGCCGTTTGGCCTGCGCTATGAGTGCTGCGGCCCGCTTGACGGCCTCGGGCTCGCCTTCCATTCTCGGCGGGTAGCCCGGGAGTTCAACGGTCTCCGGATACTCAAACTCCGCCACTTCTACAAACACATCTTTAGGTACGTCCACCAGCACGGGCCCGGGTCGCCCGGTACGCGCCAGGTAGAACGCTTCTTTTAGCACTCGGGGAAGCTCTGCGGCAGAC
>ERZ890510.2302-NODE-2302-length-10992-cov-6.660053_pt1 | contig 10992 bp, 8 predicted proteins | sample MGYA00521265_ERZ890510 | MGnify/ENA primary metagenome ERZ890510 (study PRJEB32303, sample SAMEA104408624) | aquatic metagenome | biome: Brackish water; feature: Chemocline; material: water | place: Baltic Sea | collected 2014-10-26T21:54:00 | depth 110 m ...
CCTCACGCCCAGTCGCCCGATCTACGACGGCCGATTGCGCGACCTTTATGCGATCTATCTCCGCCACGTTGCCCTGATGATCGTCACCCTTGGCTGGTCGCGCTTCTGGGGCCGCACCCGGCTGCGCCGCTATCTGTGGAACCATCTGTCGATCCTGGACAGTCGCTTCGAGTATCGCGGCCGTGGACGTGAGCTGTTGATCGGCTTCCTGCTGGCTCTTGTCGTGCTCGCCGCCTGGGCCGGCCTGATGTGGCAGATCTGGGTCCACGTCCTCCATGAGAAGCCGTTCGCCAGCTTCGGCCTGTTCGACATCTTCTCGCTGTCGGTGGTGGCGATCGGCTTTCCGCTGGCCTACGTCGGCCACTACGCCGGCCTGCGCTACAAGCTGTCGCGTACGCGCTGGCGCGGCATCCGCTGCGGCATGGCAGGATCGGCCTGGCGGTATGGCGCCATCGCGACCTTTCTGCATTTCGCCAATGCCCTCACGGCCTATCTCCTGACGCCGGTGGTGTCGGTGAACCTCGCCCGTCCACGCATCTCCAACGCCCGCGTCGGCACCCTGCCGCTCGCCTTCGCCGGTTCCGCCGGCGACATCTATGGCCGCTTTCTCGGGTACTATTTCCTGAACATTATCGCCTGGATCGCCGCCATCACTCTTGTCGTCTTCACTCTCGGCAGTACGGCCGGGGAGTTCGACATCTCCCTCGATGACGTATGGAAGCAGGTCAGCGCGCCTGACCTGCGCACAGCTCTGACCATCGCGGCGATCGCGGTCGGCGCCTACGTCGTGTTCGGTCTTCTGATCCTGCCGTTGCGCTGCTGGTGGCAGGCCTATCTGTTCCGTTATCTCGTTTCGCACAGCCGTGCCGGTAACGTACTCTTCGCCACCGCGATCTCGACCCGGCAGATGTGGGGTTTCCTGGTGCTGAACTACCTGATTGTCGTGCTGACCCTTGGGCTGGGCTGGCCGTGGGTCATGCATCGCACGCTCCGGCTGATCGCCGCCGAGTTGTGGCTTTATGGCGCCCCGGACGGGGCATCGGTGCGCCAGCCGGCCGGTGGTGTGCCCGGGTATGGCGAAGGTCTGCTCGACATGTTCGATGTGAGTGGGATCTGACGATGGCGGCACCTTCGCGCTACTATGACGGCGAAACGGCGCAGGCCCATCAGGTCGGCATTCGGGTGACGGGCGGCGAACTCCTCATCTCCAGCGTCGCCGATTCCAGCATTTTGGCGCGCTGGCCGATTGTCGACCTGGCCGTGATGGGCGATGTCGGCCACGAAGCCGCACCGCCGATCATGCTGCGCGGGGGCGGCGAGGCCCGCCTGATCGTTGACGACCCCGATGCGCGAACCCAGCTTGCCGCCCTGGTGCCGCATCTTGCGGCCCTCGCCGCCGAGCCGCCACCGGCGGGACTGCGGATCGTCAAGCTCGGCGCCACGATTGCGGTGCTGATCGGTCTGTTCTGGGGTGCCATCGAATATGGCACCGAGTACGCAGCACCTTGGCTGCCCTACAGCCTGCAGGTGAAGCTGGGCGAGACCGTGTTCGAGGAGCTGGTGGCCGACAAGGACCAGTGTCACGGCGCGCGCGGGCTGATGGCAATCAACGACCTGGCCAACAGGCTTGCCCGGGAGGCGGGCTACAAACACGAAGTGACCGTGCACATCATCGAAGGTGGGCCGGTCAATGCTTTCACCCTGCCGGGCGGCATCCTGATTTTCTATTCCGACCTGATCGAGCAGGCGGCGAACAGCTCGCAGGTGGCTGGTGTGCTCGCGCATGAAATCGGCCATGTCGCGCATCACCATCCGATCAAGGGGATTGCCCGCCAGTATGGCGTCTCGCTGCTGGCCAAGCTGGTGAGCGGCGGCTACTCCGATCTTCTGAACACGCTGACCTCGGGCGGCAATATTCTATTGGCGATGCGCAACGGCCGTGCCGCGGAGCGCGATGCCGACGCCACCGGCGTGGCGCTGCTCGAGAACCTCGGGCTGCGCGCCGACGGCATCTCCGGCTTCTTCGAGCAGATGCTGGAAAAGGAACCCAAGGACGCCGCGTCGGCGGCCGGCATCTGGTCGAGCCACCCGCCGACCCAACAGCGCATCGATGCGACCAAGCGGCGGCCGGTGGGCATACCGGCGTTCAGCGCCGCCGAATGGAAAGCGCTGCGCGAAGTCTGCAAGTAGGCGTGCCGGGCGCGGTCGTCGCCGCGGCGGTGCCGGTCAACCCGGCAAGTGGCCTCGCTTCGCCCACAGGCGGCATCCGGTCACCGATGCGAGGGGACGCTCGTGGCCGGGCGGAAAGCGCAGCCAGGTCCCGGCTTCGCAGCGGCGGTCGCCGTACAGAAGACTTCCCTGAAGGACGAGAATCTCCTCACCCGAGGTCCGCCCGCGGTCACGCCACTGCGCGCCCGGTTCAAGCATGTCGATCGAGACCTGTTCGCCGCTCTTGCCGCCGTGCAGGGCGATGCGTGACAAGCCGTCGATGCCGGTGGGCAGCGCCTCGACGTCGCCGGTGCGGACGATCCGTGCTTCGCGTTCGCTGTCCGCCATCTGCCGCAGCTTGACGAAAATCACGCAACCGTCCCGGGTGAACGGGCCATGTCGGCTCCCCGGCGGATTGCGCACATAGGTCCCTTCGGCGAAATCGCCGTTCTCGTCGGAGAAGACGCCGCTGAGGACGAGGTACTCCTCGCCCTTGTCGTGAACATGGGGAGAAAACGCACTGCCGGGCGCATAGCGGACGATGGAAGTGGCTCTGGCGACTTCGCCGCCATCCCTCTCCAGAAACCGCCTCTCGACTCCCGACAGGGGGGAGGGCGTCCAGGGCAGCGCGTTCGAATCGACAATCGCAGCGGCGGTGAGATCGTGGTTCAGCTTCTCTGGCACGTGGTATTTCATGGGCTGCCTCTAGAATTGCTCGCCAGATGGCCGCAGGTCGATCTCGTGCGTCCAGGCAGAACGGTGCTGCCGGACAAGCTGGAGGTAGGTTTCGGCGATGGCCTCGGGTTCAAGGCACTTCTCCCGGTCTGCATTGAAGCGGGCCGTGGTCTGCGGCCCCCAGATGAGTCCGTCGAGGACGGTGTGTACGACGTGCACGCCCCGTGGACCATATTCGCGGGCCAGAGATTGGGCGAGGCCGCGAAGGGCGAATTTCGCCGACGCCAGCGAGGCGAAGCGGGAGCTGCCCTTGATGGAGGCCGTTGCCCCGGTCAGCACGATCGTTCCGCTCCCCGCGTCGAGCATGTGCGGCAATACGGCCTGTGCGGCGATCGCGGCACCCAGGCACGTCACGCGCCAGACGGCTTCGAAGTCATCGATCGCGAGATCCTGAAACGGCTTCACGATCAGCTTCATCGGGTTGTAGATCAGAACATTCGGTATGCCGAGATCGCGCGCGATGGTGTCGATGGCACCGGCCACGCTGCCGGGCTCGGTGACATCGCACGCGAAGTGCCTGTAGGAGCCGCCCTGGTCACTCAGTTCGGCTTCGAGTTGCCCGCCGAATTCGCGGCTGCGGGCGAGGCCCGCGACCCGGTATCCGGCGTGCACGAATCTCGATGCAACGGTGGCGCCAAATCCAGGCGCAATGCCGGCGAGCACGACGACCTTGCCCGTGCTGGGCTCAGGCCGCCAGAGGTTCTCGGTCATGATCCGCTCTCCGCACAGCAATTCGATGCGAGCCTAGGCAGCAGCGCTCGGCCGGGCCGAAACCCGCGCGTGCCACGCCCTCAGATTGCGGTGGCCGTCCGGCATCTCGATGCCGAGCATCTTCGCGATATCGATGCCGCAGACTGCCGTGATGTCGGCGAACGAGAAGCCGTCGCCGGCAACGTAGGCCCTGTTGCCCAGTTCGCGGTCGAGCCAATCCATGGTTTCAGCGACCCGCTTCTTGTTGGCCTGGCCCCAGTCGGCGTTGCGGTAGCGGTCGGTCTCTCCCAGTCCCGGGGTGGCGTGGTGGAAGAAGGACGTTGCGGCGTTGAGGATGCCGTCCTCGACGCGGCGCTGCCACATCGAAACCAGCGCCTGTTCCTTGGGGGTCGAGCCCAGCAGTCGCGGTTCCGGTTGGCTGGCTTCGAGATATCTCGCAATGGCGGCGCATTCGCTGATCACCGCTCCGTCGTCCAGTTCCAGGCAGGGCACGGCGGCGAGCGGGTTGAGTTTGCGGAACGCCGCGCTGCGTTGCTCACCCTTGGGCACGTCGACCTGTACGGTTTCGACGGTCATTCCCTTCTCGGCGAGAACCATGCGAATCCGCCGCGGATTGACCACGTCCTTGCAGTCATAAAGCTTCATTTTCTGCTCCTGGTGATGTGTGACTTCCAGGCGAAGCTAGGCTGGTCTATAGTTATCGAGAAATTGCATTATTTCATAATAATTATAGGAACAGTGAATATATGAATTTGCGCCACCTCGAGTTCGCGACCGTCGCGGCGGCGGAACGATCGTTCAGCCGCGCCGCCGAACGCTGCAACGTCACGCAGCCGACGCTTTCGAACGGCATCGCCTTGCTCGAACAATCGATCGGCGGCGCGATCTTCGTCAGGACGACCCGCAAGGTCGAGCTGTCGGCATTTGGGCGTCAGGTTCTTCCCTTGATCGAAACGGTGGTGCGGGCACGGTCCGAGCTCGAGACGGGGCTGCGCTCGTTCCACGATCCGTCCCACAAGGTGGTGCGGATCGGCCTGTCGCCTCTTGTCGATGCGCGGCGCGTCTCAGACGTTCTCCAGCCCTATCTCGCGGAGCATCCCGGCGTCGAGGCGTTCTTCAAGGAATGCTATCTCGGGGATCTCGACCAGCGCCTGCATGACGGCCAGCTCGACATCGTGATCCGTCCCGCGCCGGTCTCGGAGGCCGTGCCGAAATCCGTCGTTCGGGCACCGTTCTACGAAGAAGATCTCTTCTTCTTGCCGCGGCAGGCCGGCGCCGCGCCGGCGGCCGACGATGGCGCCGCGCGAGTGAAGGATATTGCCGGCGAGACCTTCGTTCTCGGGCCCGACGGATGCGGCCTGGCGGCCATGACCCGCGCCCTGTTCAAGAATGCCGGTGCCACTCTCAAGGAATACACCGGCCAGGCGCTGAGCTATCAGGTCATGCTGGAATGGGCCGACATCGGCATCGGCGCCACGATCCTGCCCGAGTCCAAGATCGCCCCTCAATTCAGAAGGAAGGCGCGGCGGCTGATGCTGCGGCCGAAGAAAGCGGCGCGCGCCAGGTTCGAGGCATCGTGGATCGGCGATGCCGCCCATCCGCGGCACATCGTCCACCTTCATCGCCACTTTCTCGATCGGGTCCCGGTGCTGCTCAAAGGCGCCGCCGCTTGACAAAATAGGATATGTATCCTATATATCCGATCGATGATCGAGCCAATCCCTTCGCGCGCCCGCTTTCCGGAAGTCCGGGAGACTCCCGGAATATATACAAAGTCGAATTCCCCGATGTCCGCTTTCGGCGGACAGTGCGAGGTGTCGATAGGATCGGAAAACCCAAGCAATCGAAGGGCTTGGCGCCGACCGGGCGGGACAGGGCGGGAGCGGGGTTGAGTTCCCTGTCTGCCCGCCCCTGTGGCGGACTCTCAGCCCTTGATCCGCTGGCCGCCGATCCGGCAGTCCTTGAGGATCTCCGGCCGGAAGGCGAGGCCGTGACCCGGCCGCTCGGGCGGACTCATGGTGCCGGTTTTCGACGGCAGCACCGGCTCGATCCAGAGGTCGTCGTTCCAGTCCATGTATTCGAGGTAGTTGGCGTTGGGGATCGAGGCCATGACGTGCACCATGGTCTCATGGAAGAGATGGGGGGCGATGCGGATGCCCCACGGTTCGGCCGCGGCCGCGATCTTGCGCAGCTCGCTAAAACCGCCGCGCATCGGGTCGGGCTGCAGGATCGGCGTGCTCGGGTGCTCGAAGAACGGTCGCAGGTCGTTGCGCCCGAAATGGCTCTCGCCGCCGACGATGCGCGTCTTCAGCGCCGCGGCGATGCGGCGGTATCCGGCGAAGTCCTCGGCCACCACCGGCTCCTCCAGCCAGTAGGGATCGAACTCGTCGATGCGGTGGCCGGCCTGGATCGCGGTGTCGGCATCCCAGCCCATGTTGACGTCGATCATGATCTCGATGTCGCCGCCCATCGCCTCGCGCATTGCCCTGACGTTCTCGACGTCCTCGCGCCACGGCCTGATGTGCGCGACCTGCATCTTGATCGCCTTCAGCCCCTGCGCCGTGAACTCCTTGGCGCGCGCGATCATGCCGTCGCGGCCGAGGCCGCGGAAAACGCCGGAGCCGTAGGCGGGAATTTCGGTGCGCGCGGCGCCCCACAGGCGGAACAGCGGCAGGCCGGCACGCTTGCCGACGATGTCCCACAGCGCCATGTCGACAGCGCTTTGCGCAAACACGGTAACGCCCATGCGGCCGAGCCAGAAGTTGCTCTTGTAGAGGGTCTGCCAGATCGCCTCGACTTCGGTGGCGTCGCGGCCGATCACGTGCGGGGCGATCAGTTCCTTCATGCAGGCATCGAGCGTGTGCAGGCCGCCGCGCAGCACCATCAGGTAGCTCATGCCGACCAGTCCGCCCTGGGTTTCGATCTCGAGTACCAGGATGTCGCGCTTCGATGCCGACAGGATGCCGGCGGCCGGGGCGCTGCCGCGCCACGGCACTTGGAGGAGGGTGGTGCGCAGTTCGACGATGGTGGTGGGCGTGGTCATGAGGCGTATCTCCCGCTGTCCTATCTAATGGCTCTTTGGCCCACTATGATGCGCGCCGCATGAACCAGTCCAACCGCATCTATCTGTTCGACACCACCCTGCGAGACGGCGCCCAGACCCAGGGCGTGGATTTCACCGTGGCCGACAAGGCCGCGATCGCGCGCGAACTCGACCTGCTCGGCATCGACTACATCGAAGGCGGCTGGCCCGGCGCCAACCCGACCGACGACCGGTTTTTCGCCGACCCGCCGGAGTTCCGCAACGCCAAGTTCGTTGCCTTCGGCATGACGCGCCGCGCCGGCCGTTCCGCCGCCAACGATCCGGGGCTGACCGCCATCCTTCAGACCAAGGCGCGCAACGTCTGTATGGTCGGCAAGACCTGGGATTTCCACGTCGACGTGGCACTCGAGGTCGACCGCCAAGAATATCTCGAGATCATCGGCGATTCCCTGGCCTATGCGAAAACACGCATGGACGAGACGATGTTCGATGCCGAGCATTTCTTCGACGGCTACAAGGCCAACCCGGAGTACGCCATGGCCTGCCTGGCAGCGGCCGAGAAGGCGGGGGCCCGCTGGCTGGTGCTGTGCGACACTAACGGCGGAACGCTGCCACACGAGATCGAGCGCATCGTGGGCGAAGTGGTGAAGAAGATTCCCGGCGAGCGCATCGGCATCCATACCCACAACGACACCGAGAATGCCGTCGCCAACACGCTGGCGGCGGTGCGCGCCGGCGCGCGCCAGGTCCAGGGCACGATCAATGGACTGGGCGAGCGCTGCGGCAACGCCAACATGATCGCGCTGATTCCCAACCTCGTGCTCAAGATGGGTTTTGAGACCGGACTGAAGGAGGGTGCCTTGCAGCGCCTGACCCACCTGTCGCGTCTGCTCGACGACCGCCTGAACATGCCGACCAACCGCAGCGCCGCCTATGTCGGCACCCGCGCCTTCGCACACAAGGGCGGGCTGCATGTCTCGGCGGTCGAGAAGGACCCGAGAACCTACGAGCACGTCGATCCCGAGATCGTCGGTAACCAGCGCATCATCGTGGTCAGCGACCAGGCCGGCCGCTCCAACATCATGGCGCGCTTCCGCCAGATCGGGCTCGACGTCGATCCCAAGGACCCCGGCGTCGCGCGGCTTCTGGAAATCGTCAAGGAGCGCGAGGCCGAGGGCTATGCCTACGACGGCGCCGATGCCAGCTTCGAACTGCTGGCACGGCATCAACTGCATACTGTACCGGACTACTTTGCCCTGCAGAGCTTCCGCGTGCTCTCCGAACGGCGGGTCAATGCGCGCGGCCAGCTCATTGCGCTCTCCGAAGCGACGGTGAAGCTCGACGTGGCCGGCCGGCGGGTGATGGAAGTGGGCGAGGGCAACGGCCCGGTCAACGCCCTCGATGCGGCGCTGCGCAAGGCCTTGCTGCCGGTCTATCCGGAACTCCAGGACATGCGGCTGGTCGACTTCAAGGTGAGGATTCTCGACTCGGCCGGCGGAACTGCGGCGACCACGCGGGTCATGATCGAGAGTGCGGATGCCAAGGGGCGGCGCTGGAGCACCATCGGCGTGTCGCCCAACATCGTCGATGCCTCGTACAACGCCTTGTATGATGCCATCAGCTACAAGCTGTTCCGCGATCAGGCGAGGCCGGCGGAACCGGGTTAGCTGCCATGCCCGCCCTCCGGTTGACCCGGCCGGAGGGCAAGTAGACCATATGTAGCGTGCGAGACGGAGAGCATCAGGACTCAGTGGAACCGCCGATCGCGGTTGCCGCAATACGGCGATCGCGGCTGTCCGGTCGCGTGCTTGCCCGCGCCTTCATGTGGACCCTGCCGGTGCTGGTACTCGCCGCGAGTCTGTTCGCGTGGCTGTCGCTGGGTCGCTACGTCAGCACCGACAACGCCTACATCAAAGGCGACCGGGCCCAGATTGCCGCCCAGCTGAGCGGCGTCATCGTCGAGGTGCCGGTTCAGGAGAATCAGGCGGTGTCGCGCGGCCAGCTCCTGCTCAAGCTCGACGACCAGTCCTACCGGCTGGCGCTCACCAGGATCGAAGCGGAGATCGAGTCGGCGCGCGCCGAGATCAGGGGCCTGCGTGCGCAGTGGCGGACCAAGCGCGAGGAAATCAAGGCCTCGCTCAGTCAGCTCACCTTCGCCCAGGCCGAATTCGACCGCCAGTCGGAGCTTGCCGAGAAGAAGATCGCCTCGACCCAGAAACTCGAGGAAGCACGGCTGGGGTTGGACGTGGCACGCCAGCGCATTTCGGCATCGCAGGAAGACCTGACCCGCATCGAGGCCGCCCTGGCCGGCGACCGCCGGATCCGCACCGACGATCACCCCAAGGTGAGGCAGATGATAGCGGCGCGCGACGAGGCGTTGCTGCAGCTTCGCCGGACCTCCATCGAGGCGCCGCTCGACGGCATCGTCGCCAAGCGGCCGGTGCCGGGCAGCTACGCCACCGCCGGCGTGCCGGTCATGGTCGTCGTGGCCGACACCGACCTGTGGATCGAGGCTAACTTCAAGGAGACCGAGCTCACGTTGGTGCGCCCGGGGCAGAAGGCCAGAATTCACATCGACACCTATCCCGGCGCCGAATGCACGGGCTCGGTGCTGAGTATCGCCCAGGCAACCGGCGCGGAGTTCGCCGTGCTGCCGCCGCAGAACGCCAGCGGCAACTGGGTGAAGGTGGTCCAGCGGATTCCGGTGCGCATCGCCGTTGCCTGCCGCGAGGGTGATCCGCCGCTTCGCGTCGGCATGAGCACAACGGTCGAGATCGACACCCGGCACAACCGGTCGCTCGGCGCCCTGCTGTCGGACGCCGCCAGGGCTCTCGGACTGTCGAGCGCGTCGGCCACGGCCAAGCCGTAGGCGCATGAGCCTGGCCGCCGACCCGGCGGCGCTGCGCCGCCGTCGCCTGACCACGCTGGTGGTGATGGCCGCCACCATCATGCATGCGCTGGATGGCACCATTGCCAACGTGGCGCTGCCCTCGATCCAGGGTTCGCTGTCGGCCACCCAGGAACAGGTCTCGTGGGTGGTCACGTCCTACATCGTGACCTCGGCCATCATGACTCCGTTCGCCGGCTTCTGTGCCGTGCGTTTCGGGTTGCGCCGCACGCTGTCGATCAGCGTTGTCGGATTCACCATCGTGTCGATGCTTTGTGGCGCGGCACAGTCGCTCGATCAGCTCGTGCTGTTTCGCGCCCTGCAGGGTGGCTTCGGCGCGGCGCTGGTTCCGGTGTCGCAGGCCATTCTGATGGACATCTATCCCCGCGAAGAGCAGGGCAAGGCGATGGCGATGTGGGGGGTTGGGGTCATGCTCGGCCCGATCATCGGTCCGTCCCTGGGGGGGTGGCTGACCGATGAGTTCTCCTGGCGCTGGGTATTCTACGTCAACCTGCCGGTCGGCATATTGTGCGCCTTCGGCATCATGGTCCTGGTGCGCGAGACGCCGCCTGACCGGGCACGGCCGTTCGACATGCTGGGCTTCACCTTCCTGGCGATCGCCATAGGCACGTTCCAGCTGATGCTCGATCGCGGCCATCAGCTCGACTGGTTCGATTCGGTGGAAATCATCGGCGAGACGCTGGTCGCCGGCGTCGCCTTCGCCATGTTCCTGATCCACATGCTGACCGCTCGCGACCCGTTCCTCTCACGCGCGCTCTTCCACGACCGCAACCTTTCGGTCGGGCTGGTCTTCACGGCGCTGGCCGGCCTGGTGTTGATCGTGACGGCAACCCTGATGCCGCCCTTCCTGCAACAGCTCATGGGGTATCCGGTATTCACGACAGGCGTCGTTCTGGCGCCGCGCGGCGCCGGCATGATGGTCTCGATGATGCTGGTGTCGCGCCTGATCGGCCGTTTCGACGCGCGTGTCATGATCGCCGTCGGATTCGGTCTGACCGCCCTGTCGCTGCAGGACATGACGACGTTCGACTTCAATGTCAGCGAGAGCCACCTCATCTGGAACGGCGTGCTGCTGGGCTTTGGCCTCGGGCTTGTGTTTCCCCCCCTGACCGTCCTGACGTTCGCGACCCTGCCGCTGCGGCTGCGCACGGAGGGCGCGGCGATCAACGCGCTGCTGCGCAATCTGGGCGCCAGCATCGGCCTTGCCGTCCTGGTCTCGCTGCTGGCCCGCAGCACCCAGGAGAACCGCGCCGAGCTGGTCGAGCAGTTCACGCCATTCCACCTCGGCTGGCCGCTCGACCGGGGGTTGCCCGGCGTCGATCCGGCCGCGCTCACCTTCTGGAATGCCGAGATCAACCGGCAGGCGGCGATGATTGGCTATCTCAAC
>ERZ890510.2303-NODE-2303-length-10989-cov-3.621639_pt1 | contig 10989 bp, 10 predicted proteins | sample MGYA00521265_ERZ890510 | MGnify/ENA primary metagenome ERZ890510 (study PRJEB32303, sample SAMEA104408624) | aquatic metagenome | biome: Brackish water; feature: Chemocline; material: water | place: Baltic Sea | collected 2014-10-26T21:54:00 | depth 110 m ...
GCCGTATCCCAAGAAGTTGCTCAACGACTACGAAACCGTTGCGGTCGACCTCCACGTTGTCAACTGTGCGCGGCGATCGCTTCGAGCTGGGGTGTGAGCCAGTTAGCCATCCAAATCGCTCCGATTTCACTGAAATGCAGGCCGTCAAATCGCCACTCTGGCTTGAACTGCCCGAGCGGGTTGGCGCAGTCGCCGTCGGGGCACAACACGGCGCCGACGTCGACGACGTGCACGTCGTCGCGCGTTTTGGCGTAACCGTCGAAGAGTTGGACGAGCTGCTGCTCCCGGTCCGACTTGGCATCCGTCGTGCCGGCGATCATCCGCGGTGCTGGTGCGACGAGAACCAACGGGGTGCCAGCGATGTCGTCTCGAATGCGATCGAACAGGTCGACGAGCAGCGCTGCGTGAGCCAACGAACCGAATGGCACGATCGAGCCATCGATCAGGCGATCCTCGAGATCATTGGACAGCAGAACCATCACGACATCAGCATCACCGGCATCGTTGATGACGGCATCGTCGAGGTCGCCCTGCCAGTCGCCGCAAGCGCTCGACATCGACAAGGTTCGATACTCGCCGTCGAGTAGCTGCAGTGCGACATCACCAGGCAGGAGCGAGCATGCGGCTCGAGCAACGCTGCGAATCTCTATTCGTTCTGGCTGGAACACTGAATCGACCGGGTCCCACGGAGCGGCCTCTAGCCCAGTGAGTAATCGTCCACCGATCAACGTGTGCATCACGGAATCTCCGAGCGCGGCGACTCGGATCGGTCCCGGAGCCCGTTCGGCAACGGTGGTACTCGTGGTCGTGCTGCCATTGATGCTGATCGTTGAAGTAGTCTCCGCCGGAACGGTGGTCGAGTGAGTCACGATTATCGTCGGCACCGAGAGCTTGGGCGTCGTTGGCTGGCTTGCTTGTGATGGCTCGGCGAATTCGATCTCGGCACCAATCTCGACTGGCGAGCCCGCTGCGTCGACGTCTCCGGTGTCGGCTCCAAGGCTCGGTGGGCCGATGGTGGCCATGACGAGCAGTCCCGCAACTGCCACGGTGGCCGTTGGGCCGAACGTGAGCGATCGATTACCCCATCGACGGCCGATCGCTCCTGCACGAATCGGCCGTTCGACCAATCGGTACGACAAAGTTGCGACGATCAGCGTCACGGCGAGGACGACGAGTCGATGTGCGGAGCCATCAAGACCCAGTCGAGCTTCATCGAGAATGACGAGGACGGGCCAGTGCCAGAGGTACACACCGTACGAGATGATGCCGAGGAGGCGCAGAGGTCGCCATTCAAGCGCCTGGCGGATCCACGGAGTCGCTGGCGCGCCGACAATGACCATGCCTGCTGCGAGTGCGGTCAGCGCGAAGCCGCCGCGGTACATCCACGTGGAACTCTCGGACGCGGTGGCGGAGACAACGATCAATACGGCGACCGACAGCAATGCAACCGCCGACGTTCGTCGTGATCCTGCGACGGGGACCCCCCGCAATGTTGCGCCGAGGGCTGCGCCGATGAGGAGCGCCTGAGCCCGGGTGTCTGCACCGAAGTACAGGCGGTCGACCGAACTGCCGTTGATGCTCAAGATGATCATCCACAGAGCACTCACTGCGCCGAGGACGACCGATCCGACGATCACATAGCGTCGCGTCGCCGTGAACGCTGCAGCGAGCGCGATTGCTCCGGCGAGCATGACGTAGAACTGTTCTTCGATCGACAATGACCACACGTGTCGCAGCGGCGATACGCCAGCCACGACATCGGTGTACGTGGTGCCATCACTGATGAATAACCAGTTTGCTGCGTACAGGAGAGCTGCGAGGCCATGTCGCCGGAGACGCTCCAATTCGACGGTGTTTGCCCACGCTGCGGCATAGATCGCGAGCGTGGTGAGCATGAGCAGCATCGCCGGAAGCAGTCGTCGCGTCCGTCGGACGAAGAACCGACCGAGACGGATCTTGCCGGTGGCGTCGACCTCTCTGACGAGCAGTGAGGTGAGCAAGAAGCCCGAGAGGACGAAGAACACGTCGACGCCGATGAAGCCGCCTGGCAAGACCGCGGGCCAGAGGTGATAGACGACGACGGAAGCGACAGCGACCCCGCGGAGGCCGTCGAGACTCGGCACATGAACGAACGAGGTCGTCAGACCATCGGTCATCTCTCAACGATAGTGCGGGGTTGGGTACGCTGACGGTATGCCGTATCCCAAGAAGTTGCTCAACGACTACGAAACCGTTGCGGTCGACCTCCACCCCCATTGGTGGTACTTTGCCCAACCGGTCGCAGCCCTTGTCGGGTCGATCATTCTCGGGATCATCGCCCTCGTCTCCGATGTCAGCGGCACGTTCGGTGACATCTTGAAATGGTTGATGATCATCCTGATTATCATCAGTGCCATCTGGGTCGTCGTGCGATACCTCAAATGGATGACCACGAACTTCGTGATCACCTCCGACCGGCTGATCTTCCGTGCTGGTGTGCTCGCCAAGATGGGTGTCGAGATCCCGCTGGAACGAGTCAACACGGTCCACTTCAGTCAGAGCATCTTTGAACGGATGACCGGTTCGGGCGACCTGCTGATTGAGTCAGGTGGCGAAGACGGTCAACAGCTTTTCAGTGACATTCGACATCCTGACCGCGTGCAGAACCTGATCCACTCGCAGATGGAAGAGAACGAGAAACGCCGCTTCACCGGTAACTCGGCGACCGACGTGGCCTCGCAGCTTGAAAAGCTCGAAGGCATGCTCGACCGCGGCACGCTGACGCCCGAGGAGTTCCGGTCGCAGAAAGACAAGCTGCTCGGTAGCTGACGTGTCGTCGCCGCCGCCTCGGGTCGTCAGCCTGGTGCCATCGAGCACAGAAACGCTGCTCGTACTCGGCGCTGATGTGGTTGGATGTACGAGGTTCTGCGAGCAGCCAGCCATCGCTCACTTCGGTGGGACGAAGAACCCTGATATCGCTGCGATCGTCGACCTTGGACCCGACCTTGTGGTGCTCGACCGAGAAGAGAATCGTCGAGAGGACGCCAAGGCGTTCGAGGCGGCAGGCCTCAAACTTTTCGTCAGCAACGTCACAGACATTGCCTCAGCGATGAGCGTCGTTGTCGACCTGTCCGCGATCGTCGGAGGTCCGACTATGGTTGCCCGACTGCCACAGGTTGAGCCCCTGGGCCTGTCCGTCTTTGTTCCGATCTGGCGACGTCCGTGGATGAGTATCTCGGCCGCCACGTACGGCGGGTCGCTTCTGGCTCATCTCGGCTGCCGCATGGTGACCGGTGATGCGCCCAACGCGTATCCGGAGGTGCTCCTTGTCGACGTCGACACACCCGATGTTGTTGCTGTGCCGTCGGAGCCGTACGAGTTCTCCGACGCCCACCCCGACGAGCTCCGTGCGGCGTTCCCGACGAGTTCGGTTGTGCGCGTGGACGGGCAAGACCTGTTCTGGTGGGGGAGTAGAACCCCCGGAGCGGTCGGACGCCTGGGCGAAGCGTTACGCGAGGTGGCGGGCACCCGCTGATGGCTTGACAACCCAGCCATCGGCAAGGGCGCCCCGCTCGCAGATCGCAACGATGCATCCGCCAAACCCACCGCCGGTCATCCGTGTTCCAAACACGCCTGGGAGTGCATTGAGCGCATTGACTGCAGTATCCATCTCGTCGGTGGAGGTGTCGAAGTCGTCGCGGAGGCTGGCGTGCCCATTAACCATGATCTGACCCGCAGCAACGTAGTTACCTGCGGCCAGTTCAGTGGCGAACTCGACGACGCGCAGATTCTCAGCGATCACGTGCCGGGCCCGTCGTCGGGCGATCGGGTCGGTGACGCGAACGACGTCGTCGGGTGAAGCAAGTCGCAGCGGGCCGATGTCGGCCTCGGCGCGCGCGCATTCAGCAACCCGGTCGGCGTAGGCCGAGCCGACCAGCCGACGGTGGGCGATGAACTTCACCACGACGTCGATGTCGCCGGGAATCGAATGTGGGGTGACGTTGAGGCTGTGGCAGTCGATCAGCGTGGCGTGCCCGGCGACTCCGGCCGCGATGGACAGTTGATCCATGATCCCCGTCGGCACACCGGTTGCAGCATGCTCGGCGCGTTGCGCGGCCTGCGCGAGTTCCAGTGGCGATCCGTCGAAGCCAAGCGCGAGGGCAACAGCGCATTCGAGTGCTGCGCTCGACGACAAGCCGGCACCTGCGGGGATGTCGGAAACAAGGTGTCCGCGCAGTCCGGTCGTTGCGCTGAGTTCGGCAGCTATTGCCGCCACATAGGTTCCCCAGTCCGGGATCTCCTCGGCGGCCGAGCCTGTGAACGGAAGGGGGATGTCGACCCGGCCGGCCACGTCGCCCGATGTCAGCTCGATCGAGTCGTCGGTTGTGGTGTACGTCAGTGTCGTTCCGCGGTCGATTGCCATCGGGAACACGAGGCCACCCGTGTAGTCGGTGTGTTCACCGATCAGGTTGACTCGGCCCGGGGCATACACACGTCGCGTTGCTGACACACCATGAAAGTACCCACTGCCCGCTTGTTTCGTGGCCGGCGCGCTCTGCAACACTGCGACCATGCCGCGTGCCGTCTTGCCTGCCCTTGCAGATGAACCCGCCATCGAGTTGGAGTTTGCGACCTTCGGCGATCCTGGCAACCCGACCCTGCTGCTCGTCAACGGCTACACGAGTCAGATGATTGTCTGGGAGACCGAACTGATCGAGAGGCTCGTCGCCCAGGGCCTTCACGTCGTTATCTACGACAACCGTGATGTCGGCTTCTCAACCAAGCTCGATGGTCTCTACGTGCAGCCCATGAAGGTGCTGCAGTCAATCATTGCCGGTGAGCCGGTGAAGGTCCCCTACACACTCAGCGCGATGGCAGCCGACGGCATGGGCCTGCTGACGCATCTCGGTGTCGACCAAGCGCACATCGCCGGTGTGTCGATGGGCGGAATGATCGTGCAGATGATGGCGATCGAACATCCCGACCGGGTGCTCAGCCTCTGCTCAATCATGAGTAGCCCCGGCCACCCCGACTATGGCCGTCCGTCCGCAGAGGCCATCTCGGTATTGCTTGCGCCACCGCCGATCGAGCGAGAGGCCTACATCGATGGCTCCATTCGGGCGAAGGTCTGGCTGTCGAAAAGGTACTTTTCCGAGGAGACCACTCGCGATCGCTCGGCGCGTCAGTTCGACCGGATCTTTTACCCCGAAGGATTCACCCGCCAGCTCGCAGCGATCTATGCAACGGGTGACCGGAGCGAACGGCTTCAGCAACTCGACGTGCCCACGTTGGTGATTCACGGGCGCGACGATGAGTTGATCTCACCATCGGGAGGCGAGCGGACAGCCGAACTGATCGACGGATCGCGCTACCTGCTGCTCTCCGACATGGGCCACGACCTCCCCGCGCCGCTCGCACCGGTTTTTGCCGAAGCAATCGCAGGGCATATTCGTACCAGCAACAACAGCAACGAAATCTAAAGGAGACCATCATGGGACCACTCGCAGGAAAGCGAATCATCGAAATCGCCGGTATCGGACCGGGCCCGTTTGCGGCGATGCTTCTCTCAGACCTCGGCGCCGAGGTCATCCGCGTCGAACGTGCCGGTGCAGTCCGCGGGCCGACACCGGACAAGCCCGCAGGCGATGTCAGCCTGCGCGGCCGACGGAACGTCGCCATCGACCTGAAGCACCCCGACGGCGTCGCCACGCTGCTCGATCTGGTCGAGTCAGCCGATGGCCTCATCGAAGGGTTCCGTCCGGGCGTCATGGAACGACTCGGAGTCGGGCCGGACGTTTGCTTCGAACGTAACCCGAAGTTGGTCTTCGGTCGGATGACCGGCTGGGGTCAAGACGGGCCGTATGCCCAAGCCGCCGGCCATGACATCAATTACATTTCGCTTGCCGGGGCACTCGCTCACTTCGGTCGGGCCGGCGAAGCCCCGGTCCCACCGCTCAACATGGTCGGCGACTTCGGCGGCGGCGGCATGTTTCTCGCGCTCGGTGTCGTCGCGGCGCTGCTCGAAGCCCAGACCAGCGGTCATGGTCAAGTTGTCGACACGGCAATGGTCGACGGCACCGCGGTGCTGATGACGATGTTCTGGTCGATGAAGGCTGCTGGCATCTTTGACGAGCAGAATCCGGGAACAAACCTGCTCGACACCGGCGCTCACTTCTACGACGTGTACGAATGCTCCGACGGCCGGTACATCTCGATCGGTTCGATCGAGCCGCAGTTCTACGCCGAACTGATGCGGCTCACAGGGCTCGAAGGCGACGACCAGTTCGCCCGCCAGATGGACGCCACGCAATGGCCCGAACTTAAGGTCCGGATCGCCGAACTCTTCAAGACGAAAACGTGTGCCGAATGGTGCGAACTGATGGAGATGACCGATGTGTGTTTCGCACCGGTACTCACTATGTCTGAAGCAGCGAAGCATCCGCACAACGTCGAACGCCAGACCTTCATCGAATTCGGTGGCACTCTTCAACCGGCACCGGCGCCGCGATTTAGCCGCACGGCATCCGAGGTCACACAGCCGCCGGCGCATGCTGGCGAACACACGCGTGATGTGCTTGCCGACTGGGGTGTCGACGCTGAACGGATCGGCCAGCTCATTGAGTCGGGTGCGGTACGGCACGCCGAGTGACCACACTCTGGATGTAGCGGCAACTGTCTGACACTGCGACACTGTTGCCGATGTCGACACTCGTCTGTTTCCACGCTCATCCCGACGATGAGGCCATCGCTACGGGCGGCGCAATGGCGCGTGCAGCGGCCGAAGGGCACCGGGTTGTGCTCGTCGTGGCAACAAATGGTGATTATGGCGAAGTACCCGACGATCTCGCCGACGGGGAGACCCTCGTCGATCGCCGACGCAAGGAGACCGAAGCATCAATCGAGGCACTCGGAGCACACCGCGTCGTATTCCTCGGCTACAAGGATTCAGGGATGACCGGTTGGGATCAGAACAGCGATCCCGAAAGCTTTCTGCGCGCCGACCTCGGTGAAGCTGCCGAACGGCTCGTTGCCGTGCTCCGCGAGGAGGACGCCGCGGTCGTCACCACCTACGACTGGCACGGGAATTACGGCCATCCAGACCACATCAAGGTGCACGAGGTCGGCAACGCCGCTGCTGACCTCATCGCAGCAAAAGGTGGCAGCATTCGGCTTTTCGAGGCCACAATGAATCGCGACCGAGTGGTCACGATGATGCAGCAGGCGATGGAGTCAGGCGCGACGCTGCTGGACGATGGCGAACTGTTCGACCCGGCTGGCCCAGCTGACGACGGCAACCCATTTGGCATGCCCGAAGCCGAGCTGACCCTCGAAGTCGACGTGACCGGTTACGTCGACCGGAAGCGAGCGGCGATCGCATGCCACCGGAGCCAGATCAGCGACCAGTCGTTCTTCCTTGAAATGCCACCGGAAGCCTTCGCCGCGATGTTTGGAACCGAGTCGTACATCGAACGGGGTGTCGCACCGCCGATGCAGCGTGGCTGGATCTTCGACTGACCTCCACCAATTCGGCCCTCTGGGCAGACAGGATGTCGAAATGAAAGGAATTGATCTCGTCCTGGTTGCGTGCGGTGGCCCGAACTGCGCTGACCCGACGTGATGCAGTTCCTCCACAACCTCCATGTGCAGCTCGGATGGTTCTTGATCGTCAGCAATGCGCTGGTGGGCTGCTGGGCGCTTGCCGCTCACTATGTACCGGGTCTGCGTCGTACAGCGATGTGGTGGGCGATCGGGGTCGCTCAGATCTCGGCGTTCATTGTGGCAATCGTCGGTGTGCTGCTCGTCAGCCGCTACAACGTCGAGCTCGACGACTTTCATGCGCTGTACGGGTTCACGACAATCGTTGCCGTCGGCATCCTCTACAGCTATCGCACAAGTCCGTTCATCAACGACAAGCAGTACATGCTGTACGGCTTTGGTTCGCTGTTCATCATGGGCCTCGGTATTCGGGCCCTGTATTTACGCTGATATGCCGATGGCGAACGGCAGCTTGGCACGATCCCAGTTCAGCTGGGTGATGCCCTGCTGGCATGCGTATCGGTCGGTCATACCGGCCACGTAGGCGACGGATGCCTTGAGCGCTACGTCGCTGCCTGCATCGATGTGGCTCACTTCGACCTCGTTGCCGAGAACGGCCCGCGTGGTCTGGATCGGAAGTGAATGTGGGCGGTCGGCGTAGTGCTCGACGAGAGCCCGCAGCAGCGCGATGACCGAGTCGGCTTGGCGGGTGCTTGCTGGCCGCAGGTAAATATGCTCGTAGTTGAACTTGCGGAAGGCAGCAAGCGCCTCAGCAACGTCGGGCATCATTCCGACGCGGCCCGACGTCACTGCGGCCGTGATCATCGCTCGGACGAATGCGCCGAGCTGTGACGACCGATCGCGCCCACATCGTTCGGCGACGATGTCGGGCAGCATCTCTTCGGTGACGATGCCTGTTGCCACAGCGTCTTCAAAGTCGTGGCAGACATATGCGATGCGGTCGGCCCACGACACGACCTCACCCTCTGGAGTCTGCGGCGCGGGGAGACTCCACGAATGATTTCGGATGCCGTCGAGCGTCTCAACGCACAGGTTGAGCGGCTGCAGCGTGACGTCGGCACCCCATATGGCATGGTCGAATCCGCCCACCAGATACGGCGACAGCGCGTCTTCGCTTGCGTGGCCGCCAGGACCGTGCCCACAGTCGTGGCCGATCGCCATTGCCTCGGCGAGGGGAACGTTGAGGCCGAGCGCCTGTGCGACCGATCGTGCGACCTGGGTCACTTCGAGCGCGTGGGTCATCCGGGTGCGCTGATGATCCTCAGGGAAGACGAACACCTGTGTCTTGCCGGCGAGCCGGCGAAACGAAGCGTCGTGGAGGATGCGGTCGCGGTCACGTTCGAAGCAGGTGCGATGCGGGTCGGGGGCTTCTTCGATTGCTCGGTTGCCAGCGCCGTGCCCACGTGTTGCGAACTCCGCGAGCATGGCGTCTTCACGGCTTTCACGTTCGTCACGGGTAAGAATCTTCGTGGCGCCGATGTGGGCCCTGGAGTCGGCGTGAGCGAGAACAATGTCGTCTCGATCGTGGCCCGTCATGGTTGACGCCCAGCGGTCGGCACGCTCATCTGCCGAATCAAGGTACGGCAGGTCGTCCATTGCCTGCATCGTAGGGCGTTAGCCTCAAGCAGATGTCCCAGTTCGTCGACGAATGCCAATTAAATGTGAAGGCAGGCGATGGCGGGGCAGGCTGCATCAGCTTCCGCCGAGAAGGGCCGGTTGTGTTCGGAGGCCCGAACGGCGGCGACGGCGGTAACGGAGGCGACATCTGGTTCGTCGCGAGCCACAATGTGGCGTCTCTTCTGGCCTTCCGTGACTACCCGCACCGCAAGGCTGGAAATGGCGTGCACGGTAAGGGCAAAGACATGCATGGCAGGCGTGGTGAGTCACTCGAGATCTCCGTGCCGATAGGCACCGTCATCTCTGACCTGTACACCGGAGCGCTCTTGGCTGAACTGGTCAACCATGGCGATCGGTGGCTGGTTGTCGGAGGCGGCCGCGGAGGCCGAGGTAACGCTAAGTTCCTGTCCAATAAACGGCGGGCGCCGAGCTTCGCCGAACAGGGCGAGCACGGTGAAGAGCGCTGGCTGAAGATGGAGCTCCGTCTGATGGCTGACGTCGCACTCGTCGGATTCCCGAATGTCGGAAAGTCCACCCTGATCAGTGTGATCTCGAAGGCCAAGCCGAAGATCGCGAACTACCCGTTCACGACGCTTGAACCGAACTTGGGTGTGGTCCAGCTCGACGAGGCGACCGAATTCGTGGTGGCTGACATCCCTGGCCTGATCGAAGGAGCAAGCGAGGGCAAGGGGCTCGGCCATCAATTCCTTCGCCACATCGAGCGGGCTTTGGTGCTCTGCATCATGGTCGACCTCGCACCCATGGACGGCCTGTCGCCGCAAGAGCAGGAACGGATTCTTCTCCAGGAACTCGGCCAATATCAGCCCGACCTCCTCGAGCGTCCGCGCCTCGTCGTTGGTACGAAAGCCGATGCCATCCAGGCCGACGAGCTCGAACTGCTCGGTTGGACCGGCGACATTATGTCGTCGGTGACGCGGCAGGGCCTCAGTGAACTGGTCGGCAAGATGGCAATGTCCGTGCACGATGCTCGCCAAGCCGTCCAGCACGCCGAAGGCGTGGTCACGATCCGCCCCGAAGCAAAGGGCGCGGTAGTCGAAATCGTCGGCGAAGGCGAGTTCCGCCTGGTCGGCAGGGAAGTCGAGCGCATCGTCGCACTGAACGATGTCACGACGCCAGAGGCACTTGCGTACATTGACCACCGGCTCGAACGGCTGGGCGTGCCCAAAATGCTCGCCAAGGTGGGTGCTGTAGAGGGCGACGTCATCTGGATCGCCGAATTCAGTTTCGGATACTCGCCGGGCATCTGATGCGGGTCGTTGCCAAGATTGGCACTGCATCGATCACCGATGCCAAGGGTGCAATTGAACGTTCGGCGATCGCCAAGCTTTGTGACGAGGTCGGCGATCTCCGCAAGCAAGGGCACGAGGTGATCGTCGTGTCGTCTGGTGCGGTTGCTGCCGGAGTTGCGGCGGTCGGTCTCAGCGAACGCCCTGCAGACTTGCCGACGTTGCAGGCAATTTCTGCCGCAGGCCAGAGTCGGCTTGTCGAGGCGTACAACCAAGAGCTTGGCCGCCACGGTTTAGTCGGAGCACAGCTGTTGGTGAGCGCAATGGACTTCATCATGCGCAATCAGTACCTGCATTTGCGCTCGACGATAAACCGGTTGCTCGAACTCGGCTGCGTCCCGATCGTCAACGAGAACGACGCGATCGCAAATGACGAGCTGCGGTACGGCGACAACGACCGCATCGCAGCGATGATCGCAAACAGCGTCAACGCCGCCGTGTTGGTTTTGCTGACGGACATGGATGGTGTCTTCACCGCCGATCCCCGGATCGACAGCAGCGCCACCCTCGTGCCGCTGGTGCGCGCCGA
>ERZ890510.2304-NODE-2304-length-10986-cov-5.889946_pt1 | contig 10986 bp, 16 predicted proteins | sample MGYA00521265_ERZ890510 | MGnify/ENA primary metagenome ERZ890510 (study PRJEB32303, sample SAMEA104408624) | aquatic metagenome | biome: Brackish water; feature: Chemocline; material: water | place: Baltic Sea | collected 2014-10-26T21:54:00 | depth 110 m ...
GAGATGAGATTCGTGAAACTAACAGAGAACTTAATACCTTAAAATCTGAGATGCACGAAATTAAATCCCTGTTACAACAATTAGTGAAAGAGAACTAAAATGGCATATTTGTGGTCAGATAAAGTTACAGATTATTATTATAGTAATCAAGAGTTGGATACTGTTGCAGTTATGTGGACAGACCCAGAAGATAAACTTACACGGGAACACTACATTAAGGTAGATGAATCTGATGAACAATGGAGAGATTTTGTTGCAGAAGTTTCTTATGAAAAAATCGACGAACGCACTATGGTTCGACACGAACAATTTCGTGAACAGTTCCGTGAGGCATTTAATAATTATGCACAGACCCATGATGTAAATCAAAATGTAGATCAGACAATTCAGCCAGCCAATTTTGAAGATATTATTATTAATTTTATTAACGACTTCGATGTTACGAATGCTGAACATAAAGAAGCACTATTCAAACTCAAACTCAAAGTTTTTGAACAAGAAATTGTAAAGGATTCAAAGTCTGCTGACAAGTTTAAAAATGCAAAGACTTTCATTCGTAAATCAGAAAGTCCTGTAGAAGTTTTATTGGGGTATATGGTATTTGCAAATGGTGCTGAACTCAAGATGGCCGATACAGAAAAGTTTACAGTAGAGGGAGTGTATATTCCGTTTAAATAATGGAGATATATTATGAATAATATATTATGTATGAAGTGGGGAGATAAGTATGATGACTCCTATGTTGAGAAGTTAAAAGAACAGTGCGAGGCAAACTGTTCTGTCCCCTTTAAGTTCTGGTGTTTTACCGACAAGCCAGAAAAAGACTGGCACATTCCAATTCCAACTACACTAGACAAGTTCTATGATGAGGACCGTGGTTTCTTCTGGGCATATCGAAAATGTTATATGTTTCGTCATGGACAAATATCCGGCGACAATCGATATTTTCCCGACAACTCTAAATTTCTGTTCCTTGACCTTGACGTTATAATTCATCAAGACCTAAAGTATTTCTTTGATTTACCTAACGATAAACCGTGGATTGTTCGTGGGTGGTGGAATGATATTCTTACAGTTAAAAGAAACTATGCAAAGCATAAATCAACACCCCTTAACTCATCAGCTATAGTATGGAATAAGGACCAGATGGTGCCAGTGTGGAACCACGTTGTGGATAATGCAGAAGTTGTTTTCTTTACATCACCAAGTCTAGATAATTACCTTGCACATCACTGGTATGATCCTTGGAAAGAAGATGAAGGATTTCTGCAAGGATTTCCACAAGGAGATATATATTCATGGTACAAGGGAAATGTTTTTCCACATGACATGGAGAAAAAGAAAATAAGAGAAGACCACAAAATTTGTTTGTTTAATAATAGCACACAGACTGAGGGTGTTAATACTGATGAGATAAAAGAACTATGGTAGATCATATAAAATTTACAACTGAGATTGCTGAAGATTGGAAGTCTGTTCTTTCTCTAGTACATCACGATGAATATAATCACTGCATCAAAAGAATACAAGATGCATCAACATCTTCTCAATTACAGAGCAAGTTATGGTTAGTTTCAGAAATCGTAAATCTTGGTATTAATGTTGAGAGGGTAGCCCTCCTTGCTGGATGGTATGCAAACTTCATCACACCACTTTTGATTGATGAACTTGGAGTAAAATATATACTTAACCTAGAAATTGATCCTGATGTTAAAACTCTTACCTATAAATTTAATAAGAGATACAAAATTGATAAGGATCGGACCAAAAATCAAAATGTTGTCTGCCTCTATAGGTGTGAGATGCATGACGTTATGTTTGAACCTCTAAAATATGGTAATTTTGATTTAGTTATTAATGCATCTTGCGAACATATGTTTCCTATGTCAAGGTTTCGTAAACTAAACAAATCAAAGGATTATATTTATGTGTTACAATCAACTGATGATGAACAATGGGACGATCATATAAATTGTGTTAGTGGTCCAGAGGAATTGGCGGATCAAGCAGAGATTGTTGATGTTATGTATTCTGGTGAAATAGAACTAAATAATGGTATGAAACGATTCATGGTAATTGGTAGATGAGACACAAACAAATTGTGGATTGGTGTAGAGATAATGATATTTGGTATCTCAAGATTGATATAGAGATACCAGAAATTTGTATTCAAGAAGCACAAGCAGTATATGATGAGGGGTTCTTTGTTGATCATCGATATGGTGACGGCGACGGTTGGTTGTCAGCATCTATACATAGTTTTGTGGAGAAAGGTTCTGACCCATCACTAGGGTGGCATCATACAAAAAATCCAGAGGGTCATGGTTTTTCTGAAAATGATGTTGATTGGGGGTGGACTGAGATTGCAGAAGTTGCCCCAGAGACTAAACGATGGTTAGAGGATTTTCCACACAAGTCATATAGACGTTTGCGGTTCATGTTATTGAAACCGGGGGGCGCTATTGTAGACCACAATGATGCATCTGAGCAAAGAATAAAAGAAGGTCGAGTAAGAAATATCGCTGGTGCAATCAATCTTGCGTTCTATCAACCTGAAAATTGTTATCTGAGGCGCACAGATACAAAAGAAGAACTGCCGTTTGAAAATTGTACTGGGTTCTGGTTTGACAATGGAGTAAATCACGAAGCCCTAAACAGTTCAAATGAGAACAGGTTTCATTTTATTATGCATGGGGGATTTAACAAAGAACGTGGAGAACTTATGAGGCGGTCGCTAGTTAAACAGTTTGGTAAAGATGTATTGAAAGAGATTGATGATTGATCTAACTAAACCAGTTGATGCATCTTATGAGTTGAACAACATTTGTAATTTAATGTGTCCTCAGTGCGCTCGTAATACAATTAAGGACGGTGTGTTACAGAAGAATCCTGATACTAGTGGTAATCCTCTACCAACTCTTGACAACTATCAAATGTCTTTAGATGATTTCAAAACATCGTTTGACAATATTGGTAATGTAGGATTGATAAAATTCTATGGAACTGTTTCCGAGAATGTTGCAAGCAGCAACTTCCATGAGATTAACCAATACATAATTGATAATGGTGCAAGGGTGTGGACTAGTACTAATGGGTCACTGAGATCAAAAGAGTGGTGGTCTGAGTTAGGAAAGTTGTACAGTAAGAGTGAGACAAGCCGAATGGTTTTCTGTTTAGATGGACTTCATGATGCACTACCCCTCTATAGAATAAATGCAAATTACGATAAGATTATAGAAAACGCAATTGCATTTATTGAGGCGGGAGGACAAGCAGAGTGGAGAATGATTATATTCAAACACAATCAACATCAACTTGAAGATGCAAAGTCATTAGCAAAACAGTATGGTTTTCATAAGTTTTCATTTCAATATTCTAATAGGAGAGATATTGTCGAGCCCTTTACATATAAAGGTACGAAATATAATTTAGAACCACAAGACATATGGAAAGAGTGGGAAACTACAAAGAACGAAAGACTTGAACATGACGATGTTGGGAATATTGTTTGTAAATTTCAAGTAGTGAATTCAATTTATATAGATTATCTATGTAGAGTTTGGCCGTGTTGTTATCTTCCTAGTGCTAAACACCTCTTAGGGCAACAGAAATTTTATGACGATTACTATCATAATACGGGCAACAATCTTTTAGAGAAAAATCTGGAACAAATTATGAACGATGTATTTTATGATGTGCTGCAATTATCTTGGGAAGACAAGTCTACATGTCTGAAACCATGCAGTAGCACATGTTCATTTAACGATAATATTAGAACCGCAAATTACAGGGTAGATGTGTGGTGAAAAACTTTGAAGAATTTGCAAATCTCTGGAAATCAGAATCTAAAGACATAAAGATTAAGGAACCTGATTTTTTGTTCTTGGTTGTGTACCCTGATAAGCTTGAGTGGGACTTTGGTATAGAGAAACAAACACAGACAACAACTTTCATGGTGTCGGGTGGGTTTACAGGAGCAAGCACTGGACATGATGTTCAGTTCTGTTATAGAAGTGAAGTCAACGACTACTTGAGAAACTGCACACATACACACGCAATGATTGTATCTGTTGGTATGGTTTTTGATATGGTCGGCCACGGAGAACATTTTGATCAAAGGTGGCGACAAAATTTTTCTGAATCTGGAAAGAAAACAACACCAAACCAAATAACTGCTATCACGGATTTCTATGATTTTGTTGAGTCAGAAGAATACTGTAAGGGTCACATTATCGCTCGACCAAACAAACCAGCATTTCTTCATCATCAACACATTAACCTAAATGTGGATATGTGGAAAACTATTGGTTGTCCCCCTACGGATGAACGGTGGGATGAATTTGAACGTGGTGTAGAAAATCATCATGACGACTACACACCATATTGGATTAAACCAAAAGACCGTCCTATGATTATTAATTTTAATCACAACGAACGGGGTCGTAAGTCATTTTCATATTATAAACCGTGGCACAAAGATGCTTGGAAAGACCTAGATAATGTAGACCGCAAAGAATTCTATTTCAGTCGTTTCATGACACGAATAGCACCATCGTTTTATATATTCAACACAGAAACTTTTAAAAAAATTCCAACAGAAAATTTTGATGTATTGTTTTCTCCTACAGCTGGTTATAGTACAGAGTTGCTTGTTGATAAATTAGACTTCAATGGTGAAGTAATAATGTATGATTATACTCAAGATAATCTTAATGTAAAAGAAACTATTGTTGATATGAATATGTCTTTGGATGAACTCTATGCATATAAGAATATCACAAAAATAAATCTTGTTGATAACTCAGGAAATAAACCTGCTTCAGAAAGAACAAGTGATATGGGTTCTCATGAAGAACTCAGAATTTTACAGGAGAAGATGAGAGATGAACAAGAATTAGAATATTGGTTGATGGATATTATAAATCCAGACTATAACAAGATTTCTGAAAAAGTCAAGGGTAAAAATGTTTTTTTTGACACAAGCAATATCTTTAGTTATCACATATCACACGCACACTATACCCTAGAAGAACTCGTTAACTCATATAACAAATTACACCAGACTCTAATTGATTCTGCAAATATTTGCTGGTTTCAAGGAACCAGACCAACTAAACAATGGGACAGAAGATGGATATCGTAGCAGTTCGTATTGGTGATAAGTATGGTCCAAAGTATGAGACATACCTAGAAAACAAGTTACCAGAACATAATTTTATATGGGTTCATGAACCATATCACCCATCTGTCACTTTGCAATGGAACAAGATGTGGGGTATGCAGATGGATACCGATGAACCAATCTGTGTGATGGACATTGATATGTTATTGGTTAACGATTATCAAAAAGTCTTTGACTATCCAATCAAGCCGGGACAGTTTCTTGCGATGCCGGGATGGTGGAGAAATGATTCTGACACTTATGAGATTAATGGTGGGTTCTTTAAATACTACCCAAAGGAATGCAAATATATCTATGACAAGTTCATGGAGGACATTCATCATTGGCAACAGTTCTATATTAAGAATGGACAGACTAGTGGGCCAGTAAATGGGGAACAATACTTTGTGGAGGACAGTGTGAATGAAAGATTAGAACTTATCACCCTTCCTAACGAGTGGTTTACAAGATGGCTTGCTGATGATAAAGTAATTGATTTTAAAAATAACAGAACTTGGCAATACAAAATGACTGAGAGATATAAAGGGGTGACAGGAAACGATTGGATATATATGGGTGGAGAGTTTCATCCTGATATAAAAGTTGTGCATTTTACAAACCATAGAAACAAACCACATGAATGGGATGATTATGAACAGTTTCGTTTACCTAAGTGACGACTACAGAAGTGCTTGGAAGACATATATTGAAAACCCACAAAGGTTTGAACATTGGGAAAAGTTTGATAACGATTTCAAAGAAGAGTTTAAATTTCTATTGGAACTTGAGTCTCGGCAACTAAAGAATGTAAATCGTCAACCTAGCTGGTATCTTAATGATAAACTTGGTGGTGGTGAGGAGTTTTTGTTCAGGACCAGTAATGACTTCTACCCAGTAGTTGAGTATAAGTATACCGACAACCTACCATCTTTCACAGACATTATGTTGGAACGTGCAACAGAGATGCGAGACATGGGTAAGATAATTGATGTTCTCTACTCCGGTGGTATTGACAGTGTTGCTATTCTTCTTGCACTTGCTGAAGTGTGTCCATATGATCAGATAAATGTAGTGACTTCTGGTTGGGAACCTATAAAAGAATATCCAAAGGCATATAAGGATATTATATCATTTACCAAACACACAATGGATGAGGGTAATATTTTTGGTGCTGCTGATATATCTAACAATATATTTACTACAGGATGTGAAGCTGATAGATTATTTGGTAGTACGGGATACCCGCACAGTAGGTATATAAATAGTGAAAGATATACTTATGAGGATGACTATGAATATCACCATAGTCGTTGGTGGGAAATAACACAATACACATTACTTACACAATCCTTTCGATTCTTGCAGAATATCAAAGTTGATTCGTTTGATATGAGTCATTATCAACCATTCTTCCTATCACCACAGATAGAGAAGTTTGCGATCAATCAACACATTGATCGTGAGATAGTTTGGCATACTAATCATTGGAGCAAACCAGAAGAATTTTTGAAGACCAAGATGTCCATAAGGGATTTTATTGCAAGGTGGGATAAGGATTATGCGTATAGTATGGTAAAGACTGATATGCCTTTTGATGTGCAAAGTGAAATGTCTTTACCTATACCAACGAATTACAATGCAATGGCCATAACATCAAATGGTCAGGTTGTTAATAGGAAAAATATTATGAAATATATGAAACAGGATTACCTAACGATATGAAATATCATGGATTCATCTTCAATGATATGAAAAGTGCTGGAGTTATACCTACTAAGTCTGCTGGGTCATATTCAATATCATCTATTTGCAGATTGCATGGATACAACATAAAAGTAATTGATAATATTATGTTCATTATTGAAAATAATTTTGAACAACTTAAAGATTATCTTGATGATGTAGTTTCTGGTGATACAATATTTTTTGGGTTTAGTACAACATTTATGGATGATAAATACGATTGGAATTATATGCACCAAAAATTCAAGAGTGTGGAAGATAGAAAATCTTTTGAAAATGAAATTTATGATGGTGTAGTTGAGTTAAATAAAAAATATGTAAGTGAGGTTTTTTTAACATGAAAATTTTAGTGATGGGTTTACCGGGATCAGGTAAGAGTACATTTGCTGAGCCGTTGTCAAAGGTGTTATTTGGCACATGGATCAATGCAGATCAAGTAAGAGAGAAATACGATGATTGGGACTTCTCTACAGAGGGACGTATTCGACAATCACAAAGAATGAAACACCTTTCAGATGGTGTGGTCATGGCTGGTGGAGTTGCAGTTGCAGACTTCATTTGTCCCACAGAAGAAACACGGCGAGAGTTTGACGCAGACTTTACAATATGGATGGCAACAATAGGTGTCGGAAAATATGAAGATACCAATAGAATTTTCATAGAACCCAAAGATTATAATATAAGGATTTCAAAATGGATAGACGTAAACCAACTGTACAAATGCTTGGACGGTTTCAACCATGGCATCAAGGACACAGAGAACTTTTCAAGAGAGCTCACGCAAAAACTGGACAAGTTGTAATAATGGTAAGAGACACTGGTGAGGGATGGTTCGACCAACCAGACCTTATTGTTGATCTTAAAAATCATGGATACGAGTATGATGTAGATTATATCATTATGCACGTTCCCAACATTATAAATATAACATACGGAAGAGATGTTGGTTATAAGATTGAACAGGAACAATTGGGAGAAGAAATTGAAAAGATTTCTGCAACGGAGATAAGAAATGGCAACATATACAACAACCATAGTGTGGACTAGACCAGATACAGATACCAAATGGCCCAGAGAATGGGCTGACTTACAATTTGATTCCGATATTATAATTTCTGTGACACAAGTTTTAAGTGATGATGAGTTGACTTCAACATCTGAAATAGTTTATTCTTCAAAAGAAGATTACACAAATGTTGTTATTAATAAAAACGATGATATATTTACAAATAAATTTGCCGCAACAAGAACATATATGTCTGCAAATAATATCACCTGTAGGGTTACAGAAGAAGATGGTACAGTTAGAGTATTTAATAAGTCTAATGATACTTTTGAGGTGGAATAGACGGCCAGAGTTTGATATACTCATTGAACAATGGGTCAATGAAACTTCGTATCTGTCTAGAGTTGCATAATGATATCTTGTCTAATACTTCTATGTATTTTCTTTTGCATTTCAAACCTGTATTTGCGTTATAGAGAAATAACAACTCTTCAAGGCCGTCCCAACCTAACCATCGACGGATCATTCTAAAGTCCCAATGGGGGTCACCTACGTCAGCATGTTCCCAATCAATCAATCCCACTAGGTTTCCATCATCATCTACTATCACATTTTCTGACCAAATGTCCCCGTGAAGATATGATGTGTGTTGTAATTTTGATCTTACCCCATAGTATTCTGTAACAGCTTGTTTGGTAAAATTGTCCCATTGTTCTAGACCATCAACTATATCCTGCATCTTAGGTATACGAGGAGACTGTGTGACTATACCGTGAATGTCCACCATTAGGTCTGCAAGTTGACCTATAAACTTATCATTGTAATTATCACGGGTTAGAACCTTTCCCTCTAACCACTGACCGCTCATCATCTCTGGTATTGTGTAAACCATTTTTCAATCTCACTGTAGTTTGTAAATATTTTCGTGTAGTCTGGATTAGGTATGATAGGTATTTTATATACTTCTTGCATTTGTAAATCGTAATAGTCTGCAATTTTTTGCATCTCTTTGTCTTGATTCTTCACAAAATCACCATAGGTTACAACAGGAGATGTGAATGGTTCCATCACAGCATCTGTAAACTCTTCTCGCTTCATAAACCTATCAAAGTCTTTTAATGATGCGGTGAATGAATTGTCAGGGGGTGTTACTCTTTTCTCTGGGCTATAGGTAGAATATTCTCTATCTCTAGAATATCCCTTTGAACTACAGAGAATAGAGGTTAACTCATAACAGAAATGGGAAATCTTATTTTCATTTGTGAACCACACCAAATCAAAGTTATCAAGTATATCCTGTGCTACCTCTATTCTTTTTTCAATGGGAAAGTTAAGAGATTCGATTGTGTTGGTAAACTGTAAAGGCATTGACTTGATACAATATGGAACAGGGAAGTTTTCTAAATGTTTTAATCGGTCCTTGATATCCTGATCACTTAACAGGTCTTCATTGACATTGAAGTCAATGTCAAGTCTCTTTTGTTTCAGTTCAAATGACTTTGTTAGGTCAACCTCTTTGTTCCTCCCAAACCATTCATTGCCCTCTGCAAGACCAAACACCCTGCACATATATTCCATTATGTAATACGAACCAGAACGGGTTACGCACACAATACAAAAATCACTCATTAAACCACTCCAGTATCTCTCCGTAGTTTGCGAACTTCTTTGTGTAGTCCATTTCAATTTTTTGTGGCATAGGAAAACTTATGGGCGCATCAAATCTAAACTGTTTCCAATACCACTCTTTCAAACCTCCAACAACCTCTACCGGGTTATTTGTAAAGTCCTCAAATTTTATCAGTGGTTCGTTCTTGAGAAACCCGTAAGTTTTCCAGAGTTTCCAGAAGAGTTTACGCCGATACATAAAGATATCAAACTGGTTTCTGGTTGCCATTACAGAGTTGTCATCTAATCTTGGTTGGTCATTTGATTCATATACATGATTTACTTTGGTGTGCAGTCTTGCAACATGGCTTAAAAACTGTCTTAATGTATTGTCTCGGTACAACCATATTTTAGGCATGTCGTTGAGAACAAAACCTAGTTTACTCTCTGGTACATAGTGAACTAGGATTTTAAGTATGTGTGGTTTTTTTGAGAAGGGTTCTTCTTCTATGTGTTGATAATCATTTTTCTTCAACCAAGAATTAGTTTCTGTTAATCCATATACATTACAAATAGCTCTGCGAAAAACTGTGCAACCACTTCGTGAAGTTGACACCATACCAATTCTGTTTTCATTCATCTTATATATAGTATATGTATTCTTATGAATATTTTGAGACTACCTTTGAAGAAATATATGACCTTTGGAACGAAGGTCTGTGGACTAATAGGGTGAGTAAAATAGAGTCAAGAAGTTCTCTATCTTGGGATGCGAGATTGTGGGAGGGATATGGCAACATTTCTATTACCAAACAGAAAGAGAGAATATGGAAGTATGAACCCACCTTCTGGGCTGCAAGGTCTGGGGGTAAACTTATTGGTGTTAACAGTGGGTTTAAAACAAAAGATGACATTTACAGGTCCAGAGGGTTGTATGTAAGTCCAGAACATAGGGGTGTGGGGGTATCAAAGATGCTTCTGAAACTCACTATAAATAGTGCGAAACAGGGGGGATGTAGAATTATCTGGACTATGCCTCGTAAATCTGCATTACCCGCATATGAAAGTGTGGGGTTTCATAAGATTGGGGGGTGGATAGATGAGGGTGTAGAGTTTGGTCCAAACTGCATCGCAATAAACGAACTCTTATAAATATATAAAAAAGGATATCTCCACATGGCCATACCCACAAGTAAGTCAACATTCAAAGATTATTGCCTAAGAGCATTAGGTTCTGGGGTCATTGATATTAACATATCAGATGATCAGGCGGATGACCGTATTGATGAAGCTCTTCAATATTTTGCACAATATCACTATGATGGTATTGAGAAAATGTATCTCAAGCATTTGATTACTGCTGAAGATGTTGCAAGGGGAACCGCAAATATAACCTCAACGGGAACAGATACCGCAGACAGCACTATTACTGATACATTTCTAGAGGGTAGTAATTTTATTCCAATGC
>ERZ890510.2310-NODE-2310-length-10980-cov-7.818490_pt1 | contig 10980 bp, 11 predicted proteins | sample MGYA00521265_ERZ890510 | MGnify/ENA primary metagenome ERZ890510 (study PRJEB32303, sample SAMEA104408624) | aquatic metagenome | biome: Brackish water; feature: Chemocline; material: water | place: Baltic Sea | collected 2014-10-26T21:54:00 | depth 110 m ...
CTCGCCGCACGGCGACGGTTGGGCGAGTGGCATCGCCTGATGCCTCAGTCTGTGACTCATCGGGCTAGGGGCCGAGTGCTGCGTCCCTCCCGCCGTTACTCCCGCTGTTCGATGCCGTTTTCCCGCTGTTCAGGTACGGCAGCTTCCGACATCGCGAATCGGCAAGAGCGGCAGATCGTGCAGCCCAGTATGGACTTACGTCATTTCTTGCCGTGATTCGGTGCTTTTCTGTTCTGCCTCCTAAGCAGTAGGTCCCGCGTTCGAGTCGCGGTGAGGGCACTTAGGGAAGAGAATGCCCTACAAGCACTTACAAGCTTGTGGGGCCTTTCTTTTTGGCCAGCAATGGCCGCTTGAGTCTCCCATAAGTCTCCCAAGAGGTTCTTTTCCAGGGGCAACAAGTGTCGGTGACGGCCTCGGATGGGCCCGTCTGGTCGCCGGAGGGCGACGCGATCTACTTCGTTCGCTCTGGCCAGATGGTCCGACGTGAAGTACGCCTCGGCGACACCGTGGAGCTGGGTGCGGAAACGGAGATCTTCGCCGTGCCGAACAGGCGTACCTCGACTCAGTATAGGAACTTCGACATTCACCCCGACGGAGATCGATTCCTGTTCGTGACCAATGTTGGAGGCGAAGTGGAGGCCGCGGAGCCGGTGCAGGCGTCGGACAGGTGATCGTCGTGGCCAACTGGTTCGAGGAGTTGAAGCAGCGGATGGGGGCAGGCCGATGACTGATGCCGCGGTCATGCTGGTCAGTGGGTGCATCACCGAGCCTGCCGTCAACGAGGTCCGTCTAGCATTGGATCCCCTGGAGGAGTAAGGGTTGTTGTGGAGCGAGACCGACAGCTACTCCTTGCTCTCTGGAGACTTCGGACGGGTCATGTGGTTCGAAACTCCGTTCTTCCCTGAGACGGTGGCACGCGGCGCTGCGCGCACACTGGGCTCCCCAACGAGGACAGAATGCTCAATCTCCCTAACGGCCTACCAAAGCGTGTGGCCCTCTTCGGCCTCTCTTTGTTCTATGTGCTGGCTGGCGTAAACCACTTCCTAAACTCTGATTTCTACGTCGGGATGATGCCGCCCTATCTGCCAGCTCATCTCGAACTCGTATACCTCAGTGGGATACTCGAGAGCCTCGGGGGTGCCGCGGTGTTGGCCCCCCGCCTGCGCGCGTCTGCGGGGTGGGGGCTCGTCTTGCTGCTCGTTGCCGTCTTTCCGGCGAATCTGCAAATGGCTCTGAATCCGGACCTGTTCCCGGACATCGGCTCCGCGGTGCTCTACGTTCGTCTTCCGCTCCAGGTTCCGCTCATCGCTTGGGCGTACTGGGCGACTCGGCCGGATCGGGCGGTTAGGGCTTCCGCGCCAGCCAGATGAGGTGGCGTGCGCCTTTGCCGCGATGCGCTCTCACAGCGACCTCGGTGACAACGAAGCCGATCTTATGAAGACGTTTGCTGAAAGCGCGGTCGGCTCCGGCTGACCAAACGCCGAGCACGCCCCCTGGACGCAGCGCCTGGAAGGAGGAGGCCAGGCCGGCCCTCGAGTACAGCCATTGATTGTCCTCGCGCGTCAATCCTTCGGGGCCGTTGTCCACATCTAGTAGAATCGCATCGAAGCCGGTGGACGCTGCCTTGATGACGATCGCGACGTCGACCTCCTGCACCGTGACCCTTGGGTCGCGAAGAGGGTGATCTGCGTAGCTACCGATCGGACCCCTGTTCCATGCAACGACCCCGGGAACGAGTTCCGCCACAATCACCTCCGCGTCCGAGCCCAACTGACCCAACGCGGCAGACAGCGTGAATCCCATCCCGAGACCACCGACCAAGACGCGGGCCAGTGACCGCTGGCCCAACCCCGTACACGTGATTTCGCCGAGCGCGTCCTCTGACCCGTGCGTAAGTGTGTTCATGAGATCTTGTCCGCCCATGATCCTGATAAGAAGGTCGGAGCCGCGCCGGTATAGGCCTAGCTCGCCAGTCCCACCAGGGATCGGAACTCTATCTATCAACTCCATTCCGCTCGGCCTTATCGTTGAATTCTGAACCCGAAACGTCTTCTTGCGGGGCCACCCTTTCATCGGATCTCGTGCTGCTCACGGCCACAATCCCTTGCGGAGCGGCAGTCGGAACGGTTGCTTGGTGTCATCGCTAGAGCAGGCGTTTCGTTGATCTCTACGGTACTTTAGCGATCGTGTGATCGTCTACAGACATTTATGCACGGGCCGAATTGGCCCGCCAAGGGCTACATGCAGCGTCTCCGACCAGACAAACGACGATCATCCCCGCGTCGGAGCAAGCGGGTTTGATGGAGAAGTCACTCGCCTTCGTCAGCGGAACAAAAACTCCCTCCGAGTCCTTTGGGTCAGGCCCGACCGACTGGATCACTCAGGGTTGCGAGACGCTCAAAGAGCGCATAAACAACCTAGACGAGCGTTTGGAGGAAATCAGCCTCCCCGATCATACGACCGACCAGTCCGCGGTAGAAGGCGGATTGATTCGTTCAGTGTTCGCTGACGTCTGGGACTGTGAGCCACTCCGCGCCTACCTCCCTGCGACGTTGGGCGGTGAAGTCGACAACGCCGCCCACGTCATTGCGACACTCGACACGGTCGCGTTCCACCACCTACCACTCGGACTCGCGGTCGCGCTTCAGGGCGCCTTGTTCATCCGCCCTGTGTCGTTGTTCGCCGAGCCCAGCCGCGCGACGGAGGTGCTGAGCCGCTTCAACGAGCCCACCCCCTTCATTGGGGGCATGATGATGACGGAGCCCCAGTGCGGCACGGATCTATTCGCCGCGGAGACGGCTGTGGAGCACACGAAGGGTGGCTACCGGATTCGAGGACAGAAGCACTGGTCCGGAATGACGGGGCACGCGGACTGTTGGTTGGTGTTTGCTAAGGACGAAGACGCGTCCAGGCGGCAGCGCTTCTCCTATTACCTCGCCCCAGTCGAGTCTTCGCGGGAAGGCTTCGAGGTTCAGGAGTACTACCGCGCCCATGGGCTGTGCCCTATCCCGTACGGTCGCACGAAGTTGGACGTGGAGCTGCCGGAGAACGCTGTGATGAGGGGTGATGGGGGTTACCCGTCCGTGGTGGCGAGTATCCTACAGGGCAGTCGCCTCACCACTGCAGGGATCGCACACGGATTTATTCGCCGTATCCTGGCCGAAGCCACGGCGCACACCGACGCCCGCACCGTCTTTGGAAATCCGCTGAGCCAATTGGATCAGGTCGCGTCTCGTCTGGACCGAATTCGGTTCGCCGAATTGGTTACACGAGGAATGTGTGAGTACACGATCAACGAGGTGGGATCGCTGCACAACGTGTCGGCGGCGAGCCGCGGCTGCTCTCGCATAATGAAAGCCCTCGGAACGGACTTGATGTGCGATAGCGCAACCAATCTGGCTCTTCTGCAGGGTTCGATTGGGTTCTGCGAACGGGCGATGGGCTTCGGAGCGCTGGCGGATAGCCATCCGTTCCGGATCTTTGAAGGCCCCAACGACATGCTCTACGACCAGATTGGCGGTGACGCGCTTCGCCGGAACCAGGATGGCTCGCTAGGCGACATCCTTGCGGAGCGGTCGTTCACCCCGCGCACAGCCGGCGTCGGGAGGTTACTCGACTGCAAGGTTGAAGAACTGTCGCAACGTGGTCGCGTGCTGCTCGGTCGTGCACTCAGCTTCGCGGAGGCGCTCCGGTGGATCCGCGACGCGCGTTCAGTGACCCCAGCACAGCTAGAGTTCGCATCGGAACATGTCGAGGTCGAGGTGGGGCAGTTGGCCTTGAGCCTCAGTATGTTCGGTTGCGGCGGCGTCGGGGCGACGCCCCAGCCGGATTAGGGTCTTCGATGCGGCCAAGAAGTAGTCCGCTCCACAGCTCAAGAGGCCGTTCGCCCTGGGCGCTAGGCGTGCTCGCTGTCCTCGTCGGACACCCGCGGCAACGTGGCTGGATCCGAGCCGGGCTCTCCCGCCGAACTTGGTAGGGTAGGCCCGGGAGCGGGAACGGATTCTGCAGGGCGCGGAAGCGCTGAACGAGCCTCTAGATCCTGGATGGTGTCGACGATGGCCTGTCCAAGGTCGTTCCGCTTCCCAGCGCTCCTAGGCGCCGTACGCAGGGCAGGCAAGGCCTCAACGACATGGATCTCTCGGAGTGCTCTAGCGGCATGAATCGAGGAAGATCCAACCAGAGCCTCCGTCAGCGCGAGGACGATCTGTGTCCGGTAGGGTCCCTCATAGGCCTTCAGGAGGTCGTACCTGGCCTCGGAGACGGGCCCAGAGCCGCTGCCACCAATTCGGGTGCTGAGCCCACGTACGATGGTGTGCAAGTGCGCCCGATAGGTCTCGTAGAAGCCGCTCGGGGTCGCGATCGTGATGTCCGTGATTTTCTCGCCAGACTGCTCCTCGAGCTTGGCGACCAATTCGCGTAGGAAGAGCGCAGCGGCGTCCTGGGCCGAGAAAGAGCGACGACCCACGGGAGCCACCGTGCGGTTGCTTTCCGTGCCGAGATATTGCTTAAAACTGCGCGCGAACCCCGTCGCCTGGCCGTCCCAGTTGTATGTCACCGCCTCCTGGCCAATCAACACGTCCGAACCGTCCTCGCTCATGACGCATACACAGGTTGGCATGACCGGTGTCTGCGTGACCGGCTCGAGCTTGGCGAGATCGGGAAGTTTGACGATGTGGGGTCGGCCTGACCGGTCCTCGCATACGGTCGTATTGGAGGTCCCGAAATCGATGGCCCAATGGGTTGTCATGTCAGCACATTGGGCCGGGAGACTATCGGCGGAAAGACGCACTGGCCCTTCGCGGAGCGGACCCCCAAACTATCCATCCAATTCGGCAGCGCGTAGGCATAGTTGCCGCTCCCCAGGCGGAGTCTGATGGAAATTTTGTGGATTCTACCTCCGGGTTTTGTCGTGGGAGTGTTGGTCTTCGACAGTCTCCGGAAGGTCTTTAGCGATGACCCGATGGTGGTCAGGCGACTCCTTGCCGACCAACCGGTAACGATGGGCGCCGCAGCGACCGCCATCGGTTCCATGATCGTATGGGCGGCACTGACGATTGTGGGGGTTTTATAGTGATCGGGTCCCATCGCGTGCTGGGCTTGTAGGACGCCATCCCCGCCAGCGATGATCGCGCGTAGAAGCGGGTTCGCGCTCGGGCCTACAGTAGAAGAGTCTGAACTTTCCTCTAGAACGTTGCTCTTTGATGGAGTTTCCATGATAGGGCTAACTGGCACTCGACACGGTGTGCGGACATTCGCGACGGCATTGGTCCTGCTCACGAGTTGCACCCCGGATAGCACAGGTATCCGACGCCTTCCGTTCGAACCGGGCGCCGCACCGGCAGCGGTGACGATAACCCCAGAGGGGACCAGCCTGGGTTACATCGGTGAGCAGTTGCAGTTCACCGCCAAGGTGCTCGATGGAGATGGCCAACCCGCGCAGGGCCTCTCGTTCGTATGGATTAGTGCGAATTCGGGAGTTGTAAACGAAGATCACCCGGCGGTTGACCGCGAGCAGTTCACAGGCGGTATACACCGCCGTGGAGTCCGATCCGCAAACGATGAGGTGGTCGTGAATCGTGGCGAGGTCTCGCTCTATACGTCTTCTCCGAAATACGTGGCCCAACTGACCTTCTAGAACGAAAGCAGTAGCCGTAGACACGAAGTACAGGGCACCACCCATCCCGACCAGGATCAACACAGCGGTGAAGATGAGCGCTGCACTGCTTTCGAGCGCGACCTCACGCCCGTATCCGACAGTGGTCAGGGTGATTGCCGTCATGAAGAAGGCCCGCACCCAACCCGCCGCAGGGTCGATGAGACGAAAACCGACGGTGCCCACGATCGTGACGCTGACAAGAAATAGTCCGGCACCGACCAGACGGACCCGAAGGTCCTTCAGGTCTTGTTCCCACTGCTTTGCGGTTGGCTCGAAAAAATCCAAGGGGCGCGCCGGGGCCGGTGTGTTCGGCGGGAGGGATGTCGACCAAGTGCTGTGCCGAATGTGCGTGTCGCGGGGGCGCAGGCAACCTCATGGAAAAGATCGGCCAGTCGTGAGATCGCCTTGCCGGGCAACACATTATGCGAGAATCTTGGAGTCTATTGAGAGCTTGTCCACGCCGCGCGCGCCCGGAGCCCCCGATGGCATACATCCCCTATGTCCCGCACGAGGACGCCCAAGGGCTCTTGGCAGAACTCTACGAACGTTACGGCGGGCCTGCCATCGACAACATCATCCGTGTTCATTCTTTGAATCCGCGGTCAATGCGGGACCACGTAGATCTATACAGCCACCTCATGCGGGGCAGGTCGCCCCTGACTCGGGTGCAGAGGGAGATGCTGGCGGTCACCGTTTCCGCGTGTAACGACTGCTTCTATTGAATCAACCATCACGGGGCGGGTCTCCGTAAGTTGCTTGGGTCGGAGGCCGTACCGAAGGCCCTGGCCCGGGACTATCGCAGTGCGGAACTGTCGGCAGCGGACCGCACCATGCTCGCCTACGCGGTGAAACTCACCGCGGCGCCTCACTCCGTCACGCAGCAAGATGTCGAGGCGTTGAAACGCGAAGGGTTCGACGACGCGGGCGTCCTCGATATTTGTCAGGTGGTCTCCTACTACAACTACGTCAACAGACTGGCAGATGGCCTGGGAGTGGAAATGGAAGCGGTTTGGAGTGAGGAAGATCTGACGTTGACCCGATCCGACTTCGACGTGCGGGTGGACGCGAAGCGGGCCGCGAGCGAGGTGAAATGACGGAACTCCTGCTGGACGGCCGGTCATTGGCCCTTGAAGACTTGGAGCGGGTGGCACTGCAAGACGATGTGACGGTCGGACTCACCGAAGACGCTCAGCTTCGCATGGGTGCGTCTCGTGCGCTGATCGAGGAACTGGTGACCTCCGGTAATCCAGTGTACGGCGTCACCACAGGCTTCGGGCGCCTTGCGGACGTGATGATCGCTCCTGAGGACAGAGAGGCGCTCCAACACAATTTGGTGCGCAGCCACGCCTCCGGGATGGGTGACCCAATGGATCGCTCCGCTGTGAGGGCCCTGATGCTCCTAAGGGCGAATGCGCTCGCCCGTGGGCACTCAGGATGTCGCGTACTCATCGTGGATCGACTGCTGGAGCTTTTGAACCGCGGCATCCACCCGAGGGTGCCTGAATTTGGCTCCGTCGGAGCAAGCGGAGATCTGGCTCCCCTCGCGCATGTGGCCCTGGCCATTCTTGGGGAGGGCCGCGCGGAGTTCGAGGGAGCAGAACATGACGTCGCCGACCTGATCTCCGCTGTCGGCCTCGGGCCAGTACGGCTGGGGTCAAAGGAGGGGCTCGCGCTGATCAACGGCACTCAGGCCACGACCGGGCTCGGAGTGCTCGCACTGCTCTCTGCCGAGCGGGCCTTGGAAACCGCCGAGGTCGCCGGGTCGATGTCGCTTGAAGCGCTACTCGGCACCCCGGAGGCGTTCCGGCAGGAAATTCAGGACGCACGACCGCACTGGGGGCAGGGCAAGTCGGCGGCGCGCCTGCGCGGCATGCTCGCTGGCTCGGAGATCCGCGAGTCTCACCGGGTCGGCGACGCGCGCGTGCAGGACGCCTACGCGCTCCGCTGTATGCCACAGGTGCACGGGGCAGCCCGTGAGGCGCTTCGGTACGTGCGCGGCGTCTTGGAGACCGAGGCCAACAGCGCGACGGACAATCCGCTTGTCTTCCCAGAGGCCGGGGTGGTGGTCAGCGGGGGGAACTTCCACGCCCAGATCGTGTCGGCGGCCCTAGACCTGCTCGCGATCGTGGTGGCGGACCTGGCGGCGATTTCCGAGCGCCGTATTGAGAGACTCTTGAACCCGGACTTGTCGATGGGTCTTCCGGCCTTCTTATGCCGAAACCCGGGCCTAGAGAGCGGCTTCATGATCGCTCAGGTCACCGCGGTGGACCTCTTGTCCGAAATGCGGATTCTGTCTCACCCGGCGAGCGTCGACTCGGTGACCACGAGCGCCAATCAGGAGGATCACGTTTCTATGGGTTTGACCGCTGCGCGTAAGGCGCGCCGCACCGTCGCTTGCCTCGAGCGCGTCCTGACCACAGAGCTGATGTGTGCCGCCGAAGGCATCGAATATCGGCGCCCGCTCAAGTCCAGTGCAGGCGTCGAAGCCGCCCATGCCCAGGTGCGCGGCACAGTGCGGGCACTCGACGGAGATCGTGTGCTCGGAGGAGATCTGGACGCACTCAACGAACTCGTTCGCTCTGGGGCTTTCGCCCAAATTGCTAAGGAATATGAAGGATGACGGACTCAGTATCGCGCATCGTTCGAGCGCCCCGCGGCCGCGAAATGTCCTGCAAGGGTTGGACCCAGGAAGCGGCGCTGCGCATGCTCATGAACAACCTCGACCCGGAGGTCGCCGAGCGTCCGGAGGACCTCGTCGTATATGGTGGCACCGGCAAGGCCGCGCGCTCCTGGTCGGCTTTCGACGCCATTGTGCGATCGCTCCGCGAGTTAGAGAACGACGAGACCTTGCTGGTACAGTCCGGGAAACCGGTCGGGGTATTTCGTACGCACGCCCACGCGCCTCGCGTGCTGATCGCGAACTCGAACCTCGTGGGCCGATGGGCGACCTGGGATCACTTCCGGGAGTTGGAGCAGCGCGGACTGATGATGTACGGACAGATGACCGCAGGCTCATGGATCTACATCGGGACCCAAGGCATTCTTCAAGGCACCTACGAGACCTTCGGCGTGCTGGCCGAGCGGCATTTCGGGTCCACGCTCAAGGGTAAGTGGGTCCTGACGGGCGGCATGGGTGGAATGGGCGGAGCACAGCCGCTAGCCGCGACCATGAACGGAGGCGCGATCCTCTGCGTGGACGTCGACGCAGAGCGAATCCAGCGCCGTATCGACCACCGCTACTGCGACCGCATGACCGGTAACTTGGACGAAGCTCTCGTGTGGGTTCAGGGTGCGGCCAGCTCGGGAGAGGCCCTCTCCGTGGGGCTCGTCGGAAATTGCGCCGATGTCCTGCCGGAGTTGGTGTCTCGAGGCATTACGCCTGACGTCGTGACGGACCAAACGTCGGCGCATGATCCGCTCAACGGATACGTGCCGGCCGGAATGTCCTTGGCGCAGGCCGAGGAATTACGGACAGAGGACTCGGAGGAGTACGTCCGGCGGTCTATGCGATCCATGCGCATCCATTGCGAGGCGATCGTCGCGATGCAGGACGCGGGTGCTGTTGCGGTCGACTACGGCAACAACCTGCGTGGTTATGCACAGGATGCGGGATTCGAAAACGCGTTCGCGTACCCTGGATTCGTCCCGGCCTACATTCGCGATCTGTTCTGTGAAGGGAAGGGACCTTTCCGCTGGGCAGCACTTTCCGGCGATCCAAAGGATATTCACCGGACGGACGAACTTGTCCTCGAGATGTTCCCCGAAGACGAACACCTCTGTCGATGGATTCGGATGGCTCAAGAGAAGGTGGCCTTTCAAGGGCTTCCCGCGCGGATCTGCTGGTTGGGACAGGGCGCGCGCGCACGTTTCGGTGTCGCGGTGAACGACCTCGTGGCTTCCGGAGAGGTAAGCGCGCCTATCGTGATCGGGCGAGACCACCTTGATACGGGCAGCGTCGCATCCCCTGGCCGCGAGACGGAATCCATGAAGGACGGGTCAGACGCGGTCGCCGATTGGCCGATTCTGAACGCGTTGCTCAACACGGCGTCAGGTTCGAGCTGGGTGTCCTTTCACCACGGAGGTGGCGTAGGCATAGGGAACTCCCTGCATGCTGGGCAGGTGATCGTGGCCGACGGCACGCCCGAGATGCGGGAACGCCTTCAGCGGGTCCTCACCAACGATCCAGGAATCGGAGTGGCTCGGCACGCGGACGCAGGGTACGACATCGCGATCGAGACCGCGCGCCGAGAGGGTGTGAAGATCCCGATGCTCGACGGCTAGGGCGACCGAACCCGAGGCAACGCCCATCGGAGCACGAACGACGCTGCGGCTTGGAAGAACCGTTAGCCCCGCTAGGTCTGACTGATCGCACGCGCGACCTTGCCGTAGGCCTCTGCGATCTCAGCCTGGTTCCGGTGACGCCCGTCTCGCACCACCCAGTCACCTCCCACCATGACGTCGCGCACCGGAGTGTCTTCTCCGCTGAACACCCACGCATCGAGGATTTCATCTCCACGGCGTCCGACCAGAGCCGGATGGCCGGTATCGAGGACGACGAGGTCCGCTCGGGCCCCCTCCTCGATCGCACCTAAGCGTCTCCCACAAGCTTGAGCGCCCCCCGCCCAGGCGCCTTCGAGCAAGGTTCGCCCTGTCGAGCGGTCGTTCGGCCCGGCGGCCACGTTCCGTTCGTGCGTGACGAGCCGCTGGCCATACTCGAGCATTCGCAGGTCCGCCACCGGACTCACGCTGACATGTGAGTCGGTGCCCACACCCCAGGCGCCACCCGACGCCAGGTAATCCGCAAACGGAAATAACCCATCTCCGAGGTTGGCCTCCGTGGTGGGGCACAACCCCGCTACGGCGCCCGTGCGCGCGAGTCCCATGGTTTCTTCCACGGTCATGTGGGTGGCGTGGATGGCGCACCAATGCCGGTCCACGGGGGCGTTGTTGAGGAGCCATTCAACCGGGCGGGCGCCGGACCAAGCGACACACGCCTCGACCTCCCGTCGTTGCTCAGCCACATGGATGTGAATGGGCGCGGAGGAGTCCATCGCGCCCAGGGCCGTCACGGCCAATTGGAGATCATCCGGCGGTACCGCCCGCAACGAATGCAGGGCCATGCCGACCTTGCGGTTCGGATTCGAGACCGTGGCGCTCCGCAGCGTCGAGACGTCTGTGAGCAGCCCCTCAAGGCTGGTGAGGAATCTGAGCTGGCCCTGTGTGGGGGGGCGGCCACCGAAGTCGGAAGTGCGGTAGAGGACAGGAAGAAGGGTGAGCCCTATTCCCGACGAGACCGCAGCCGCGTGCACCCGCATCGCCATTTC
>ERZ890510.2311-NODE-2311-length-10976-cov-10.109056_pt1 | contig 10976 bp, 8 predicted proteins | sample MGYA00521265_ERZ890510 | MGnify/ENA primary metagenome ERZ890510 (study PRJEB32303, sample SAMEA104408624) | aquatic metagenome | biome: Brackish water; feature: Chemocline; material: water | place: Baltic Sea | collected 2014-10-26T21:54:00 | depth 110 m ...
CACGGTGATAGCTAAGGCATTTTAAATGGTTTGCAAAAAAGGTCAATGTGACATTACCCAGTTAGTTACCTAGTTTTACCCAATTTTTTCCATGTATTCCTCAATCTGAACTTCCATGCCCTTAACGAAGTGACTATACTGCTACAGATTTTAACGATAATACTATTTTCAGTTCAGTTAATAATTTACTCGATCAGAGCATTTGGTCATATCTCTAGTTATTTTGGAAAAATTCCCTCAATATAAAAAAATTTAAGCTCTAAGTGCAGCAATCATCCTGATATGTTCTGGTGATGTGCGGCAGCAACCCCCGATCACTTTGCAGCCCATAGACATCCATTCTTTAGCAAAATTTGCATATGCACTCGGAGTGATTGGAATTGAGTGATGGTGATGCACATCATCCACACTGTTAAAAATTTTAAGTGTTTCTTTCTCCATAGAGTTGACTGAAGAGTTAGCGTAGACCCCAATGTCTGGCACGCAGGTCTTTAAAATTTTTAGCGACTCGGTGACAAGATCTGCATGACCACAGTTAATCAGCTGGCAATCTAAATTGTATTTAGACACAGCAATGGCTGCTGTCTGTAAGTCTTCGTTCGAAGGTAAGATTGATGGGTTTAATCCGCGGGTAGTCCAGCTCACCCAAACCTTGCTGAAGTGAGTTGATGCGATGTTTGCAGCAATGTCTGCTTCATAAATTGATGACATTGTTTCGCATAGAATAATGTCCACCCTGTCTTTGTAAACTCCTGCCAGAGCTTCATAAAAATCTTCCAGCTCATTTCTTGGGGGCGTGAGATCAGGTCTATAAGATATATTTATCGGTGGGAAAGAACCCGCTATGAGCACTTCCTTGTTACTGGTCTTCACTGCATCTTCTGCTAAGCACAGTGCTGTTTCGGTTAATGCAATAAAATCAAGATTAGGGTCTTTGGCTTTTAGTGTCAGCGGAGTAGCATAGTAATTGCTAGTTGTAATAACGTCGCAACCTGCCTCAATATTATCTTTATGGATTTCTAGGATGAGTTCTGGGTCATCCATCAAGGCTTGGGCAGACCAAATAGAATCTTTAAAGCTAGGCAGATCAAAGCCCCTCTTACTTAATTCTGTACCAAGGGCAGAATCTAAAATATAAAAATCACTCAATGCTCACTCCATTCTCAATAAACATATTTTTTAGTGGGGATAATTCATCTTCAAAATTTTTCCAATATTTCAATCCTGAATCATAAATGGGTTGTCTAACTTGTTCGGAGCTGGGCGTTCTAACTGCTCTTTTATTGTTGTAAAAATTTAAACAGTTCTCCTCAAACTCTAAGCCACAATAATCTAACAGCTTTCTAATTTCACTTTCCGTGTTGCTCACCATATCTTCATAAGTCACTCGATAAATTTTCTTTGGTAGGGTTTGGTCCCAGTGGCTCATAAGACGCAGATAATCAAGATAGTAATTGCCAATTCTATTGAATGAATAGCTAAAGCCTTGGCCTGATCCAAATAATTGTTTGTAGCAACTATAACAGCAATCCATGGGGTTGCGGCGAGCATCAATAATTTTTGCGTTTGGTAGTATTAAATGAATCAAGCCGATATGAGAAAAATTATTAGGCATTTTATCTATGAAATATGGCTTATCGGTAACCCTTTGATCTAAGGTGTTTTCAAGATAGGATTCGCCCATTTGTTTAAATTGAGCTTTATCGAATGTTTCGATAATTTTAGGGTATTTTGAGATATCATTTGTAGACTTCTTATCCCCTATCTTTCTTGAAAGCGCAATAATATTTTGTAATTCAGTAGTTCCTTCAACTAATGAATGAGAAGCTAAAATTTGTTCTACCAGTGTTGAACCAGATCGCGGCAATCCTAATATAAAAATTACATCGGTATTTTTATCGCCAACGCCGTCAAATTTATTAAATAAATCAATTGTAAAAAAATTAATAATATCGTCGCATTCTTTTTTAAAATCCTCAGATTTCCAAGGCACTTGTTTGCTTTTGACAGAATTACCTTTTACATATGCTGCCATAGCTAACTTAAAGTTTTTTTTATCTTCTTGAGCTTTCCCTAATGCAAAAAGAAGATGATAGTAATCATCAATACTGCAATCAGGTTTATTTAATAATTGTTGTATATTGTATATATCATCATCAGTGAATTTATAGGTCTTAAGATTAGCTAAGCTCCAGTATGCCTCACCAAAGCTAGCTTGATTTTCTATGGCTAATTTATATGAGTTAATTGCTTCATCTAATCTACCAACAGCTCTAAGGGTATGACCATAATGCAAATGAACTAAATTATTATTTGGATATTTAGTTGTAATAATTTCAAAAATTTCTAAAGCGCTATTATGATCATTAGCCAGTGCCTTATTTACAGCTTTAAGAGTTAAATACTGGACGTTATTTGGTTCGACTTCTAGGAGTTTGTCAATTTGTTTTAATGATTCAAAAGGAAGCTGTCTTTTATATAATAGATTTGCATAACTTAATCTTGCAAGATGAAAATCAGGAGCTAAATCTAGGGCTCTGGCCAATAAATTACCCGCATCTCTATATGCTCTAAATTTAATACCTATATCTGCTAACAACTTCATTGCATTAACATCTAAAGGGTTATCCTTAAGACATTCTCTTAAAAGAGGTTCAGCTTTTTTTAATTTATTTTTAGCTATGAGTTCTGTGGCCTCATATAACTTGGAAGGAATTTGGTTTAGGTTATGAGTTATCTTCAAAATAAAAAAGGCTGCATCATAGTGATGCAGCCTTAGTAAATTAATTTATTTTAATTAAAGTTCCATGAATATTTTATACCTATTACTCTAGGTCTATTTACTGTTATAAGTCTCAGATCATCTCCATAATTTATATACAATTCTGCTTTTTCATCAAAGATATTATCTATATAAATTTGAATAGATGAATTGTCATTTATAGGCTTGATATAAAAGAAATTTGCAATAGCATATGAGTCTTGTTTTTCCCTATTATCATAAAATAGGCTATTCCACATAGAGTCAACATATACATAATTAAACTGCATTATGTTTCCTTTATTTGACTCATAATTAATATTAAAGTTATATTTTAAGTCTGGTGTAAGTGGAAGGTCTTGACCATTTCTAGCTCTGACACTTCCTCTTAATACATAATCAGCTTTTAGTTTTGCATCATTCTTTGAAGCAGCAATATTAAATGAGAGATTATCTGTTAATAAGTATCTAAGGTCTAACTCATAACCACTACTTTCAGCTTTACCAATGTTATCTACAATTCCCAGTAACGATATTGATGGATCAAACCACCCTAGTTGAATGTCATCCCAATTCATTTGGTACAAAGCTCCGTTTAGCCTTGCTTTACCATTAGAGAAGATTGATTTAAAACCAAACTCAGTGTTTTTTAGAAAATCTGCATCGTAAGTAGCACCTAATTGTGTTGTTCTGTTAGCGCCACCAGGCCTGTAACCCTCAGATTTTGTAAGATAAATCATAGTATCATCTGAAACATCATAAGCTATGTTTAGTTTTGAAATTGAGTCTTTACCTTTAAAGAGTGAATTAACATTATCTGGTCTTGTTGAACTGCCTATTAAATTAGATGGCCATACAACAGTACCAACAAACCCATTTAATTTAGTTTCATTGTCAAATCTTCTATGACCTATAGTGATATTTGTTTTATCATTTAACTGATAATAGAGCTCACCAAAAATTGCATCTTCACTATCTTTTCGAACTTGATCAGTTTGATAATATAAGTCTTCAGAGGTAGGTACTTTTCGATCTGATGGAATGGTTGGTACATGCCATTGTGAATCAAATTTTGTTTCATTTTCAGTATAAAAAGCACCCAAAATCCAACTTAACCTGTTATCAGAATTAGAAGAAAGTCTGATTTCATGAGTATCAAATGTTTGAGATGTATCGTTTTCAAATTGAACACTAGGGTCAACACATGGATTAGTAGATGGTGTGTAACATGTATAGTAAGCTTCTACATACCCGCCTATTGAATAATGAGAATAATCACTTAAAACCTCAAAATCTCTATCAAGACTAGATGTTGTAAATGTTAAATCCGCAAAACCCAGATCACCAGTTATAGTAGCAGAAAATCTTGTCCAATCGTCCTCTTGTGAGTCTTCAAAAAATCTTCCAACTTTATAGGCACCAAATCTATCTGGATCATGATCCCAAACACCGTTACTTTCTAAATTTTGGCCCATAATAGATGAATCTAGAACCCAATTATCATCGAGGTTTATTCGCAATGCAGCTCTATAACCAGATTTTACTGAATCGTTAAAATCATTCTCAACATAATCATCATTGCCTTTTGTAATTCCACTTAATGGAAATGTTATAGAATCAGAAACTGAGTCGATATAACCCGCATCTCTATCGTTATAGCCTACAATACGTATAGCGGCATTCTCTGATAATGGAATATTAATAAATGATTCAACCATATTGCTTAAACCGCCACCGCTGGTTGAATCAAAACTTAAATTAAATCCTGAATCAAATTCATCAGTTGGTTTTTTTGTAATAATTCGAAGATTTCCAGCCTGAGATGCAGCGCCATACAAGGTACCTTGAGGACCTGAAAGGGCTTCAATTCTTTCAATGTCATAAATATGGATGTCTAAATTATCACCGACCATAGTTACTGGAGATTCATCTAAATAAATAGCAGCAGCTGGTCCTTGTAGAGATTGATTCGAATTGCCACTGTCAGATATACCTCGAATAAAAATTTGACCCATGCCAGGTCTTCTCTGAATAGAAGATACCGAAGGTAGCTGCATAACATAATCAGCAAAATCTTTGATATTGAGATCATTCAAAGCTTGCTCTGTTAATGTTGTAATACTGATCGGAACATCCTGAAGGTTTTCAGGTCTTTTTTGTGCTGTGACAATGACTTCCTCAACCTGCAAGCCATCATCAGCAAGCACTGGGCTTGAAAATAGTATGGATGAAGCAATGATTGTTAAACTTGAAGCAAAAATTGCAGCTTTGTGCAATTTCTCTAGATGAAAAATATTCATTATTGACACTCCCTTAAAATTAATATCATATAAATAAATAAATAGCTTCCCATACATTTCTCATAAATGCTAGGATAATTTACCACGCATTCCATACTATCTCCTACCAACCTTATCTATATAACATGAAGACAGACAAATGGAATATTTCACTCATCGCAATGACAATTATTATCTCATTAAGCATCAGCTCCTATGTGTTAATCAATCCTGAATTATCTGCGATGCAACTCAATTCCCTTTATCAGCTGGCTGCAAAATTTTTTGAAAGCGCCTTTCAATATGGAAGCTTATTATTAGTAGCATTCTTATTAATGTTTGCTTTATCCAAAAAAGGTGCCATCACAATAAAGTTAACGGCAAAAGATGAATACCCCTTCTTCACTTGGATCATGATGCTCTTTGCAGCCGGGATGGGTGCTTCAATCATGTTCTGGTCACCCATAGAGTGGGCTTATTATTTAAATGAGCCTCCCTTTGGACTGGAAAATTTTTCTCGAGAACACTTTGCATTTGCAAGAACCTACTCTAATTTTCATTGGGGTCTTACTGGGTGGGCAATTTTTTGCCTGCCCGCTCTTGCATTTGCAATCAGTTTAAATAAAAAGCCTGATAGCAAGTTAACATTCAGTGGGATCTTTTTTCATCAGACTCACTCTAACTTGCTTAGGTTATTTGGGTGGCTTCTAGATCTTATCTTTATCCTCAGCATAATTTCTGGAGCAGGCATTGCCATAGGACTATCTTTCCCTTTAATTGCACAAATCTTTTCTTCGGTTTTAAGCATTGAGGCAACCCCATGGTTTGAGGGAGCAATTTTATTGCTGTGTCTTGCAATCTTCACCACCAGTGTAGCGCTTGGTTTAAACAAGGGTATTAAAAGACTCAGCCAAGTAAACATTTTTTTAATTGTAAATCTTTTACTATTTGTTTTATTCTTTGGTCCCACCCAGCAAATTTTTCATTATTCGCTGGAGTCATTGGGAATACTTGTTACATATTTTATACGAATGAGCACCTACACAGGCGATAGCTTCGTACAAAACTGGACTGTCTTCTACTGGGCATGGTGGATGGCTTTGGCTCCTTTTGTCGGTGCATTTATTGTTAATATTTCGAACGGAAAAACGCTTAGACAACTAATCTTTGGAACAATTTTTATGGGCGCTATTGGATGCATGCTTCACTTTATGATTCTGGGTAACTATTCATTTATCCTGTATGAGAATAACATCCTTGATATTCCTCAGCTAATTGATGATGGACAATCCAATCAAGCGATTATACAAATTCTTGAAACATTGCCAGGTGGAAATCTTCCTCTTATTCTCTATGGAATAGTGATGATTATTTTTCTATGTACCACCTATGATTCATGTGTTTATGTTTTAGCTTCCTCTTCAATGAAATCAATGAGTCATTCACCTGATGTATTTATAAGAATTATTTTTGCGCTCATCTTGGTTATTCAGCCTGCGTTATTTCTAGTGGTCGATGGGCTGGAGGTAACAAAAAATATTTTATTGCTTTGCTCTATCCCCCTGCTTGGAATATTTTTAGCAATGATGATTTACTCAGTTAAACATGCATCGGCAGATGAATAATTTAAAAACATATTTTCATAATTTTGAATCCATTGATAAAAAGAAAAAATCTATACTCTTTATACCTGGTGCCGGCATGGATCATAGGTTTGTCAGAGCCCTAAGCTTCCCTGAAGCAGATTACAATCCACCTTTAGTCATTGATTTGCCAGGTCACGGCTGGACTAAGGGATCTCCCTGCAATGATATTCAATCTTATAGCAAGTTTTTAATCCACGCTTTGCGGGAGTCTAACCTAGAAAATTTAGTGCTTTGCGGTCATAGCATGGGCGGTTTAATTGCTTTGGATATGCTAATCCATCATGGCTTTTTGGCTCAATCATTAATTCTACTTAATAGCATATACCCCATTAGAGTATCCGATACATTAATAGAAAAAGCCAAAGCGGGTAACGGCTATGCTGCAGATTTTATTATTAAATTTGGCCTACACAAACGACTCCTAGGGATGAAAAATATCTTTCCACAAGAAGAGTCCTTGGTGATGCTAAGTGACTTGGAGGCATGCAATAATTTTCAATTAAATCACCAAGACTTAGAAAAATTGAAGTTACCCATTTCGCTCATTTTAGGCAGCAAAGATAAATTGGTTAATTTAAAGGAGGTAGATAATTTTGCCAATCATTCATCTTGCAAAGTTTATACAATGAATGCAGTTGGGCATTTTCCATTTTTTGAAAATCCTGATGAGTTAAGTCAATTGATAACCTCAGTTATTTAAACCAAGTGTCTTCCTCTCAATTCTTGGCTACTAGAGCTTAATTGCCTGGGATTTACAATGGCATTAATGCATCACATATGCTCTGACTGCTGTGATAGGCCTGTGAAATATTGTTATCTAGTATTTGCACGCTAGCGGTATGAGTCTTGTAGGGTAGCCAAGCAGGTAACTTCTCATAATTTGGATTTCCAGTTTTAACAAACTGAGTCCAGTAAGACTGTATCGTCTCTGTTAAGCGGCGGTCAACTGCATCGGTTGGTAACCACTCATCATGGGTGTCAAACACATAAGGTAATTCAGCGCCGTGATAGGCGCCCATACTTGCTGCTAATGCACCCGGTCTCACACGATTAAAGCTATAGACCCAAGATTGACCTTGATTTTCCTTGACTTTGGTTGCTAGCATCAAAGAGGGACAAACATAATGCTTGGCGGTAATCAGAAGATCCATTTGACGCTTAGGGTTAGCTATATCTCCCAGCACAGATCTTAGTTGTTGCGCAACTTCATTGCTAACCTCTGCAGCTAACCATGCTTCAACATCCACTCCGTCTTCGAGATCTAATAACCACTCGTCATGATTGGTACCTATAAGGAGATCCACGGGGTGGATTTTACCTTCGCGAACAGAGTCAACAACAGTTTTTAGAACTGAGAAATTATCCACAACTGGATCAAAATAATGACCGACATAAGCAATTTGAGCTGCTGCCAGAATATCCTCTGATGAAAACTCTCGGAGTTGATCTATTGCATCGTTAGGCGATGCCTCTAATAAGAGTGATGAGAATTGTTGGCCGCGCCTTAAATGCTCTTTACGAATGCTGCGATTGGTTAAAGAAGAGCCTCCACTTTGATGAATGACTCTTGCAAAAAGATCGCGACTTAAAGGTGAAACTAAGAGGTAATCAATGTTATTTGCTCCAGCAGACTCACCCATAACCGTGACTGCATTTCTGTCACCACCAAAAACATGAATGTTATTTTGAATCCATTGCAGGGCAGCAATTTGATCTAAAAGACCAAAGTTTGCTTGCTCCAATTGAGGATGAGAAAAAAATCCAAATACTCCAACTCGGTAAGCAATGCTAACCACTATCACTCCCTTGCTTGCTAGTTTAGTACCTTCGTAATTAGGCTCGTAAGACCAACCACCTTTATTGCTCCCCCCATGGATATAAACAATCACCGGGAGAAGGTCTAATGTTTTTTTAGTGGGACGCCACACATTTAAATAAAGACAGTCCTCGCTTATTTCTGGGGTTATAAATTTATCGGGTTCACTCCCAAAACTAGAGATTACATTTTTATACCAATTACTTAGATGGGGTCCTTGCATACAAGCTGGAGCAAATTGATTAGCTGTATAACTTGTCTCTTGTGGAATCCATTCTTGTGGCAAAGCCCAACGTAACTTATCAATCGGGGCAGCTGCAAAAGGTATACCCAAATAAGATTCGCTCTGACCTCCGGAGATGAGATTGCCGGTAAATGTTACATTGGAAATAACAACATGGGGCGTTTGTGGCTCTCCAAATTGGCAGGCTGAGAATAGAAGCAAAAGGATCCCCATCAAGCCATTGCGTATTAGGCAGTGGTGGATGTTAAGCTGAATGATCATCTATCTTGACGATAACACATCCCCCAAAACCACCCTTCTCAATAAGTTGGTGAGAGTCTGCAACTCTTTCTAGAGGAAGGATATGAGCAATTCTATGTTGGAGCTTTTCTTGCTCTAATGCTTTGTTAATATCATGAATGGCCTGGAGTTTAGCTGATTCTGGCATGGCATATACAATTACCATTCGAAGGGTTATGTCCATAAACATCATGCGGATAAATGGGAGTTGGGGCTCCTTTACAACTGTTGATGAATAGGTCGCAATGACTCCATTAGTGGCAATGCATTCAAGAACCTCAGGCAAATTCATGCCAAATTCCACATCAATAACTCGATTAATTTTTTCGCCACCCGTAGCCTCTAATACTTGCTTTGACCAGTTTGACTCTCGGTGATTAACCACTGCGCTTGCCCCTAGACTTAAGCAGAGTGAGCGATCCTCAGCATTGCTAGCTGTGGCAATTACCTTGGCCCCTGCTATTTTTGCCCACTGTATGGCGTAATAACCCACTCTACCAGCACCACCAGTAACTAATACCGTTTGATTAACAATATCGCCATCTGAAAAAACACACCTATGTGCCGTCATCACCGGAATGCCAAGGCAAGCGCCAACATTAAAATCGGTATTATCTGGCAACTTAACTGCTCGAGTAGAATCTAAAGCAATATATTCAGCAGCTGTGCCCAACAAGCGCCCATATTGAGCCTGATACACCCAAACTCGCTCGCCAACACGATCAATGTCGACTCCTTCACCTACGGATTCGATAACACCAGCTCCATCGCTGTGAGGAATGACCAAACCATTATCAAGAAGATTGGGAAATGCCCCAGCTCTTTTTTTCACATCCGAAGGGTTCACGCCACTGGTGGATAGTTTAATTAACACTTCTCCATGGTTCGCACTAGGCTTTGGTTGAGTGCCAATTTGCATCACATCTTTGGCTGACCCAAATGAATTAAACCAGGTCGCTTTCATAATAATCTCCTGAAATATAAAGGTGTTTAATCATTATTTCTTACAGCCAGTTTGATAGTCCTTCAGTGTTGCCATCAATAGGAATTGCCTGACCTGAAATATGTTTAGCAGAATCTGAGCATAAAAAAATAACCGTCTGAGCAATATCCTCAGCCTCAATGAAGACACGCATAGAATTTTGTCTTTGATATACATCACGAATTGATTCTGTTGAGACATTTCGTTCTTTAGCTTCTTTAATAATCACACTGTCAATACGAGGTCCATGCACACTGCCTGGACAAATAGCATTAACACGAACTCCAAAAGGCCCCATTTCCATAGCCCAAGTTTTAGTCAACCCAATAATAGCCCATTTTGAGGCAACGTAAGGTGATCGCAGAGGGCAACCAAATAATGCTGCATTTGAAGCCATATTAATCATGACTCCTTTGGATTCTTTTAACAGTGGAACTGCTTTGCGAGTAATATAAAAGATGCTGTTAAGATTAATGTTTATTGTCTGATCCCAATCAGCAGAATCAATGTTTTCAACCAAAGCCGTGGGCCCTGATACTCCTACATTATTTATTAAAACATCAAGTGTTCCATGCAAGCGGTTTAAATCTTCAAAAACTTGATCGACTTGATCGATGTCTGATATATCTGCCAAGGTTGATGTTATTGCTGGAATCTCGAGAGCTAGCTTTGTGATCGCTTCAGATGAAATATCACAAATATGCACCTGCGCTCCAGCCGCCAAAAAAGCTTTGGCAATGACAAGACCAATTCCTGAGGCGCCAGCCGTGATTAAGACCCTCGGTATTTTTTTACTCATGTAACTAGTTTAAAGGATTTCTAATGAACTGATATCACAAAATTTAACTCAATCTAACTCATCTCCCTCAAACAGATTCGAGTGTAAAAGTGAGATGGCTTTAAGTTGTATAGTTTTAATCTAATCAACTATCGACTCAAAATTAAATAATCAATAGATAGGTTCTTCCT
>ERZ890510.2314-NODE-2314-length-10959-cov-4.702586_pt1 | contig 10959 bp, 11 predicted proteins | sample MGYA00521265_ERZ890510 | MGnify/ENA primary metagenome ERZ890510 (study PRJEB32303, sample SAMEA104408624) | aquatic metagenome | biome: Brackish water; feature: Chemocline; material: water | place: Baltic Sea | collected 2014-10-26T21:54:00 | depth 110 m ...
AGCAGTTGGAACTTGTAATGGTAATTCATCTTATAACAATAACCAAAGTGGATGTCTACAAAGTCGATGCTCTAATCCTACATACTTAAATAATTATTCGGGTTGTGTTAATGAAGGTATTTGTACAAATGCATCTTATAACAATAATCCAATCGGATGTATTGGTAATTACTGTTCTAACCCATCATTAACCAGCTCAAGTACATGTCTAGCAGTTGGAACTTGTAATGGTAATTCATCTTATAACAATAACCAAAGTGGATGTGTGAATGAATATGAATGTCGGGATAATCAAGGTAATGTGACCGGTTACTCAGATTCAGCATCATGTCTAAATGTTGGTGTTTGTTCGTATTCTACGTGGAACAATAACCCTTATGAGTGTAATAGAAGAGGAGAATGTTGGGAAAGGACTACATTATTAGGCAACTACGACACCTATAGAGGTAATATAACTAGAAAAAAGTGCAAAGAATTTGATCAGACTTTGTTTGATGCAATAAAATGGACTAGGAATGACCCATTTTTAGCAACACTACAATGGGTATGGGCGGGAAATACTTGGTCTTATTCTAACACATGGCAACAACAGTACACGTTCGCCAGCGCCGGGAACAGCTGGTCAACGGTATATACTTGGTCTTATTCATACTCATGGGCACAACAACACACTTTCTATTCAGCTAACAATACATGGGGACGCCAGCACACTTGGACACCATATAATTATACATGGAAAACCCAACACAGTTGGACATCTGATAATAATAATTGGGGACAACAATATCAATGGATCTCAAATTGGGGGCATTGGATACCTTCGCCAGAAACGCAAGCAGAATTTTCAAATTATGTCATACACGAATCAAAAGACACTTGGACTGCTCCTAAAGTTGTTATTGACGATATCCCAACAACTGACTTAACTGTAAACCTTGATTATAACGACGGAGTCCTACGTGGGTATAGTCACCTAGAAGTCCCAGTATCTCCAGCATATTGTGATAATCCTAACTTTTTTAATTATTCGGATTGTCAAACACCTAATGGGTCTTGGGTTGAATCATACCAATGTTCTGTTTCTGGATTCCCTACTGAATATAGTTGTACACAACCTAGAGGGTTTTGGACAACATTATTTCAATGTTCTAACCCCGATTATCTATCCAACCAAACGGGATGTGAGTCAATCAGAGGAACGTGGATAAACACCGGCGACTCTGATAGTCCATCTTACTCTTGTACTGATGAAACTTACACCACTGAAGTTTCATGTGAATCTCCCAATGGAACTTGGGATGATGTTTCGTTCTGTAGTAATCCTGGTTGGAACGATGAGATTTCATGTGAATCTCCCAATGGATTTTGGGACGATGTTTCGTTCTGTACTACCAGCGGATTTAATAACAGAACCGATTGTCTCGCAAACCGTGGTACATGGAAATATTCTAGAGAGGTGTACAACACTAGAGCAACCAAAGTGTTGTACGTAAGCGGCAAACTAACCAGTCAACAGTTTCCACAAGAATGTTCAAACTCCACGTGGATGTCAACAATGCCGACAGTTGATGATCAAGGCATTAAAATCGATACATACAGCAAAGACTATTGTCTTTCCCAAGGCGTGTGTGACGATGTGATTTTTAACGATAATCAAACTGAGTGTGAATCCAATGGATTTGCATGGACACCATCCAACACATGGGATGATATCGCCCCTATAAATTGGAATGATGTAATAGAAACTATCCATATTTCTCCAGTACGTGAGGATAACAATGAATTTCAGGATTATAATATTGTACAATTCCCAGCACATGGAGATGTCATTGGACAACAAAATAAACCAAGCAACGTATCATCAATAATCGAACCCGGCCGTGCTGGAATTTCATGGATGCCACCAGAATTTTGGAAAACAAATCTTTCGCAAAGAGATATGAATCCTCCACCTACCAAATATAGAATTTATAGGTCCAACACTTGGCATTACGGAGTAACTTCGCCGACAGACTATACTCTTGGAATTAAAAAATTAGTAGGTGAAATTGATTCCACCAGCGACATTGGCATACATAGTTTCTATGAAGAATCTGATACTCTTCGTGCAGAAGGAATATTACCTACTCAACAAGTAACATATTTCGTGACTTCTGTCTTCGGTACTGATATCGAAGGTGAGTTTACAAACGAAATCTTTTCCTATTATACTTGACTTTTAAGACAAAGTATAGTATAATATAACACTAAACAAGGAGAAATTATGTACATTGAAATGTGGCAAATTTATGTTGTATTAAGCGCTGTGACTGCAGCTTTCTTTTCATACCGGCAGGGACGCAAAGAGGGGGTTTCGGCAGGCATAGTCACTGTTATTGCCGATTTGCACAGCAAAGGAATAGTCGCAATTTACCAAGACTACCCAGCTGGCGAAATGGTAGTGGGAAGATATGATGAAAATGAATGGCAAGAAACCTCCAAGTTAGGAGAAGATGAAGATGAATGATGAAATTTGCGATGAATCTTGTGAGTGTCATGAAGAAAATTCGATTGAAGTTGGGGATAATGTATTTACCCCAGCTGACGGCGGGTCAGGATCATCTGAACGTATGAAAGAACTAATTGAGAAGAAGAGAATTAAAGACCTTAAAATCAATAAGGGTAATAATCTAAAATAATCCTTGACTTATGGATAATACTATGGTATAATACTAGTATGTTAAATAAAAAAGGAAATTATATTATGAAAGAATTAAAAAGAGATGATGTTATCGCAACGCTAAAAGAAAGCATTGCTAACGTAACTTTCACAAAGAAAGATGGTACTGAACGTGTAATGAAATGCACATTAAAAACTGAATTTCTTCCAATACAAAAAGTTAAGTCTGAATCTAAAGTTTCTAGAAAAGTGAACGATGCAGTTGTAGCGGTATTTGATATAGAAGAACAAGGATTTCGTTCTTTTAGATTAGACAGCGTAACTAATTTCTCTACCTACTAGAGAGATATGCGTAAAAATGACGTAAAAGTTCTATCTGAGATAGAACACGTTCTTCATCGTCCAGGAATGTATGTGGGTGATACCACTGTAGGTTCTCACTTGAAGTGGGTAATGCACGACGGACAAATCATTAAAAAGAAAGTTAAGGTTGTTCCTGCTTTCTTAAAATTGTTCGATGAAATTATCAGTAATTGTATTGATGAAGGATTTCGTACGGACTTTAAATATGCTAATGAAATCAAGGTGAGGGTTGAGGACAATGGAAAAATTACAATTGAGGACAACGGTAGGGGAATCCCTGTCGTTGAAACAGAAACAGGTAAAACGCAAGCGGAACTTGCTTTCACAAACTTACGTGCAGGTGCGAATTTTGATGATGGCGTGGGTAACGTTTCTATTGGTACTCACGGACTCGGTTCTACATTAGTAAACATACTAAGTAAGAAGTTTATTGCACACACTGATGACGGCAAGAAACATTTCCGTTTAGAATGTAAAAATAACATGTCTGAAATTGACGTTGACGTAACATCTTCAAAAGGAGATAAAGGAACGTCTGTTAGTTATTATGCTGACATTGAACGTCTTGGATTAGAGTCTATTGATTCAGACCACCTTAGCTTGATTGAAAAACGTGTGACAGACCTTGCGGTATGTTTTGATAAAATCAAATTCAAATTCAATGGCCGTGTGGTCAAAGCATCAACATTCAAACAATATCTATCTCAAATTGGAGATGATTTCGTTTCTATAGAAACAGAACAATATAAATTAGCAGTTCTTCCTTGGGAAACCAATGAACAGATATCGTTCGTAAATGGCATTGACACTTTCGGCGGTGGCGTTCATGTTGATGTTGTGTCTAATTCAATTAGTAATGCATTGAAAGATGCTATCAAAAAGAAACATAGATTAGACGTTCGTGTACCTGATATCAAAAATAAATTGTTATTCGTGATTGTTACTAATGAAGTGAGCGACCCCAAGTTTGATTCTCAAACTAAAGAACGATTAACAAACAATGATAGAGATATTAAACCTGTCTTTGATACGGTTGATAATGATAACTTCATTGCTCGTATTCTTAAAAACGAAGAGATTATCCAACCTATCATTGAATCGTTGTTATTAAAGAAACAACTTGCCGAAGCACGTGCTTTGCGTAAGGCACAAAAGAATGCTAAGAAGAAAAAGATTGCCAGTCACATCAGCGCTAGTGGAAAGAATATCGAAGATAAGATATTATTCATCACTGAAGGACAATCAGCCATCAGTAACTTGATTAACGTTAGACAGACTGCTATTCATGGAGGATTCCCCCTAAGAGGTAAACCTCGTAATGTGAGAGAATTAAAACCCACTGATATTATGAAGAATAAAGAATTATCAGAATTGATGAGCATCATTGGGTTAGAACTTGGCGAACCAGCAGATGATTTGAATTATGGTAAAATAGGCATCCTTGCTGATGCTGACTTCGATGGATTCTCTATCGCAGCTTTGTTAGTAAACTTTTTCTCTAATTGGAAGGATTTGTTTGATGATGAACGTATTTTATTCATCAAGTCACCAATTGTAATCGCAAAGAAAAAGAAAGACGTTAAACGATTTTACGATTTGAAAGATTTTCATGATGCAAAACTTGACTCTGACCGGAAAATAGAGTATAATAAAGGATTAGGGTCATTATCAATACAAGAATATGACTTAATGATTAATGAACCAGTAACAGAAATAATTGAATATGACAGTGGAGCGACCACTTCTCTTGAGACTGCATTTGGAAAGAATGCTCTTCCTAGAAAAGCGTGGTTAATGATATAATATGAATGTAACTCAACTAATAGATAATGAATATCGTGACTACTCGAAGTATGTTTTATACAGTCGTGCTATTCCTAATATGATAGATGGATTAAAACCATCTCAACGAAAGATTCTATTCACAGCATTAAAGACTGCAAAGACTGCACGTATCAAAACAGCATCATTAAGTGGTAATACAATCTCACAAGGTAACTACCACCATGGCGACGCAAGTCTTAATGAAGCAATCACCAAGATGGTTCAACCATTTGCGAATAACCTTCCTTTGCTTGCAGGCGAGGGTTCGTTTGGTAGTCGATTAGTACCCGAGGCCGCAGCTGCACGATATACTTACGTCCGAACACATAAAAACTTCGATACTTATTTCGAAGATACTATGGTCACAGACAAATCAATAGACCCAGAAGACCCAGAACCTAGATTCTATTTGCCAATCATCCCTTGGGTATTAGTGAATGGTATTAAGGGTATTGCGGTAGGATTTGCGACCGAGATACAACCCCATAACCCCAAAGATCTTGCTAAATTGTGTTCAAAGCACTTAAAAGGAAAAGACATATCAAACAACACCTTGCTACCATCATACCCTGGGTTTACAGGGACGATTGAAAAGGTAAATGATGATGTTTTCTGTGAGGGCACATTTAGTCTTAAGGGACAAACCAAATTACAAATTACAGAAGTACCTATTGGATTCTCTAGAGAATCATATGTAACACTTCTTGATAAACTTGAAATGGAAGGGACAATCGTGTCGTATGTTGACCGATGTGATGCTTCTGGATTTAACTTTGATATTACACTTAAACGTAGTAAATCATTGACACCTACCCAAGTTGTCACCACATTCAAGTTAAGGAAAAAGTTAAATCAAAACTTAACGGTTATTAATCAAGATAATCAACTAAAGGTGTATGATAATACGATTGATATCATCAAAGACTTTTGTGATTACAGAATAACCAAATACACTGAACGATATGAATGGTTAATTGCCAAAGGTAACGCTGACTTAAAACTCATGCTAAGCAAAATCAAATTCATAGAAGCGGTGATTAAGGGTGATATTGACTTTAATAACAAAAACAAACAACAAATTAAAGACGAATTATCGTCATTAAAAGAAGATGATGAAACTATTGATCTTCTAATCAGAATGCCTATTTATTCTTTATGTCAAGATGAACTTGATAAACTCAAAGAATTAGGTGCTGAACTATACAAACAGATTGATGAATGGAAAATAGTTAATGTTAATGACCAATTCATCAAGGAATTAAAGGTGATATAATGGAATTCTTAGACGAGATGCCAGAAGATAAAAAGGAACACCCCTTGAAAAAGGAAGATATACTACCATCCGAAGGATTTGCTTTGGAGTTGGGGTCATTAAACTTTACTATGTCCGACATCGATTTAGAGATTAAAGATATAAAGGTAAGAGATTTGCAAGAATTTAGAGATTTTTTAATGGAGGTTATGGAAAAATGATATTAGTTGACTACTCCCAGGTAATGGTTGGTGGGTTAATGTCCCAAGCCAAGTCAATGAACGATGTAAGTGAAGATTTACTCCGACATATGATATTAAACACGTTAAGAAGTTATCGTAAACAGTATGGCAAGACCTATGGTGAATTGGTACTGTGTATTGACTCCCGTCATTACTGGCGACGTGATGTATTTCCTAACTACAAACACGCAAGAAAGTCAGGTAGAGATAAGTCTGCATTTGATTGGGATATCCTATTTGGTTGGTTTGACAACATCAAATCTGAACTAAAGGAGAATTTCCCATATAAGATGATTGAGGTCATGGCCGCTGAAGCCGATGATGTGATTGGAGTCCTCTCAAAATATAAGCATATGGAAGAAAAGGTGTTGATTCTGTCTAGTGACAAGGATTTTATCCAATTACACAAATATAAGAACGTTAAACAGTATTCACCTATGCAACGTAAATGGATAAGACATCCCGACCCAATCGGATATGCTAAAGAACATATCATCCGTGGTGATAGGGGAGATGGCATCCCTAATTTCTTATCTGGTGATGATTTTCTTGTTGAAGGTATCAGACAAACGTCTATTGCAAAGAAGAAACTAGACGTGTGGTTGACTCAAACCCCCGAACAAATATGTGAAACCGAAGAGATGATGGAGAGATGGCAACGCAATGAACTGTTAACTCAATTCGATAAAGTCCCTCAATTGTTACAGAATGACATCATGAACGCATTTAAGAAAGAACCAAAAGGACAACGTAAGAAGTTATATAACTACTTCGTGATGAATAAACTAAACAATTTAATTGATGTGATTGGAGATTTTTAATGAGATATTCATATAAATGTGAAAAGTGTGAACACGAGTTTGATTTTGAACGCCATAACTCAGAGTATCGTATGCCTGCCGACTGTCCTAAGTGTGGACAGAAAGATGGTGGACAGAAGGTTATAACAGCACCATTTTTCGTCACTGCAGGTGGTGGACATCAGAACAAAATAAGGTAGATATGAAGAACATAAGCGAAATATTAACTGAATTAGGGAGTGACAACGGCCGGTTGTTTAAGATAAATGTTCTAGAGGAAAATCTCGACAATAGATTATTTGAAGATGTATTGAAAGCAACGCTTGATCCATATACTCAATATTATATCCGTCAAATTCCTAGTTTTAATCATGATATATCATCCCCTAAACGCACCTTGGAATGGGCTCTGAAAGAACTTCACAAGTTGTCCTCTCGTGCTGTCACAGGACACGCAGGTCGTGACCATTTGATTGATGTTCTTGAAAATCTATCTTTGGATGACGCTGATGTGATAACACGCATCATATCAAAGGATTTGAAGGTTGGAGTATCAACATCAACAGCAAACAAGGTATATGGTAGTGGATTCATTGAAAAGTATCCTTGTATGCTTGCTTCATCATACAATGAGAAGAATTTCAAACACATCAAATACCCAGCTATTGTTCAATTGAAATCTGATGGAATGAGAGCTAATCTTATTATGAACCCTAACGGTAATGTGGAGGTACGTTCTAGAAACGGAAAGGATGTTGAATTGCACGGACATTTCGATGAAACTGTACGGTCTATTCTCTATTCTACGCCAAATAACAACACCTTAGACCAATTCAGAGGAGCTGTTATTGATGGAGAGTTTGTTGTGTTGAACGTTGATGGGGAAATCCTAGACCGCAAAACGGGTAATGGCATTCTTAATAAAGCAGTAAAGGGTACAATAACCCCAGAAGAGGCCAAACAAGTAAGATTAATCGCATGGGACTTAATTCCATTAGAAGATTTCAAATCACTGAAGTGTGATATCCCCTATTTTGATAGACTAGATGTGTTAAGACAACGTATGGAAGAAGTATCAAATACGTTAGAAGAACAACTCATTGTCATCCAAGAAACTACATTTGTAGATACGTTTGAACAAGCTCAGGAACTATTCAACGAAGCGTTATCAAATGGTGAAGAGGGCGTTATAGTTAAAAACGGCGATGCCCCATGGGAAGATAAACGTTCTAAATATCAAGTAAAGATGAAAGCAGAACTTGAAGCAGACCTATTAGTAACAGAGTGGAATGAAGGTTCAGGACGTATCAAAGGACTAATGGGGTCTGTGACGTGTGTGACTAAAGATGGTGGGTTAGAGGTAAGCGTCGGTTCTGGGTTCAACGATGAAGACCGTAAGATGAAACCCGAAGACATCATAGGCAAGATTATTACAGTTAAATATAACGAAGTTATTCAAGACAAACGCAAAGATAAGAAGTCGTTATTCCTTCCTATCTTTGAGGAAATTAGATTAGACAAAACAGAGGCGGATATAATATAATGAACTATAAAGACAGTGGAGTTGACCTCCATGAACAAGAAGTGTTTAATGCAAAACTAGCAAACAAAATGCCATGGATTGGAGGATTTGCAGGCGCTTTTGATATTGGAGAGGATTACCTTGTATCATCAACAAACGGCGTTGGTACTAAGGTTATGTTATATAATGACTATAAGGACACCCCCGGCGTCTCCATTGCCAATTTAGGTATTGACCTCGTAGCAATGGTTTTAAACGACCTCGTATGCACTGGTGTTAAACCTTTATTCTTTAATGATTATCTTGCTGTGAACGACTTGACTAAGATGGATGCAATGAAACTCATCAACGGTATTAATACAGGATTGAGTTTATGTGGAGATATCCCCCTAATCGCAGGAGATACCGCTATAATGGGAGATATGTATGGCGAAGGACAGTTTGACGTTGCTGGATTCGCAGTAGGAGCTATTCCTAAAGATAACTTCATTGATGGCACAGCCATTAAAGACGGAGATGTGATGTTGGGACTTGAATCGTCTGGGTTTCATTCGAATGGATATACATTAATCAGAAAGGTACTTGAAACTGTCCCAAAAGAAGATATCTCGGATGACCTAATAAAAGACTTATTAAAACCAACAAAAATATATGTCAAGTCTGTACTTCACACGTTAAGGAAACACAAGAAGACAGTCCATGCCATATCTCATATCACAGGTGCCGGCCGTGCTAATGTTAACCGTTTATTGGGCGAAGATGTTAACCTAAGACCAGTATGGCATGATGCAGAACCAACGAATGAAACCTTCGATTTTATCAAGAAACATGGTGATATTGATGAGTTTGAGTTCAGAAAGGTATTTAATAATGGAATCGGCATGGTTTTTATTGTTGACCGCTCAGATGCGTATGAAATTCAACGTACATTAGAATCAATTGGTGAGAAGGTGTTTGAAGTAGGGTCTATTGCTACTAGGGTTAAGTCTTGATGAAGATATTTGTTGATATTGACGAAACTATTTGTCATGGAGAATTCCCCTATAATAAGTGTGTTCCTCTTCCTAAACGAATTGAGAAGATTAATACACTATTTGATAAAGGACATCATATCACATACTGGACAGCTCGAGGTGGCCGAAGTGGCGTAGACTTCACTCAAATAACCAAAGCACAACTAGAAATTTGGGGTGCAAAACATGACGTGTTGTTGATGAACAACAAACCGTCGTTTGATTTGTATATTTGTGATAAGTCTATGAACTCTGAGGCATTCTTCGAAGACGACCACTGTGGCATAAGCAGAAAATAATCACATAAAAACTTGACAAATGAACATTAGTGTGTTATAATATAACTCATATACCAACTTTATGTTGTTGTGTAAATACAACACATTTGTGACATTAATACGAAACTTTGAGTATATATATAAGCGATTGATAATATACACATCAGTCACATTTTAATTTTAATTAAGGAACTACAATGAAAAATAATTTAATCCTTGCGACATTATTCGCAACAACAATGACTGCAAACGCAGTAATCGATATTACAGGTACTTATGAAGGTACATTTACCGACGGTAATCCTGGAGCAGCAACTTATGCTCAAGACTTAGACTTAAAAATGGTAGGTTCAGTTGATGATACTAGAGTAACTATCTTAATGGAAGACTTAACAGGTGGTTCAACTGTAACTGCTAACCAAGTATTCCTTGAAACTAAGATTGAAGGTTTAAACTTTAAAGGTGGTAACTTCAAAGGTCAAAACGGTTCAGGTTTACTACAAGCAAAGACTGCTGTAGCTAATAAAATGAACTTAGGTTTTGATATTGCTGGTAACGGTGTTACATTAGGTCAGGTATCTGGTGATGGTCAAGTATCAGTTGATGCTTCTGCTGAGTTTGCTGGTGTTGGTGTTAAAGTACAAAATGCTACTCAATCAAATCGTTTCATCTCTGCTGTTACTGACTTCTTTGGTTTTGGTGTAACTGCTGAGACTCAAAACACTACTGTTGGACGTAACAATGCTGTTTCTGCTAATGCTAAAGTTTCTACTGGTGCAACTTCATCAATGAGTGTAACTGGTGTTATGATTGATGTTAATGATGCTACTGCTGTAACTCAAGATGATGGTGTGTTTGGTGATATCTCTGATACTATTAACGGCAATACAGTTATCGGTGGTGTGGTTGAAGTTGCTTCTTCTTTCGGTGCTGTAACAGGTTCTGTTTGGGAAAAGAATGACTTAAACAACTACAAAGCTGAGTTAGATCGTGGTGTTATGAATTA
>ERZ890510.2315-NODE-2315-length-10957-cov-3.354981_pt1 | contig 10957 bp, 11 predicted proteins | sample MGYA00521265_ERZ890510 | MGnify/ENA primary metagenome ERZ890510 (study PRJEB32303, sample SAMEA104408624) | aquatic metagenome | biome: Brackish water; feature: Chemocline; material: water | place: Baltic Sea | collected 2014-10-26T21:54:00 | depth 110 m ...
ATAAAGCGTTCCAGTACGCGCGCCTGTTCCGGTCCGACGCGTTAACCAAAAAGCGGAGAATGCTTGGCGTTTTTTATCTATCGGCCTAGCATGTGGGCATTATGAAAAAGAACAATGGTTCATATAAAATGCAGGCTAATCCGCAGAATGACAACCCGGCGCTGTTTGAAGCAATCCTGGAGCCCCATAGAAGCCTGAGCCCGCGCGGGTTTCTGGTGCTCATTTCAGCCGTGGTAATGGTGAGTTTCATTGCGGGAATCGCCTTTGTCATGATTGGCGCATGGCCGGTATTTGGATTTATCGGGCTCGACGCCGTTCTGATCTATGTGGCATTCAAGGTTAATTTCCATAGCGCCAAAATCCATGAATCGGTGAAACTTACCGAGAACATGCTTCTTGTGGAGAGGACGCAGCCCAACGGACAGGTGTCGAGCTGGCAGTTCCAGCCCTATTGGCTGCGGGTCGTAATTGAAGATGGCGATAGCCGGCTTATTTTATCGTCCCATGGAAAATCCGTGATCATCGGCGAGTTCCTGACGCCGAGCGAAAGAATCGATTTGGCCGATAACCTGCGCGCGGAACTCGACAAGCTGCGCGCCCCCCGTCATCAGCAGGCCGTCTGACCAGAGCCCTTTCCGACCGAATGAAACAGCAACCGCAAGATTCGGGTGGCGGCGACCCCGGCCGCGCGATTATGGTTTGTGAATGGAACCGCAGAACCAGTCACGCGATTACGCCCGGGTCGAAAAGGCCATCCGGTACATTGAAGCGCATTACCGTGACCAGCCGACACTGGACCGGATCGCCGCGGAAACCGGGCTAAGCCCATACCATTTCCAGCGCCTGTTCACCCGCTGGGCCGGGATCAGCCCGAAACAATTTGTCCGTTACCTGACCGTCGAATACGCCAAGACGTCGCTTGACCGGACTGAGCCCGTGTTGGACGCGGCGCTGGAGGCGGGCTTGAGCGGGCCCAGCCGGCTCCATGATTTGTTCGTTGATTACGAAGCCGTTTCGCCCGGTGAATACAAGACCATGGGGGCCGGTTTGGATTTCCGCTATGGCTTCCACGATGGTCCGTTCGGCGCATTTCTGCTGGCCGCGACTGATCGGGGAATCTGTTCGCTGACCTTTGTGGGCGACACCGGGGAAGAACGTGATGGCCGGCTAGCGGGCCTTCAGACGCACTGGCCGGGTGGAAATTTTATTCATGATCCGGACTTTACCGGCGATCTGGCGAAACAGGCCTTCGCGCCCAAAACCAAGAGCGCACGCGACCCGGTAAGGGTCTGGTTAAAAGGCACCAATTTCCAGATTCAGGTGTGGAAGGCTTTGCTTTCAGTGCCCATGGGCCGACTATCGAGCTATGGGGGAATCGGGCGCGCGATGGGCAAGCCGCGGGCGGCCCGCGCGATCGGCAGCGCCCTGGCCGACAACCCGGTGGCCTGGCTAATTCCGTGCCATCGGGTGATCCGCGCCACGGGCGGTTTCGAAACCGATTACCGTTGGGGCAGCGCCCGCAAGCGGGCGATGATCGGATGGGAAGCGGCGCAAGATTCACTTAGGTGAAAATCGCTCTATTCGGACGGCAATCCCAACACATCGAACATGGTGTAAAATCCGGCCGGCCGGTCGCGCGCCCAAAGCGCCGCGTCGACCGCCCCGCGAGCAAAGATCTGCCGCGAGGAGGCTTTATGGGTGAGCTCAAGCCTTTCGCCCTCGATCGCGAAGATCACCGAATGATCGCCGGTCACGTCACCGCCGCGAAGCGTCGCAAAACCGATATCGCCCTGCTTGCGGGGACCGGTACGGCCTTCGCGGGTCATTTGGGAAACCTCGGCCAGGTCGACGCCACGGCCGGCGGCGGCGGCGCGGCCCAGACCCAAGGCGGTTCCGGAGGGCGCATCCACCTTGTGCTTATGGTGCATTTCCAGGATTTCGATATCGAACCTGTCGTCCAGCATGGCCGCCGCCTGGCGGGTCAGTGCAAACAATATATTGACCGGCTTGCTCATATTGGGCGCGTGGACAATCGTTGCACCGGCGCCGGCCTCGCGGAGGATCGCCTCGCCCGCCGCATCGAGACCGGTGGTGCCAATGACATGCACCCGTCCCGTATCGGCCGCTATTCTGGCATGCTCAATGGTGGCGTCGGGCAGGGTAAACTCGATCACCGCATCGACCTGGGCGAACATGGAAGCCGCATCGTCGCCAATAATCACGCCGGTCGCGCCGATACCCGCGAGTTCGCCGGCATCCCGCCCGATGGCCGGACTGCCCGGCATATCGCAGGCCGCGATAGCCACACAGCCGTCGGTTTCCATGACCTGACGCAAAACCGCGCCACCCATGCGGCCCCCCGCCCCCATCACGCCAATCTTGAGATCCGCCATGTCAAATTTCCCCAACAGAGTCAGCCGCGCCTTCAGCGCCCATTATAAACATAACAGGCAATGGCATTGTCATTGAAACCGAGGGAAGCGACGGCGCTTTCCGCGTCACGGTCGCCCTGGATTCGTGATGGAACTGGTCGGAATTTATACCGCAGATTACGCGGCGCGGCTGAAGGCCACGCCGCATTGCCGTTCGATGGCTGCGATTAGATCGGCGGTCACGAGTGGTTTTTTTACCATGTCATTCATGCCGCTTTGGAGATAATTGGCCTTATCCTCGTCGCTTGCACGACCGGTCAGCGCAATGATTGGAACATTGGCGCCGTTTCCGGGAAGCGCCCGAATGGCCGTGACGTTTTCGAGACCAAATTTTCCGAGCACGTTCCCTACCAGCAATTGGTTGGCCCGGACGCCTTCGGTCCATGGGGAGCAATCCCATACATAAAGCGGTAGACTATTGATGTAGAAATATGAAATAGTTAGCGACAAATATCCCAAACACTATTCGGTCAAATCGTCCCAGAGTTCCTTGACCTTGGAGAAAAAGCCTTCGGCCTGGGGGCTGGTCGCCTTGTCGCCCTTGCCGCCGCCTTTTTCGAATTCCTTGAGCAATTCCTGCTGGCCCTTGGTGAGGTTGACCGGGGTTTCCACCACGATTTCGATATACATGTCGCCGCGGCCGCGGCCGTGCAAACCCGTCATTCCCTTACCCCGCAGCCGGAACTGGTGCGCGGATTGGGTCCCCGACGGTATCGTTACCTTGGCCCGGCCGCCATCGATGGTCGGCACTTGAACCGACCCACCCAGGGCAGCGGTGGTCATTGCCAGAGGCACCGTGCAAAAGATGTTTGCGCCCTCGCGTTGGAAGAGCTTATGGGGCTTGGTGGTAATGAAGATATAGAGATCGCCCGCCGGTGCGCCGCGCATACCGGCCTCGCCCTCACCGGACAGGCGGATGCGGGTGCCGTCTTCAACGCCCTGGGGAATGTTGACCGAAAGGGTCTTTTCCTTATGTACCCGCCCCGCGCCCGTGCATGTCTTGCAAGGGCTTCCGATAACCTGGCCGAGGCCGCCGCACGTCCCGCAGGTGCGTTCGATGGTAAAGAACCCCTGCTGACTTCGCACCTTGCCGCGTCCGTGGCAGGCCAGGCAGCCCGTCGGCTTACTTCCCGGTTCGGCCCCGTTGCCGTTGCAGCTTTCGCAAACAACGGATGTTGGCACCTTGATGCGGGTTTCGCGGCCCTTGAACGCCTCATCAAGGCTGATTTCCATATTATAGCGCAGATCGGAGCCGCGGCTGGCTGACGCGCCGCCCGACTGCCGCCCGCCCACGAAGTCGCCAAACATTTCATCAAAGATATCGGCAAAACCGGATGTGAAATTACCGGCCCCGCCACCGGCGCCGGGACCGCCATTTTCAAACGCCGCATGGCCAAACTGGTCATAGGCCGCGCGTTTCTGATCATCCTTCAGGATGTCATAGGCTTCGTTGATTTCCTTGAATTTATGTTCAGCCGCGGCATCGCCGGAATTCCGATCAGGATGATATTCCATGGCGAGCTTCCGGTACGCCCGCTTCATCTCGTCGGCATCGGCGCCCCGCGCAACACCGAGCGTTTCGTAATAATCCTGCTTGGCCATACTCAATCGAACCTGATTGCCTGACGCCCCGAAAGGCTACTTACAAACCCTTGGGCCGGCTCTCCGGCCGGCGCTTGGGAACAGCAGATTTTCATAATCTCCGGCGCCTATCAGGCCGTGCTGTCCTTGCGGTCGTCGTCAACCTCCTCAAAATCGGCATCCACGACCGTCGCGCCATCGCCGCCGGATTCGTCATGGCCGGACGCGCCGTCCGCATCGGCCGTGCCTTCACCGGCGGCCTCGGCTTCCTGTTGCGCCTTGTACATAATTTCGCCCAGCCTCATTGCCGATTGTGACAACGCCTCGGTCTTGGCGGTGATCGCTTCGACATCCTCTCCAGCCAGGACTTCCCGAAGGGCAGCGACATCGGCCTCAATCTGGGATTTGTCTTCCTCTGGAACCTTATCGCCGAACTCACCAAGACTTTTCTCGGTCGAATAAATCAGGCTATCCGCCTGATTTCGCGTCTCGACCTGCTCCTTGCGCTTTTTGTCTTCGTCGGCATTGGCTTCGGCATCCTTCATCATCTGATCGATGTCCGCATCGGACAACCCGCCGGATGCCTGGATTCGGATCGCCTGTTCCTTGCCGGTCGCCTTGTCCTTGGCGCCAACATTTACAATTCCATTGGCATCGATATCGAAGGTAACCTCGATTTGCGGAATGCCACGCGGCGCAGCGGGAATTCCGACCAAATCGAACTGACCGAGAAGCTTATTGTCGGCCGCCATTTCGCGCTCGCCCTGGAATACGCGAATTGTCACCGCGCCCTGACTATCTTCAGCGGTCGAAAATGTCTGGCTTTTCTTGGTTGGGATCGTGGTGTTTCTATCGATAAGCCGCGTAAACACGCCACCCAATGTTTCGATGCCAAGCGATAGCGGCGTCACATCGAGCAGCAACACGTCCTTGACGTCGCCCTTGAGCACGCCGGCCTGGATGGCCGCGCCGATGGCGACAACCTCATCCGGGTTGACGCTGCGATTGGGTTCACGCCCAAAGATGTTTTTCACGGTTTCGCCGATCTTGGGCATGCGCGTCATGCCGCCGACCAGAATGACTTCGTCAATTTCTCCGGCCGACAGACCGGCGTCCTTCAATGCGGCCTTGCAGGGCCCGATGGTGCGTTCGACGAGCTCGTCAACAAGGGCTTCCAGCTTGGAGCGGGTAAGCCGGATGTTGAGATGTTTCGGCCCGGCCTGATCGGCCGTGATGAAGGGCAGGTTGACCTCCGTCTGGGCCGCGCCGGAGAGTTCGATCTTTGCTTTTTCAGCAGCTTCCTTCAGGCGCTGAAGCGCAAGCGGATCGCCCCGCAGATCAATGTCGTTTTCCTTTTTAAACTCATCAGCGAGATAATCGATGATGCGCTGATCGAAATCTTCGCCGCCGAGAAACGTATCGCCATTGGTGGACTTCACCTCGAAAACGCCATCGCCGATTTCCAGGATTGAAATATCGAACGTGCCGCCGCCGAGGTCATAAACCGCGATGGTGCCGGCGGTTTTTTTCTCCATGCCATAGGCAAGCGCGGCAGCTGTGGGCTCATTGATGATGCGCAGCACGTCGAGTCCGGCAATCTTGCCGGCGTCCTTGGTCGCCTGGCGCTGGGAATCGTTGAAATAGGCCGGTACGGTAATCACCGCCTCGGTCACTTCCTCGCCCAGATGCGCCTCGGCGGTTTCTTTCATTTTCTGAAGAATGAAGGCTGAAATCTGGCTCGGAGAATATTTCTCACCGTCGCATTCCACCCATGCGTCGCCATTATCGGCCTTGATGATTTTATAGGAGACCAGTTCCTGGTCTTTTTTGGTCGTGGGGTCGTCCGCGGCGCGGCCAATCAGACGCTTGATCGCGAACAGCGTGTTGGTCGGGTTGGTGACCGCCTGTCGTTTTGCGGCCTGGCCCACCAGGCGTTCGCCCGCGCCGGTAAATGCCACCATCGAGGGCGTGGTTCGCACACCTTCGGAATTTTCTATGACCCTGACGTCACTGCCGTCCATGACGGCGACACAGGAATTCGTGGTTCCCAAATCGATACCGATTGCTCTGCCCATTTTCTGGCCCTCTATTTACTGTGGCGGATTCCCATCAGCCCGTTTTGGCGCTGATACGGAATCCCCTGATTCGCCATGCGGATTCGAACGATGTCGTTCACTGTCCCGCGGATATATGGGTAGGCGATCGGTCGCGTACAACAGTCAGCGTGTATGATTCAGCGTTATTTTGTGCCTGATTACTGATAAAAGCTGTCATGTCGCGGTCGGGGCGGTTTCCAATCAGACTTTTGTGTCGACCCGCTCGGAGTCATCGGGCGTGGGCAACGCCTTGGCGACCGCGACCTTGGCGGCGCGTAACAGCCGGTCTTTCAGCATATAGCCCACCTCGAAAACTTGAACGACGGTGCCGGCGGGCGCGTCCGCGGTTGGCATTTCAAACATGGCTTCGTGCCGGTCATGATCGAATTTTTGGCCCTGCGGCTCGATTTTTTCAATGCCGTGACGTTCGAAAATCGATTGTAGTTCCCGTTCCGTCAATTTGACGCCGTCTGTAAAGGCGGTGATGGGATCGTCTGCTTCCGTCGGGGTTTCGGGCAAGGACGCCAGTGCGCGCTGCAAATTATCGGCAACGGATATGATTTCGCGCGCAAAATTGGTTATCGCGTATTTGGTGGTATCCTCGCGTTCGCGCTGGGCGCGGCGGCGCAGGTTTTCGCCCTCCGCAAGGGTGCGTAGTAACTTGTCGTTGAGGGCCGCGATTTCCGATGCGGGGTCGGAGTTTTCTTCTTCCGCTACCGGGTTATCGCCCATTTCCGGCGTGGCGCCCTCCGGCGATACGCCATCGGTTTGGGGCGTCTGGGGCTCCTGTTCGCTGGGCTCGTCCTGGTTTTTTTCCTGTTCACTCATCACTTTGTCCACAATTTTTTAGCCGACGAGGCGGCTGATGACCTTTGCCGTATAGTCGACAATCGGAATAATCCGCGCATAGTTGATACGGGTTGGCCCGATAATCCCGATTGCGCCGACAATTTTGGCGCGGCTGGTTTTAAACGGCGCCACCACCATTGAACAGCCCGCAAGATTAAACATGGTGTTGTCGGAGCCGATGTAAATCTGCACCCCATCGGCGGAACCGGTCAATTGGAGCAACCGCGCCATGGTTTCCCTGGTTTCGAGCGCCTCAAAAAGGTTTCTGATCCGTTCCAGATCGGTCATGGCGGCGATATCGTTCAGCAGATTGGCCTGGCCCTTGATGATCAGCGACCCTTCCGAGGTATCGCCAACCCAGGTAGCGAGCCCGGCTTCGACCACCTGGGCGGTCAGCCCGTCGAGCTGCGCGCGCCGGCTGGTGATTTCATCCTCGATCATGCCATGGGCGTCGTCGATGGTGCGCCCGACAAGCCGAGCGTTCAAATAATTGCTGGCTTCGACAAGGGCCGAGGGCGGTGTTCCCATGGGTATCGCGATAATGCGGTTTTCGACGATCCCATCATCGCTGACCAACACCACCAGGGCCTGGTTGTCTCCGATATTGACAAATTCGATATGTTTCAAAGGCCGGTCCGATTTCGGCGCAAAAACCATTCCGGCGCAGCCGGCAAGTCCCGAGATCGCTGATGTTGCTTCGTTCAGAGCCTCATTGAGGGTTTTCCCCGCAGCGGCGCATTGGCTTTCGATACTTTGCTGTTCTTGTTCGGTCAGTTCGCCTATTTCCAGCAGCCCGTCCACGAACAGCCGCAGCCCGGCTTCGGTTGGGAGCCTGCCCGCCGACGGGTGTGGCGCGTATAGAAGGCCCATTTGCTCTAGATCCGACATCACATTGCGAATGGTTGCCGGCGATACCGGAATTGCCAGACGGTGCGATAGGGTTCGCGAGCCAATGGGGTCGCCGCTGCGGAGGAATTCATCAACGATCTCGCGAAAGACGGCGCGCGACCGTTCGTTCAATTCCGTTATGGCGCCTTTCGGCGGTGTGTTCATTCCAACCTCGATTTCACGCGTCATATACCTAGTGAGCGTGGCTGCCATCGTCAACGGCGCGCAGCCATAGAATACTGGACCTGATGTGACCGGCGCGTTAGCTTTGCGCCGCCGTCATGATACGGCAGTGTGTTCCATTAACTTAGGATATTCCATGCGTCCCTCAGGCCGTGCGCACGATGACATGCGCGACATCATCCTAGAACCCGGATTTACCAAATATGCCGAAGGCAGTTGCATGGCCCGGTTCGGCAGTACTCATGTTCTGTGCAACGCCACGGTGGAGGAGAGGGTTCCGCCATTCCTGCGCAATACGGGTACGGGCTGGGTTACCGCGGAATACGGCATGTTGCCGCGATCAACCCATACCAGAACCGACCGGGAAGCCGCGCGCGGCAAACAAAGCGGGCGAACCCAGGAAATTCAGCGGTTGATTGGCCGTTCCCTTCGCGCGGTTGTTGATTTCAAGATTCTTGGCGAACGTCAGATCCGGGTTGATTGCGATGTGATCCAGGCCGATGGCGGCACCCGCACCGCAGCCATAACCGGGTCGTGGGTCGCGCTTCGTATTGCCGTAAACGGCCTTTTGGCTACCGGCAGTCTGAAGAAAGACCCCCTAACCGGGTCAGTTGCCGCGATCTCCTGCGGCATCGTTGGCGGAACCCCCGTTCTCGATATTGACTACGAGGAAGATAGTTCGGCAGAGACGGACGCCAATTTTGTCATCACCGGCACGGGCGGAATCGTTGAAATTCAGGCCACTGCGGAAGCAGCGCCGTTTGAGCGCGATGAATTCTCTGCGATGCTGGCTTTGGCGGAAAAAGGCATCTCTGAGCTGACGGAATATCAGCTTAAAGCCGCCGAAAGACCATAAATCGGTTGGAGCATCCATGACAAGGCGCTTTTCCGGGTCGGCTCTCGTGATTGCAAGCCATAACGAGGGTAAAGTAGCGGAATTTGCGGTGTTGTTGGCCCCTTACGGGGTTCAACTGCGCTCTGCGGCGGAGCTTGGCCTGCCGGAGCCCGAAGAAACCGGAGACAGTTTTCGAGCAAATGCGGAGTTGAAAGCCCGCGCAGCGGCTGAAAGTTCCGGTTTTCCTTCCCTTGCCGATGATTCCGGCCTTGTGGTGACGGCCCTGGATGGCGCGCCGGGCATACACTCCGCACGATGGGGCGGTGAGAGCCGCGATTTCGCATTCGCCATGTCCCGTGTCCAGGATGCCCTGGCCGATGAATCCGACCGAAGCGCCCATTTTGTTGCCGCCTTGTGCCTGTGCTGGCCCGACGGGCATTGCGAAACCGTCGAAGGGCGGGTCGATGGGGCCCTGGTGTGGCCGGCGCGCGGAACCAGGGGTTTCGGCTATGACCCCATGTTCGTGCCGACGGGTCACAACCTGACTTTCGGCGAAATGGAGCCCGAAGCCAAGGAAGCGATCAGCCACCGGGCCGATGCCTTCGCCAAGCTGGTCAAGAATTGTTTCGATGCCAAATGACCGAAATCAACACGTAATCGATCAAAACCCCCACGAGGCCGCCATTTTCGGTGGGGGGAAATCGCTCGCGCTTTATGTTCATTGGCCGTTTTGCCGATCAAAATGCCCCTATTGCGACTTCAACAGCCATGTCCGTGATGCGGTCGATCAAGCTCGCTGGCGGGACGGGCTGCTCCGTGAACTAGAATATTTCGCTAATGTAACGAACTACCGGGAAGTCGGCTCAATCTTCTTTGGCGGCGGAACGCCTTCCCTCATGCCGCCGGCCACGGTGGCGGCAATCATTGAAGCGGCGGCATCCCATTGGAGCTGCGCCGAGGATGTTGAGATTACGCTCGAAGCCAATCCGACTTCCGTGGAAGCCCGGAAATTCGCCGATTTACGAGCTGCCGGTGTCAATCGGGTTTCCCTCGGCGTACAATCGCTGGACGACAGGGCGCTTGCCTTCCTGGGCCGCGAGCATTCCGCTGAAGACGCAAAACATGCCATTATATTATCACAACGAATATTCCCACGCAGCTCGTTTGATTTGATCTACGCATTGCCGGAACAGACCCAGGCGACATGGCGCCACGAACTGGCTGATGCCCTGAACCTGGTGGAGAGCCATCTGTCGGTTTATCAGCTGACCATCGAAAAGGGCACGCCATTCTACGGCGACTGGCGGCGCGGCGACTGGGTGACCCCGGAAGAAGCCATTGGCGCGGAACTGTTCGAGGTCACTCGGGAAACTTTGACCGATACAGGTCTGCCGGCTTATGAAATATCCAACCACGCCCGCCCGGGCGAGGAAAGCCGCCATAACCTGGCTTATTGGCTGAGCCGGGATTATATCGGGATTGGTCCGGGCGCCCATGGCAGACTGGCGCAAAACGCCGGCGCCATGGCGTTCGATCAGCATCGCGCGCCGGAAACCTGGCTGGAAGCGGTGGAAACCCAGGGGCACGGAACCAAAAACCGCATAAGCGTTTCAGCCAATGAGCGCCTGGAAGAGGCGTTGATGATGGGGCTCAGACTCACATCGGGCATTCCACACGATGAATTTAAGCGGATCGTCGGGAACACTGTTGAAGCGGCCCTCGATGCCACGCGGCTCAACCGGCTCATTGATGGCGGATTTATCGTGCTTGATAAGGCCGGTCTACGCGCCACACCGGCCGGATTGATGCGGCTTGATTCCGTGCTCGGCGCGCTTTTGGGGTGATGTCAATTACCCACAATTTTCAGTTTCGCATGACCTCGAAGGTCTCGGGCGACGGGCTGACTTCCCGGAAACGCCACGGCTCAACTTCCAGCACCGCCAGCCCGCGCTGAACCTGTCCATTGGCCTGGAAGCGGAAAATTCCCGCCGTGCCGGAGAATCCGTTGGGCGATGTCAGCGCAATATCACTGAAATCGCCGCCGTTGGCGCCGCGCGCCAATACGGCGGCAAGCGCCGTGGCGTCATAGGCCA
>ERZ890510.2317-NODE-2317-length-10950-cov-7.416705_pt1 | contig 10950 bp, 13 predicted proteins | sample MGYA00521265_ERZ890510 | MGnify/ENA primary metagenome ERZ890510 (study PRJEB32303, sample SAMEA104408624) | aquatic metagenome | biome: Brackish water; feature: Chemocline; material: water | place: Baltic Sea | collected 2014-10-26T21:54:00 | depth 110 m ...
GCCTCTGCACTCCCGGTGGGGATGGGGATGTCGCGTGGCTGATGGCGAGCCGGGATGCCCCGGGCTCGATTGGGGGCGGGTCGTGTAGCAGGTCGGGGCGAGCCTTCGGAACTCATGGCTTCGCCGCTAGGACTAAAGGTCGCTGGGCGCTCCGAGGGGGGGGAGCGTGGGTGATGGCTGGCCGGGATCGCCCGGGCTCGTTGGTGGGCAGGTGGTGTAGCAGGTCGGGGCTCGCCCTCGGATGTCTTGGCTTCGCCGCCGGACTAAAGGTCGCTAGGCGCTCCGGGAATTGCCCGGGCTCGTTGGTGGGTTCCGGCGTATAGCAGGTCTGGGCGAGCCCTTGGATCTCATGGACTTCGTCCGCTGGGACTAAAGGTCGCGCGGCGCTCTGGGAGGGGAGCGAGGGGCGCTTAGAAGATGCGGTCGGTGAGTTGGCGGAGGAGCATGCCGGCGCCGTAGGCGATGGCGGCGGCGGCACCGCCGACGGCTAGGGTTTCGATGCCGGAGATGTGCCAGCGGGTGATGACGAATCGTCCTTTGAGGGCTCCGATGGCGAAGAAGGTTAGGCCTGCTAGGACGGCGCTGACGGGGAAGGGGTCGAATCGCGGGACGCTGGGGGTGAGCAGGATGAGGTAGGGGGCGAGGGGTACGGCTCCGGCGAGGACGAAGGCGATGAGGGTGGCGGTGCCTGCACGTAGGGGGGATGCTCCATGGAGTTGGAGGCCGAGTTCATCGCTGACCATGGTTTCTACCCAGATACGCGGGTCGTTGGTGATGACTTCAACGGCGCGGTCGAGGTCCGGGCCTTGGAATCCTTTGCGCGCGAAGATCTGACGGATCTCCTCTCGCTCACCTTCAGGTAGGGCGGCGATGTGGGCGTATTCCCGGACGCGTGCGGAGGCGGTTTCCTGGCGCTCGGCGCGCGTGCCCAGGAAGTTGCTGATGGCCATGCTGAATCCGTCGGCAGCGAGGTTGGTGAGGCCGAGGACGACGGCTATCCCGCCGGGGAGGTGGGCGCCTATGACTCCGGCGACGATGGCGAAGGTGGTGACGGTGCCGTCTACGGAGCCGTAGATGAAGTCGCGGAGGTAGGAATGGGTGCGAGCGGAGAGTCGTAGTCCGATGGCTTCGCGGGTGTGCTCCGCTTGTAAGTCTTGAAGCGGACTTGGGTCAGGTTCGTTCTCTGCCATGTCTCACCCTTGCCCTGCTGCTGCGACTGCGCTTGACGCTTCGGTCAGTGTAATAGCGGGGATGTCTATTTCCAGTAGGTGTGGTGGGTGTGGTGGGGCGAGTGCGGTGCGAGCGCCGCTGGATGGTGGGGCGAGGTTCGGTGTGGTGGGCGTCGATGGGTCGCAGGCCGAGGTGGGTTAGCCGAGGGGGATCCATTTGTCGAGGATGGCGACTGCGGAGACGAATTCGCGGGCGGCTAGGAAGCCGATGGTGAGCAGGAGGAATTTGCCTGCAAACATGGCGGTGAGGTAACGCGCGACGGGGTATCGGGTTGCGCCTGCGACGATGCCAGCGAGGTCCATGGGGAGTACGGGGATGGCGGCGAAGAGGAAGACGATGGCGCCGCCGAAGCGTTTCATGGCGGGCTCCAACTTGCGGTACAGTCCCGTTTTGACCAGGGGGCCGCGTCCTTGCGAGCCGAGCCAGTATCCGAAGAGTTCGCCGATGGCGCCGCCTGCGGCTCCGGCTGCGGCGAGGGGTAGCAGGTTCATATCTTGGGACATGACCATGAGGGCGGCCATGCCAGGGATGGGGACGACGATGGAGGCCGATGTGGTGGCTTGGATGAGGAAGCCGATGCCGTAGGCCCAATTCCCGGTGGCTTCCAATTGCGGGAGCAGGAGGTAGGCGGTGGCGATGACTCCGGCGAAGACGGCGGCGGTGATCGCCGACTTGATGATGCCTTTGAGCATCGCGGGGTTGAGTCGGGGGACGCTGGAGCTGATTGCGCGGTTGGGTCGGGCTAGCGTGGTCATGATGTACCTCGTTGGCTACTCGTGGGGGCCTGCGAGAGAGAGCATGCGGGTCAGAGGTTGAGGAGGGAGAGGTGCATCCGGCCCAATGTGGTTGGTACAGGTGTACTGGTGCGCGTGAGGGCTCTGGCGATAGGGGCGGGGGGCGACTCTGTCGGCGTAGGTTGGCGGGCGCATGTGATAGGCTCGCGGCCACAGGCAAAGGGGGGCGTGATTCGCTCGTACATAGAGGGTGCTGGTTCGCAAGAGGATTACCGCTATTCGCAACGCGTTGCGGTGGTGGTGCGTTGGGTCGTGCTGGCTTCGTGGCTAGCGTTGCTGAACTACCGACATGACGTGAGCGGCGGGACCCTATTGATCCTTAATCTGTTGGCCCTTCCGCCGGCAGTGTCCAACGCATACATGACTTGGCGTATCAGGGCGAGCCGTCCCGTGACCGCGTGGTACGTCTACGCGTCGAGCCTGATGGACATGGTGGTGGTTACTGCTGGAGTGGCGATCAATGGCGGATTCAGCAACACTTTCTTCGTTTTCTACTATCCGATCCTGATCGGATTCAGCGTGGTGTTTCACCGTCGCCGGATCGCCTTCGGGCTTGCGTCGCTCGGGATCGGGGCGTACGTGATGGTTAGCTTTTCGGTGTCTGCGGGAGTTGATACCGATGCAGGCGAGGAGAGGGTACTGATCGCTCGGGTGGTGAGCATGGCTGCAGTGGTGATCGCTTCGAACCTGATCACGCGGATCGAGCGGGCTCGTCGGATCGCGGCGGTCGGCGCGGAACGTGAGCGCGCGGCGGAGAATCTGGAGTTGCAGCAGCAGGCCATGACGGCGGAGCTGGCGGTGACGAAGGAGCGCGGGCGGATCGCGCGGGAGATCCACGACGGTATCGCGCAGGAGGTCTACATGCTGGGGTTGGGGTTGGAGACTTCCCTTGAACTGGCCGATCGTGATCCTGCCGCGGTTAAGCAGCGATTGCAGTCGTTGCTTCCGGTGGCGAGGCAGACGTTGCTGCATACGCGCAATTACCTTTATGACTTGAAGCCTCTGATGGATGGAGATCAGCAGCTCCCTGCTCTCGCGCAGAGTCAGGTGGAGGAATTCACCGCCATCACGGGGTTGCCGGTCGATCTTTCAGTTGAGGGCGAAGAACGGAAGATCGAGTTTCAGCGAGCGGCGGCGCTGTATCGGATGATTCAGGAGAGTTTGGCGAACGTGCTGAAACACGCGGAGGCGGGTCACGTGACGGTGGTGATCACGTTCGAGCCTGAGGTCATCCGGATCGCCATAGAGGATGACGGTGTGGGGTTCGACCCGGCATCGCACCACGTGGGGTACGGTCTCACGAATATCCGTGAGCGAGCTGAAGAGCTGGGCGGTGGGTGCGAGATGGTGACGACCGCAGGGGCGGGGACGGTTGTTAGGGCTTGGGTGCCAGCGTAAAGGAGATGGGATGGAGCAGATCAAATTGTTACTCGTGGACGACCACGAGCTTGTTCGGACAGGACTTAGGGCGACGATCGATCTTGAAGAGGACATCGAGGTTGTGGGTGAGGCGGGGGATGCGCAGGCTGCGGTTGAGCAGGCGATCGCTCATCGGCCGACGGTGGTGTTGATGGATGTGCGGCTGGGGCAGGTTGACGGTATCGAGGCCTGTCGGCGTATCCGTGAGGAGCTGCCTGATGTCGCGGTCGTGATGCTGTCGTCGTTCGGTGATGAGGAGACGGTTGTGTCCTCGGTGGTGGCAGGTGCGGTGGGTTATCTGCTGAAGAACGTGAGGCGAGCGGATCTGCTGAAAGCGATCAGGGCCGCCGCCAACGGTGAGTCGTTGCTCGATCCGTCGGTGACTCGTGGGGTGCTTGATCGTCTGAGAGCGCTGGAGCAGCGCGATGACCCGCTGGTGGCGTCGTTGTCCACGCGGGAGCGGGAGGTGCTTTGCTTGGCGGCGAAGGGCCACACGAATCGCGAGATCGGTGAGCAGTTGTTCATCGCTGAGACGACGGCTCGGAACCACGTTAGCCGGATATTCGCTCGCTTGGGCATGGCTCGGCGGAGCGAGGCGGGTGCGTTCGTAGCGCAGCATGGGCTGAATTGCACGAGCGATGCTGGGGCGTGACGCTTGTTTTGCGCGTTGGGGTGTGGGTTGATGATTGTCCCGTTGGGTGACGGATGTCTGGTGAGATGGGCGCAGAAGGCCGGAGAATTGACTCATAACTGATGAAAATTGTGTGTTGACATGCGCGGGACGTGGTAGAATAAACCGGTCTACAGATTTCGAGTTGCCCTTCTGCTTCCCCAGTCCGACACGCTAGGCCTTCAGCCGGTGCCTCCGATCTAATGGCAAAAGAATGCTTAAGGAGCACCACATGAAAGTTTTTGTCGGAAATCTCAGCTTTAACACCAGTGACAATGACCTGCGAGACACGTTCGCCGCTTACGGCGAAGTGATCAGCGCGCAGGTAATCACCGACCGCGAGACCATGCGATCACGCGGCTTCGCGTTCGTCGAAATGGCGGATGACGCAGCAGCGGCCGCGATCTCTGGTTTGAATGGTACGGACCTTCAGGGCCGTGCACTTACGGTCAACGAGGCCAAGCCTCGTGAGGATCGTGCCCCCCGCGGTGGTGGAAGCAACCGCTGGTAGGTCGGTAGATCCACACGGACGTCCCTCCGGTGTCGGCGGGGGACGGACGGTGGGCGCACAACTGCACTCGCGTGGGATCGCCGATAGTACTGGCAAGCCCCGCGAGTGTAGGCGTACCGTAATCACCTTGTAGTTTAACGCGGTAGCTGCCTGTTCCTTTAACGTTAGATGTCACCAAGCATGAACCTGGCTTGGTCGGAGTGCTCCATCGAGTGGCCGATTCATCTGGCTGTTTCCGTTCGGACTGGAACGAGAGGTACGGTTCTATCGCTAGCGGAGCGCGCTTACGCTACCTGGGCTTTGGCCCCAAGCAATGTTCGGACAGTTGGTAAAAGTTGACGAGGAGTCCTGTTGCAGCCGAAAGAACATTCCGCAAAGCTGACGCCCGCCGCATCTGATGAATCTGGTGTTAACACTGGTCCCCTGGCCGAGCCTGAGGATGAAGCTGATGCTGCCCTCGCTTCTGGCGGTGGTGTAGCGGTGGCGACGTTGCCCCCGGAGGACACTGCTTCTCCGGCAGAGTCGGCTCTTGATGAGGCCGCGAACAACGACGTGATCGACGATCCGGTTCGGATGTACCTCCGCGAGATCGGCCGTATCCCGCTGCTGACGGCGGCGGATGAGCGGCGGTTGGCGCTGGAGCATGCTTCAGGCAAGCACGTTCAGATGGCGGAGGCGGAGTTCCTGGCGGAGACGGAGCGGCCAGCTCAGCCCGCAGATGTGATCAAGTTGCTTCTGAAGCGGCTGGATGGTCAGGCGTGGTTGCTGGAAGCGATCGCAGAGTACAAGGCGATCGAGGAGCCGTTGACGCTGGGCATGCTGCTCACGAATGAGCAGTTGCGGAAGTCGATAGATGGCTTGCTCGACCAGGAGATGCTGGAGACGTTCGCCGCGCGTTGGTCGATGGAGGTGAGGGATGTTGGGACGGAAATCGCTTCCCTCGCTCTGAATAGCCACGTGCTGCCGGAGCGGATCCTTAGCGCAGTGGGTGCGGACGTGAGCGTGACATCGCTTGCCGAGGTGCTTGAGGACGCTGACATACTCCAACGACTGGAGTCCAGCGAATCGATACTGGGTATGCACGCAGACCGCTTGAAGCGCCAGGGTGCGCTCGCGAAGTCGCGTCTCGCTGAGGCGAATCTGCGGTTGGTGGTTAGCGTTGCGAAGAAATACATGGGCCGCGGTATGGCGCTTCTTGACTTGATTCAAGAGGGCAACATGGGCCTGATCCGTGCGACCGAGAAGTTCGATTACCGGAAGGGCTTCAAGTTCTCTACGTATGCGACGTGGTGGATCCGGCAGGCGATCACGCGGGGCATCGCTGACCAGGCGAGGACGATCCGTATCCCCGTGCACATGGTCGAGAATAAGAATAAGTTGAGCCGGATCAGCCGTCGATTGGTTCAGGAGTTGGGCCGCGAGCCTACTCTTGAGGAAATCGGCGTCAGTATGGAAGTGCCCGCAGAGCGGGTTTCAGAGATACTCAAACTCACTCGGGAGCCCGTTTCTCTAGAGACGCCGGTAGGCGATGAGGGAGACTCCCACTTGGGAGACTTCGTTCAGGATAGTGAAGCGGCGACCCCTGAGGACGCGGTGGCCTACCAGTTGCTGCGCGAGCACGTCGAAGATGTGTTGTCAGCGCTGAGCGAGCGTGAGAGCGCTGTTCTCCAGCTTCGGTTCGGCCTGGAAGACGGTCGGAGTCGTACGCTGGAAGAGGTGGGTAGCGTTTTCGGCGTGACGCGCGAACGTATCCGCCAGATCGAGGCGAACGCTCTGCGCAAGCTTCGCGACCCTAAGCGGTCACGCAAGTTGCGCGATTTCTTGGTGTAGTCGGTCGCCGATCGGGTGCGCTAGCCGGGTGAAATGACCCGGCGATACGAATGTACGAATAGATACCTGAACAAGAACACGTAATTGGCTCGCGCTGTGCGACGAGTCGAGGAGGATCAACTACGAATGACGACCCTACAGACCCCGAAGACGCTGGCCAGCTTGTCCAAGCTTGTACGACCGAGTGCAGACGAACGTAGTGGCTGGGAGCGGCTGAGCGCGTGGCTTGAAGCTACGCTGGAAAAGAAGGACTAGCGATCGTGAGGTGAGCCGACGCGCGGGGCGAGTGCCTGTGCAGCGTCGGCGCCGGCTAGTTCAGTTAGTTACGACCCACTAGTTCGTGTAAGTCACGTCGTCGATGCCTGTGGGCGTGAATCGTTCGACCACCAACGAACTACCCCTGCTGGGTTTGACCTCAATCGTGAATCTCACGTCTTCCCCTAGCAGAGTCGCTAGCTGGGAGACGTTGACGGTGATGCGCATCTTCTCGCTGGAGTCGAGGAACGTGTCACCGTTGCCTTTGGCGACCTGGGTGGCGGTCCAGGCGATGTCGTCGACGACTTGGTTGTCGTCGAGGTACGAGATTATGGTGGTATGGGCAGCTCCGGTTTCGTCCGAGAGATCGCCATCATTGTCAGAGTCCACCGTTGCGGTGAGATCTACCAATTGACCGGGAAGCAGGGTCGATACGGTGAAGACGACCTGGTCTATCTTGTCGTCTGACGCGGTGCTGCCTGTGGGGGCGCCGGTGTCTAGTAGCATGACTCCACCGACGGTATGTACCGACCCCTGGGCCTGCTCCATGCCCGCGTGGATGGCCTGTTTCCCCTGCTGAGCAGAGAAGACCCCAGCCGACAGCACTGTATAAGCGAAGACGGACGCGACGACGACGAAGGAGATCATGATGATCGCCGTTTCGAGTCCCGTGATTCCCCGCTGGTCAGCAGCGGAGCGCTTCAGGTGCGCGATGATGGGTATTTCTGCTCCGTTGGGGATTCAATCAGGCCGTTGTCGGCCAGTGCGGGTGGGTACTTCCCCAACATGAGAATATCGGTGCTGGATCGTCGAAAGTAGGATGGAGTCCCGTCCAATGGTGCGCGCTTTGCGACATTGTTTCGGTGGTGACCCCCAATGGGTGCAAAGGGCACGCGCGGAAGATGGTGGGCTGGGCTGACCTACGGCGTGCTTTATTCGGGCAGGTTGGCGGCAGCCGACTTGATATCTCCTCCGATCCCTCGATCAGCAGTGCCCGGACGGGCATTCCCCGATGGCCACTGCCCCGATGATCGGATATCCCATCAGCAGGAGTATGGGGGCGGTCGCCATCTGGTAGTCCCAACCGAAGCTGTGTGGAACGTTCCGGTGGGCCGGAGCAGGCCAGAACCACCATCAACAGGATGGTGGGACGCCAAGGAGTCCGCACGTGCGCCAGCTGGCAGCATCTTGCCGAGGGCTCCCTTGATCAAGGCCGCGCCATGTATTGATATGAGGCCAACCGCGAGGAGTTGAGGATCTAATCCGGGGATCATGGTAATCCCATTCCGTACGAATACTGGAAGAATTGGATAATTGCGCGTATATTACCGCTCTAACGTAGGGGATAAGGGAGACAGAGTGCATATCCAATCTTTTGTTTCGTCAAAGGGATGGTTCTTGGGAATGGTGATGCTGCTTGTGATGGCCGCTTGTGGAGGGAACGAGCCCACAGCGACTCCGACCAACGCGCCAGCAACGGCGACTCCGACGGCAACCTTGGCACCCGGCGTTCCCACGCCGACCCCCGCGCCGCCGACGCCGACGCCGGCAGCGACGCCTACGCCGTCATTCGATGCGGCTAGTTACTTCAAGGGAAAGACGATCCGCATCGTTGCGAACTCAAACCCTGGTGGAGGCACGGATTCTCAAGGCCGTGTGATGTCGGCGTTCCTGAGCCAATGGATCCCTGGTCATCCACGCATAGTATTCAGTAACAACGGCAACAAGCCTTTGGGCTACATCTATGCAGGGACTCAGGCACCGAAGGACGGGACGTACGTCCTCTGGGATAGCTCACCGACGCTGGGCTATGGATTCTCAGAGAGCACCAATTTCATCAAGCGAAGCTCATTCCAATTCATCGGTTCAACCATCGATCCCACTCGGGCATTTTTCGCTTATGATCCGGTGAAGCATTTGGGGGCAAGCGCCGCCACGAAATGTCTTTGGGATTTCTCTGGCATGACCAGTACGGGTGAGGGGGATCACGGTCAGTTCCTGATGGCTGACGAGATCAGCGACATCAGCGAGGGTAATCCGCTGTTCACGTCTGTCGTGTATGCGTCTGAGCAGTTGAATATTCCGTTGACCTACTACGCATTCGACACTGTCGACACCAATGCAATATTTACGATGTGGGCCCGTGGCGACATCAATTCGATCGTGCAGCCGAGTTATTGGTATCGCTTCCCGAAGACGCAGCCGGACTGGCTCTCGTCCGGACTTGTTCGGCAAATGGCGGACATGGGGCCAGGTCACATGGGGCCCAACTCTGAAGGGCCACCCCCGTGCGGTGACATACGCGAATATTTCACTGAAGAGCAGAAGTACACGTACAACGCGATGACTGGCCCAACCAGTTACCTACTCAAGGCGCTTTGGTTGCCTCCAGGCACGCCGGATGAAATCGCCGATGCGTTGTCTTCGGCTGTCGAGAAGGCGTTTGCCGAGGACGAAACTCTCCAGGCGAAATACGCCGCTATCTCAGGCGAGGAAGTGAAGTTCATGTCTCGTGCGGATGGGACCGCCGCGACTCTGGAGAATGAGCAACTTTACGAAGGAGCCCTGGCAATCCTCGACTCCGAGCGAGACCGTATCCTCGAGAAGTACTTCCCGCAGTACATCTCGAACTAGAGTTCGTCGGCAACGCCCCGCAAAACAGTTCGGAGGTTGATGGTCATGGCCAAAGATGGGTTTAGGATTCTCGACAGTGATATGCATATCATGGAGCCCCACGATCTGTGGTTGCGGTACATCGACGCTGAGTTCAAGGATCAAGCGCCCCGAGGGCGCGCCTCGGAGAACATTCGTGATCTAGGTGTGGATTGGCCGGGTGATGCGCCGATCGGGCGGGTCACGAGCGGGACACCGCATCGGGGTCACAACTATGAGCGCAATCAACTGTTGTACGTTGATCATGCTGCGCGCGGCTGGGCTCCGGCAGTCCAGCTTGAGGCGATGGATGTTGAAGGGATCGATGTGGCGGTGCTGTTCCCGACGCGAGGGTTGAACATCCTCACGCGGCCAACACTGGAGCCTCGTTTCGCCGCTGCTATCGCGCGTGCGTATAACGACTGGTTGTACGATTTTTGCCAAGAGGATACTGGTCGGCTGCTCGGGGCCGGGATGATATCTGTGTATAACGTCGAAGACGCCATTGCAGAGGCGCGCCGGTGTGCAACAGAGTTGGGGTTCAAGTCGGTCTTCGTGCGCTCGAACATCGTGAATGGCAAGGCTTGGCATGACCCCTATTACGAGCCACTGTGGGACGTTCTCGAAGAGTTGGGCCTGCCATTGGGCTTCCACGAAGCATCGGGGTCAAGCGCGCCGCAGGTAGGCGAGCAGTTTGAGCCGAATTTTGGACTCCGTCGCATATATTCCCAGCCGTTTGAGCAGATGCTCGGACTAGGGAGTTTCTTGGGCGGCGGCATCCTTGCGCGACATCCCGATCTGCGCGTGGCGTTCCTTGAGGCCAATTGCTCGTGGGTGCCGTGGTTGTTATGGCGAACAGATGAAGGTTTCGAGCGCGAAGGGGACATCTTCATGCCGGACTTGAAGGAATTGCCGAGCGAATATTTCAAGAACCAAGTTGTCGTCTCAGTGGAGCCCGATGAGCTTCCCGTTCGCCACACGATCAGTGAGTTGGGGAGTAGTCAGTTGGTGTTCTCTACGGACTATCCGCACGGTGATTCAAAGTATCCGGTCGCGGTTGAGAGTTTCCTGGAGATGCCGATCTCAGATGACGATAAGCGCAAGATCCTGTGGGATAATTGCGCCAAGTTCTACTCAGTTGCTGGTGTCCCTCAACCGTCTGGCTCCGCGTAGCCAGTTATCGTCGGCTTTCGCCGACTAGTGCCAGTCAGCTCTGGCTATCAAGGAGGCCCGTTATGGTTATCGAGACCAAGAAGAGTGCCATGGAGACGTTCGTGGCCAAGACCAAGGAGTTGTTCGCTTCTGAGCCGGATATGGACAAGCGCTGGCAGGCGCTAACGCCCATCCTCTCGGAACTCTTGGCTGATCCTGCGGTCATCGCCGCGTCCAAGAACTGGCCGGACTGCGTGCCCGCCGACGGTCGCGCCGAGAACCTGTTGTTTTACGTGGACGACGAGTACGGGTTCGCGATCAATGGGCTTACCAAGAATGCGAGCCGCACGGGGCGAGCCCGTATCCACGATCACGCTCACATCTACACGCTCTACGGCGTGCTCGCTGGCAAGGAGAGCGTCGACCGCTACGATCGG
>ERZ890510.2320-NODE-2320-length-10946-cov-11.728859_pt1 | contig 10946 bp, 10 predicted proteins | sample MGYA00521265_ERZ890510 | MGnify/ENA primary metagenome ERZ890510 (study PRJEB32303, sample SAMEA104408624) | aquatic metagenome | biome: Brackish water; feature: Chemocline; material: water | place: Baltic Sea | collected 2014-10-26T21:54:00 | depth 110 m ...
ATACAGGGAATTTCTTTATTTATTTATAATAATAACATTGTTTATATCAATTATATTTTACTATGCATTATCTCATTAATTATATTTACAAATTTCTTCAACTTGAATTTTGAAAAACAAGCATTTATTGTTTCCTTGTCAATTCTAACAGCTGTATTGCTCTACTTTGGTGGGTTCTTATTTTTGTGGTATTTTTTTATTGACCTTAATAATGAAACCAATCTTTATGGTAGTTGGCCAACCAACTACAATATAATTAAAGATTTTAGCAATAATATGCCTCGCTCATCAGGACTAGGGAGGCATGCTCTTATAATTCTTATACCCACCATATTGGCAATCATAGTTAAAAATAAGATTAATTTTTTTTACTATTTTTCCATATGTTGTAATTTTTTTTTAATTTTCGCGACTCAGTCCAGAACAGTTGTTGCAGTTACAATTTGTTTTCTAGTCATATTTTTAGCATATATTTTTTTATGTAATAAAAATTTAATTGATTGTTTAAAAAAAATTTTTGTATTATTTTTTATTCCTTTTTTATTTATTACCTTCGTCGTTCAGTTAAAAATTTACAAAACAGAATACACATTCCACAAACTAAATTCAATTTCTCTGGGATCTAACAATTCCAAAACTACTAAGGCTACTAATAAAGCATTTATAAGAACCGTAGATCCAAAAACATTTACATCGAGAAGACTTGATGACTGGAAAGATATACTTGCAAAAAATACTAATAAGTTTTTTGGTAATGGCGTGATGGGTGACAGAATCCTCATAAATCAAACAGCTTCAAATATTTTTTTATACAATTACGCTAGCGGCGGTATTGCATCTATTATTCTTTTTGGGCTAGTCATGCTTAGATCTTTTTTTATTTGTTCTAAAATTATTTTGCTTTATGAAAAAATTCCTAATAATAATAATATTTTAATTTTAAGCGCTTGTTTCATACAGCTTTTTTTATTAGCAAGAGGACTGCTTGAAACCTCTTTTGCTGTATTTGGTATAGATTTTTTGATTTTTTTTTCAGCCTATTTTTTTTCCGAAAAATACTATTCAAAAAAAATGAATTAAATAAATAGCTTAATTAATTTTATAGATTTAAAAAACCTTAGAAAATTTTCTCTAGGATTGTATAAAAGTCTCCATAACCATCCTAGATACATATAGTCCACAACATCATTGATTGGGGCTTGTCTTTTTGTAATGAAAGAAATGGCCGCCCCTGTACAAATGATTACTACACTTTTGGAGACACGCTGCATGATATAAAATGCCAACAACTCCTGCACTCCCCCACCAATATTTAGTATAATGTATTTTGGTTTGTAACTCTTTATTAATTCTATTAATTTAGCATCAGCAATATTTTTTAATTTTTTATGATATTCTGGTGCTACGTAATTTTTTACATATAAAAAATTTTTAGACTTTAAAAAATTCTTGTTTAATCGGGCATCTATTAGCGATGGGTCAATAGTTAGAATTTTATTTTTTTTTATTGAATCTTCATTAAAAAAATTTTTTAAAAAAAGATATCCAGAGAATTTTCTGATCGTCACTCCTTTAAAAATTCTCAAAAGAATACAAAAAAAACCACTATCAAAAATAGCTATATTAGATTTTAACAGTGCGTTATAGTATGGTTTATTTACAAGAATATCAGCTAATGCTGAAGCTGCGGGAGCTACCAAGTAACCTCCCTTTTTAAGTTTCAATAAAATATTGGCAAAAGAATAATTATAAAATTTAATTTGTTTAAATATTACGATATTATTTTTCATAATGAGTTATTAATTGAATAAAGAAATTTTTATACAATATTATTTATTTAAAGATAATGCAAATATGAATAGAATTAATTTTTGGGCATCAGACTTTTCTTTAAAAAGTGGTGAGGGAAAACTTGCCAGAATGTTTGTGAACAAATTAAAACAAAAAAATACAACTAACAAAATAATACAGATCAAAAGTCGTTTTACGAAAAATGACGGCAATCTTAAAAATCAATTTTTTTCATCTTTTTTTCACAAATATTTGATTCCTCTGTATGGAGCTTTTCGCTTATGGGTTTTTTATTTTAGGGGGGGTAAAATTTGTTATTTAAATTATTTACCTTTATGGAATTTCACAATTTTTCTACTTTTGCCCCCAAAATGCATCTTAGGACCAATCACGGGTACTATCGATAAGCAGGCTCAATTTTTTTTAAAAAAGTTACTAGAAAATATCAGTGCTTTAATAATAAAAATTAGATACAAAAAAATTATATTTGCGAATAATTTTTACCAAGATAAGTTTAAAAACCATTTTCATAATTTCATAATGTCTGACTTTGGAACAAAGAATACTAAAAATAAAAATAAATTTGATTTTATATTTTATATTAGGGATGAATTTTTAGAAAAAAATACTTTTATAAAAAATTTAATTGAGCACTTATCATTATTAAATTACAAAATAGTAACTATCGGAGGCACTATCAATATAAGGGGTGTAAAAAATTTTGGATATTGTGGGCACAAAAAAACACAAAAAATAATATCCTCTTGCAAATATTCTGTGGCCAATAGGGAGAATCTCTATAGTTTTTTTACTCAAGATTGCTTAAAAAATAATTTAATTGTTTTTTACAATGAGCAATTTAAGCAGTATGAACAACTGAAGCTAAAGAATTTCAATCCTATCAACTTTGACAATCACAATCTGGCAATAAAAAGAATATTATTAACAATCAAAACAAATGCTATAAAAAACAATTTCAAAAAAATTAATTTTAGTGAATATTTTAATAATTTAATATGAAGCAAAAAGTACAAAAATGCGCATTTCTCGATAGAGATGGTGTCATCAATGAGGACAAGGGTTACATATCTAAAATACAAGATTTTAAAATTTACCCTCAAACAGCAAAAGCAATCAAGTTATTAAATGATAATAATTTTTTAGTAATTTTAATCACCAACCAGGCTGGCATTGGAAGGGGTTTGATAACATTAAAAGAGCTTCGGAATATTCACGCTCACTTAAAAAATATAATAAAAAAAAATGGTGCATTTATTAACGATATATACTTTTGCCCTTTTCATCCTGTTTATGGAGTGGGAAAATATAAAAAAAATTCCAAAGATCGAAAACCAGGGTCTGGGATGATCAGGAAAGCTAAAAAAAAATGGAATATCGATAATAAACAAAGTTTTATGATAGGAGATAAAAAAACAGATTTGCTTGCTGCAAAAAATGCCAGTCTTAAATTTTATTACAAAAGCAAAAAAAAAAACTTATACTTTCAAATTAAAGAGATAATTAGAAAGAACCTAATTTAGTTAATCTATAAATTTATTAAAGATCAAATAGAACAAGCACTTTAATCCTTCTATTACGGTCATTTTTTTTCCGCTATTCCTAGATCTGGGTCTAAATCCTACTGGAACCTCTAAAAAAAAATTTTTTGCGTTATTTAGTTTAACGAAAATTTCAAAATCCATGTCGAAACCTTTTCGATTAAGATGTAATTTTTTCAATAAGTTTGCATCGAATGCTTTTAAGGAAGTGAAGGGATCTGAAATAGATTTGTTGAAAAAAGCCAAGATAAATAGATTGATTAATTTCCCGCCATACTTGCTCAAAAGCATTCCCAAAAAGTCTTTTTTATAGATAGCACCTAACTGATCATCGAGATTTATGCATTTAATCATTCTACTTCCGTAGACAATGCCAGACTGTCCTAACATAATGGGGGCAATAACTTTTTCTATATCTTCCAGTGCATACTCGTCATCTGAAGGGAAAAAAACAATAATATCACCCTTGCTCTTTTCTATGCCAAATTTTAATGCCTCTCCTTTTTTGCAATTTTTTAATGAATAAAATTTTATATTTTTATATTTTTTTATAATTTCCACACTTCCGTCTTGTGATCCTCCATCTACAACAATCAATTCTATGACTAAATCAAAATTGTAAATTTTTAAATTATTAATTTGTTTCAGAACTTTATTTATGGTCTGTTTTTCATTGAGACAAGGTATGATAATAGACACTACTGATTTATAAAGTTTTTTAGATAAAGAACTTTTTTTACTTAAATCAAATATTTTTTTAGCTAACCAATTTGGGTAATGCAGTCCAGCTCCTTTTTCCCAATCAAGCAATGTATAATGTTTACTTTTATTATAAGTAAGATAATTTTTTTTTTCTAATAAGTTAAGATCATCATCGTCAAATTTATTTACCAAATAGTAATCAACTAATTTAGTTCTATTTTTAAAATTATATTTTTTATTAAAAAAAAAGTAAAACTTTGCAATAATACTTTCAACGCTTTCATTGATAATATCATTGTCTAAAAAAATATTAGTTACTAAAAATTTTGTTGCTTTTGATTGTTCTATCAAATTCCTCAAACCCCTGGTTAAATAGCTAGGAAATAATGATGAAAACTGAGTACCAGGACCATAGATAATAATATCTGAAGAATTTATAATCGTTTGAGCTTCTGGATTAATCAATGGCAAAATAGCGCGATTTTGTAAAAATTTAGTTTTACTTGCTCTATCTTTCGATGCAATTGATTCTGATTGTTTTTTTGATAATTTTTCTTTTAAAAGAAAAATATTCTCCACTTTACTTTTGTGAGGCACCTGCACGAGGTCTTCTTCGTTTAGAATTGGGGTTCCATCTTCTAGTATAGCGTTTAAGTAAAGATTCTCTCCCGTGGTAATATTTATAACTTTGTTTTTAATTTCTAAAAAATCCTGGATATCAAAAAGAGCTTTGTTAAAATTGTTATTATTTTTCAAATATGAGGCAGCTATCAGTATATTGCCTAGTGAAATGTCAGGCAAATTTAAACTGCTTCTTTTCGAGGAATAACTCTTGAAAACCCCCAAATAATTTTTGATCTTTATAAATTTTTCATATGACAAATTACTAATACTAAGGTCTTTGACAATTTTATTATCTTTTTTAAGGTCTAAAAAAGATTTGAAATTATTTTGAGTGATATTCTTGGGAAATCTGTAATTCATCATTTTATAGAAGATGCTTCCGTTGAATGTATTTCCATCTATTAAATGGGAGATATTTTTTCTAAAGTCTGATGGTCCAAGAATACCTGGGATGTATTTTCTAATTTCACCAGTTGATTTGCCGTCATCATACCCATTAACCAAAATACTTAACTCAACATCTGGAAGGCTATTAATCAAATTTACAAACCTTATATTTCCAGTTCCTCCTGAAAATAAAGCTATTTTAGTTTTTGTATTTTGAGGCATTTTGAAATTTTGATATTCTTAAAAATTTATACGGAACCATTTCCATTTTTGTATCAAATTTCTTATTAAAAAAATTAAAAATTTGCTTGAAAATTTTAAACGGATGGAAAAAAAACTTTGTAAATAAAAAGATTGAGTAAATAATCAGTCTTTCTCTGGTTAATTTTTTATAATCTTTTCTCCATGTGGGAGTAAAGGTTAAGTTTTCAAGTGATCCAAATCCTTCAAAATTGTCATAAATACTAGATCCAGGTATTGGTGTTATGATAAATACTGCAATCTCGTCAATTCCTCTTCTGGTTAAATCAAAAACCATTTTTTTGGTTTTTCTCAAATCAGCATCTGTTTCACCTGGGTATCCGACAATAAAACATGCTTGTGTAAAAATTTTTTCATTATTCATTTTTTTTACTGATTTTAGCGCATGCTCATAATTAAATGGCTTTGCTATACTCTTCATAATTTCCTTGGAACCGCTTTCTGGAGATATGGATATGTAGTTACAACCAGACCTGGAGAGAAGCTCTATTGTCTCTCCATCTTTTATGCTTTCTACTTTTGTTCCAGCAACTATTTTCCATTTAATATTTAAATTTTCCTCAATAATAAGTTTGCACAGCTCTTTTGTTCTTTTGTCGTTAACAGTAGAATTCAAATCCTCAAAATGAAATTCTTGTATCTGAAATTTATTTTTCCAAAACTTTAGTTCCTTTACGACATTAGCTGGAGATCTAGATCTCCAGCTTCTTTCGTTGGTTTTTGGTATTACACAAAAATTACATGGGTAGGGACAACCCCTGGAGCTTAGAATGGGTATGTATTTTTTGCTAGATAGAGGTCCATGCGCATAGCCTAAATCCCAGTAATTTTCTAATGCAAAATCTTCCCATGCAGGGATATTTAAATCATCTAGATTTTCCACAAAATCAATCCTGTCATTGCTAAAATTTTTTGCGATTAGTCCCTTAATTTTTGACACATATTCTAAATTATTCAAATTTTCATAAAGCTGTAGAGAAGGGTTTTCCAAGTCTCCTAGCACTATATAATCGCAGCCAATATCAAAAAAATCTTTTTTTACTTTACTTAATGAATAGGCGGTAACAGCTTGGGAATTTTCCAAAACTACCAATGGTGTACTTTGATAATTTTTTTTGAGGTATTTTATAATATGTATTACGGACAAATGGTTAGCTACTTGGTTTGCATAAACAAAAAAGCAATTGGCGTTAGTTAAAATTTCTTGGTCAAACTCTTCAATAGTGCTTCCAAAAATTAAACTGCCATTTTCTTCTTGGCATTTTTTGGGTGAGGATCCGAATAAATCACAAAGATGAGTTTTTATATTTTTGTTTTTAAAGTGAGCAATTAAATAAGCCAACATGATTGGCATATAAACAATGCCTGTTGTAAATTTATCATTTTTTTGCACATAAAGCTGGGGATTAAAAAAAACTGCGCTCATACTAATAAGTAAACCTATATTTGATAATTGCGACTACTGCTTTTATACCATCAAAAAAATTAATTTTTTTTCCTTCTGATTTGGTTCTGGGCTTGTAGGTAATTGGTATTTCTAAAATTTTATAATTTTGTCTAATTAATTTTGCTGTAATTTCATGATCTGCCTCAAAACCCTTTGATCTAATTTTATTTTGATCAAAAAAATTCTTTGGGTACAATTTATAACCCGTTAAAGGATCGGTAATAATTTTATTATAGAATACAAAAAACAAAAATATAAAGATAATATTGGCCAAATAAGATGAAATATTTTGCTTATTGTAATATTTTGGAAAAATGCTGAAATGGAGCGGTTGATATCGAGATCCATAAATAGACAAATTATTTTCGTTGTTTAATTGGTTGCACATTTTCATAATATCATCAGGATCATACTCCAAATCTCCATCTTGTATCAAAATATAGTCTCCTTTTGCCATTTGAATACCTGTCTGAACGGCGCTGCCTTTTCCTTGATTTTCCTGGTTTTTTAAAATTATTCCCTCAAACGATTCTATTATCGACTTACTGCCATCTGTAGATCCATCATTTATAATAATTATCTCTTTTTCAAAATTTGCTTTCGCAAAATCTAAAGTTTTTAATTTGGTTATTAATAAACTTATATTATTTTCTTCATTGTAAACTGGTACCACAATAGAGATTAACTTCATGCCAAGTCCTCTATGGAGTTTATGCCAATAGTATCATTGTGATTAGTTGCCTTTAAAATATCTACAGATCCATGAGTATTAAAATACTTAAACGCTTTTAAAAAATCAATTTCATTGGTTTTTTTTGTCATAATCTTTTTTGTTTTTATAAGTTTTTGAAGTAACAGCTTGATAATAGATGATTGGAATACAAAAAAACCGCAGTCTGATTCTCCCATTTTAACGATCGGAGCACCTTCCCTAGTTTGAATAATATCTTTAAATTTTTGGTTTCTGTCTCTCAAGATGTACACGTAGGGTAATTTTTTTTTGTAAACTGGGAAGCACAAAAGAGAATGATTGCTATTAAAAAAATTAAATGTCTTCTCAATAGTTTTAGAAGTTAAAAAAATTTGATCAGACCAAATTACGGAGCTATATTTGGTTTGTACATTTTTTAGACCAAGGCTTATAGCATGCCCCATGCCTCTTGCTCGATTCTGCAAAACAAAAGTAAAATTAATTTTTTTATAAACTGATAATAGTTTTTTAAGTTCGCTTATGTTTTTTCTGTTAGTTATGACAATAATTTTATTAGAATATTTAAAACATTTTTCAACTACATGAGAAATTAAAGACTTGCCTCGGTAATGGAAAAAAATTTTACTTTTTTCACTTTTGAATCTGCTGCTTTTGCCTGCTGCTGGAATAATAAAAGTAAGGTTTTTATTAATCATTTTTCTTTTTAAAAACAAAAGTTGTTTGTCCCATATTGTAGGGTACAGCTATTTTTGAAATTTTTAAAAAACTTATAATATTTTTTATTATCGAAAAAAAACTGAAGTATCGACTAGCTCTATCCAGAACATATCCTAACTCCATGTATTGCCAATGTGGAAAATTTACAACGAGTTCGAAATTAAATTTATTAAAAATATTCTCTAATGTCTTTTTTTTAAAATAATATAAATGAACATTCAAATAAAATGGCCACTTAAATTTCATCAACTTGGTGGCGTAACTATCAATGTCAGGGACATTAATGATCAAATATGTATTTTTTTTTGAAAGTTTTTCTATTTTTTCTAATGTTGCTTGAAGATCCGTAACATGCTCCAAAACATCCCAAAATGAAATATAGTCATACTTAATATCTTTAGCATCATTAATAAAACCCTGCTTGATATTAACATTATATTTTTCTCTTCCAAAATTGACCATCCAATTACTGGGTTCAAAACCGCTTTCCTCAAATCCTTTATTTTTTATCACTTTTAAAAAAACTCCTGATGCCGAACCTATGTCTAGAAAAGTTTTATTTTTGATTTCAAAAACTTTAATTTTCTTGATAATTTTATCAATACTTTTCTCAAAAGTTCTATATCTCATTAAATCTTGGGAGATATGTTTTTCATCATGATTTTCTGTATAGGATTGCAAAATTATTTCAGATTTAATTCTTGGATTTAAATAAGTTAGCTCACATTTTTTACAGACAACTAACTGATCTAATACAGGCATATCTGCAGAAGACTTGTATATAAATAGCAAATCTTGAAGATCTTTAATATTTTTATAATTTGAATATCTTATAACGTGATAATCAACAGAATTGCAGCTGGGACAATTTATTTCTTCTAAAAAATTATTTATATTAAACATTATTTATTTAACAAAGTGAGTTATTGGAGATACTTATAGGATTCAATGAAAATTCTTACAAATAAAAAAAGTATTCTATTGTTGCTATTATTGCTAATAATAATGCATTCAAATAACTTTTTTTTGAACTTCTACACTTTATTAAAATTTAATACTCATCAAAGAATGATTAAAGTATATGGTGACTGCGGGGAAGAAAGCTATGGGTTCATAAAGAAGATTACAGATCTTTCTGACAAGAATTTGAATATTAAAATTTTAAATGACAACCCTAATTTCAGTGATAATAATAGTTCATGGTTAGGATACAAAACTAACATTGGTTACGACAAAAAAAAAATAATTCTCATTAATAATAAAAATAGCCTAAAACAAATAAAGGATAATAAGTATGAACTTATTTTTAAGAATAGTAATCTTGGATTTTATAAAATTCTAGATCGAAAACAAAATTGTTTTTATTTAACAAAATATGATTGAAATATTTAACATAATTTATTTACTAGCAGGCCTAACATTAATTTTTGCATTTCCTCCAAAGTCCGTAATAAATTTAACAAAGAGTAGTGGCAACAATTTAGTAGAAACACACTATATAAATATTATTTTGGTTCTGAATCTGCTCTTACTATTTTCTTTTTCAAAGCTTGATTTAAATTATATATTTAACTTATTGGCAGCATTTGGTTTCTTGAATTTTTTTTTTAATTACAAGTCTTTTTTGATAAAAAAAAATTATTTCTTTTTAATTTTTTTATTTTTTAGTTTAATTATTTCCATAAAAATTGCCACAAACCCAAGATTAGAATGGGATGCTGCGGTAAACTGGATTTATAAAACTAAAAATTTTTATGATGGTTTTGATTTTTCTAATTTAAGAAATATCCCTGGAGTTTTATCCTACCCGCACTTAGGAACTTATGGTTGGGCCCTAGTATGGAAAAATAGCTTAATAGATCATGAATACACAGGTAGAATTTTTTATGCATATATTTATTTAGCAAGCATTTTTCTAATCATAAATAAATTTAACTTTGAATTTTTATCAAAAACTATCATAGCATTCCTAGTTGTTTTGGTGACTTTTGATCACGGTTTGTTTTCAGGCTATCAAGAGCCTCTAATGTTCTCCCTGTTAATTACGCTTTTTGCATTGACAAAAAAAGCAAACAGTTTTCATAAGATTAATATCTTTCATTTTTTTTGTATTTTGAATGCAAATTTAATACTCTGGGTCAAAAATGAAGGATTTGTTTTTCTGCTTATTTTTCTTGTTTGCTTATTCTTTGAAAAAAAGACTAATAAAAAAATAAAATTATTATTTAGCGCTTCTTTTATTTCCCTGATTTTAATCAAATTTTTTGTATTTGATTTTTACTTCAAAGAAAACTTAATTGGGTGGAAGGGCTATGAATTTATAAGTCTAGAGCAAATTTTTTCTTTAGAAATTTTGCAAAGATTGCCTATGTTAATGTATCAATTAACAATAGTTTTTTTCAAATACCCAATTTATTTGGTTTTTCTTTTACTTTCTTTTTATTTAATCTTGGCAAAAAAAATAAACTATGAGCACAAACTATGCTTTTTATTTTTTTTCTTAAATTGTTTTTTATCTATATCTATTTTTTATTTCACGACTGACCCCAGATGGTACTTTCATGCGTCGGTAGGAATGGACAGGATGCTTTACTCTACCTCGGGAGTATATTTGTACCTAATATTAGACGTTTTAAATAAATTTTTTTTAAATAATGGTGGGAATGGCAAGAATTGAACTTGCGACCTCTACGATGTCAACATAGGGCTAGACGAATATTCTACCCTTTAGTTAAAGATTATAAGA